>Ga0209092_10005238_pt1 | contig 10543 bp, 7 predicted proteins | sample FraStrMetagenome_FD_187446 | JGI IMG/M metagenome (GOLD analysis project Ga0209092, IMG submission 187446) | Marine eukaryotic phytoplankton communities from Arctic Ocean - Fram Strait ARC3M Metagenome (SPAdes) (version 2) | ecosystem: Environmental > Aquatic > Marine > Oceanic | place: Fram... | reverse complement strand
TCAACAGTATTATCCTGCTTATAAGATTCTAAATTATTTAAAAAGTTTTGTTTTTCATTATGCGGTAACTTAGGTGCATTTGGATCAGCAGGTTGTATGTTTTCCTGCCAGTTGTCAATTGCTACAGCATTTAAATTGTTGTCTTTAATTGCACCACAGAACGTTGCTCCTTGTGCTACGCCTACTTCCATGTAATGTGTAGAACCACTTGCAATATGATTTAATACTGTTTGAACTCGCGGACTTGTAAGCCCAGGTATACGAGTGTTTACTGTTGGTACACCACTTATTAGTATGCTCTCTGCTACATGTTTAACTTTATCAGTATGTTCAATTTTAGATTTAATCTTGTAAATATCATCACAAAAATGACATTCCCAACAATCAAACTTACAATTTTTAATTTTTTTACGCCATGCATCAATGGGCTTATCTTTTAAGTTTGTGCTTTCTAAATATTGTTCAAAGTTATCATACAGTAATGCTTCGCCATTTGCCCAGCGTTTTACAATATCCATAGTTTCGTATAGTCTACTAACCGCTTCGCGTCCGTGCATTTTAAATACATCAATACCTAATTCATCAAGGTATTCTTCCCAATCTTCTCTCCATGGAGTTATATTAGCTGTCTTTAAATGTATACTAGGATCGTCAACGTCCCATTTAGGACAACTTACTCTACTAATAGGATTATTAAAATATTGTGCTTCTTGTCCTGCTCTAGTATTATTGTATTCGAAATGCTCGACCATCATTGGACAACTACCTTTACAACCTTCATTTGCTAAAAGACTGTAGTGTATGTCCTTGCCGTAGTTTTCTTTAATCCACACCTTTGCTTCTTTAAGACGTAATAGCGTATCTCTATCACGCATAAGATCTCTATCAAGGTTTATATAGTCAAACCCGTAATTTGCTAAACTTACAATTTCTGATGCTATTCTTACATCTCGTAATATAGTATTTTTTATGTATAATTCAGGAAATGCTTTTTGTATTTGTCCTGTTGCCATCCAATGTGTATGCGGTATAGTAGCAACACGCACTCCTGCATCGTAAACAGGTTTAAAGCTCTTTATAAAAGTATCTAGATTTTTTTGACTAGGAGGAACCTGAATATTATTAAATGTAGCACTTACTGGAACACCTGTTTGTTTTTGTACAAACAGTGCTTGTTCTATAGCAAGTTGATAATCATCATCTTGTACAAAAATATCGCCCATAGCATCTTGTGCAAATGGAGCAATCCTGCATGTAAAATACACATCTTTAATGTGATCTTTGTATTCTCCAATAAAATTAACAAACTCAACATACTGTTCATTTGATAACTTAGGATTTAGAGGTATACTAAAAATTTTTCTCATCTATTTCTTTCCGTAAAAAAAGGCACTATACTTTATACTTAGTATAGCACCTTTTAATTAAAAAGTAAAGTGATTAATCGTATAATGTTTGAGAAAATTTCTTAGTCTCAAATTGAGGCGCTTTATCTTGTTGATGTGTGTATGCACACTCCCATTCAAAATACGTAGCCATATACATTTGTGTTTCTTTTAATGTTCTTAGCCCCGGAACTTGCGCTCTAATTTGGATACGACCTGAATCATCATCAAAGTTATTTTCTGCCCAATTTAACATTTGAGCTTTTAACAATGCTACAGTGTTTGATTCATCAATTGAATTAAGTCTGTATGCAACTTTTTCATAATCGTTATCACCAAAACTTGTTGGCTGTATAATGTCTGCAGGGTCAGTTACTGATCTCATAATACCAACTTCACCCTCAAGTGCGTTAGTAAAGTTTCTTGCATCAAACATTTCTTTTGTAATTGTTGTAGGGTTTAACCAATCAATTACAGGAGTGCCTGTAACTCTAGCAAAAGTAAAGTGCCAGTCATTGCCTATCATTTCTATCTCTGGTACAAGTCTAGGATCATTGCCTGCTACTGTTTCAAACATTATATACGTCATTTATTGTCTCCTCAGGGCCTCCATTTGTTGATGTCGGTTGTTCTATCTTACTGTATTTATCAGTAGGTGCTAAAAGATCTTTGTGTTGATCTACTTTGCCGTTTAGTTTTAAATTTTCTTCAGCTGCTGATTGTAACTGTAAATTATAACTTTGTAATTGTGTACTATAATTCATTGTCAGTGCTAATATCTCAGCTTGTTGTTCTGAACCTACACTTAAAATAGCATCCATATTACCCGTACCTATACGACCATAAAAGATCATATCAGTTGCAGCTTGCTTTGCAAGTCTGTTGGTCCAATAGTCTGCTTCGTAAATATCTTCTTCGTCTGTATTTAGAATGTCCATATATGTGCGGCCGCTACCATCTGGTAATTGTGCTTCATCGCTTTCAATAAACTCTTGCAATAGATCAAGCAAGTGTTGTCTTTCTAAATACCAATCTTGTAGTCTACGTTTTGACATAATGTGATTACGTTCAGCATTCCATGATTCTACTGAAGCTAGTTCTCTATCTAATTCATCATGCGCTTCTTCAGCCATACGCTTAAAACGTCTAACTTCTACATCATATTTTGCAATTTCATACTCAATGTTTTCAATTGATTCTTCTTTAGATTTGATTTCAAGCAAATACTGTCTTAATTTACTATAAGGTGTAATTTGAGCTTGACCTACAAACCATCTCAACTTGAACTTTGGATTAGTCCATTCTTTATTAATTGCGTAACTGATTGCATCTTTTTCAGTATCACCTAACATAGACACATCAGTATTAACTTTACTGTGATATCTGTGATCAGACATGTACTGTTTTCTACGGTCAATATTTTGTACGTCTTGTGTCATATTAAACTCCTTGGTTGTTATATACGTATATATTTACCAAGTTAATCTCTCCAGCTCATCGTTGCTGAACTTTGACCATTAACTCCTTTAGCATTAAGACTTGCGCCACCAGTGGCACTTGATCTTGTTGCATATACAAACTTTGCACTACTTACAACGTGTGACCCTTGATACCAACCTACAGCATAGCCCCAATCCTGACCTGCGAGCATATTTTCTTCGCCGCCATAGTAACCTTTTGAACCAATAACGTCTTGCGTTGTATCACTATAAAAGTTTGTTTCTCTCCAGTTTGAACTTGGGTTGCCTTCACGTCCGCCTACCATGTTAGCATGTTTGAACATTAAACAATGTTGGTGTTTATCACCTTGTGGTGCTGTTGCTGAACGTGTATAAGGTTGTTCAGATGCCCATTTAAAGCCTTGGTTATTATTACACCAAATACCGTAATTTTCGTGTTGTAAGCCCCAAATACCTCCTGATGTATTTGAATTACCTTGTTGTGCGCCAAGTGTTTGAGTAATCATATTAAACTTTCTAATTTGACTACTACCGCCACCTGTTATCCATGCTGTTTCTAATCCTTGCTGGATAATACCAATGTTGTTGGTACTCCAAGTGTGTGTTCTAGTGTATCCACTTGTTAAGTTATTTTCTGTTCTGTGATTGTAACAAGTAATACCGTTTGAACTTGCACAGTGAGCATTAGCAGCACCACCTACAGTCCAACACAAATCTCTGTTGTGCATACTGTCTTTGTAGTTGTGGCCTTTTTCTTGTTTGCCAGCTAGATCAAGTGTTGTGTCTGTAGCAAATAATGTTTTATTCGTTTCATCCCAAACAACACTAGCTGCATAGCCGCCGTGTATATATCCTACTGTTAAAATTTGTCTAGTAAGGAAAGGTATAGCCATGTTAGTCCATTGCGCACCGTCTTTGTCATGATATACTTCTACTCTGCCAAAGTTACCATTATAACGTATATCTCCGTTCTGCGGTGCATCGCCGTCACCAGTTCCTGGCAGTGTTAAGTGCCCAGTATCGTCAATATTTGTATTTTTAAATGTAGCCATTAGTTATCTCTCCATGCTCCTAATCCCGAACTTGATCCTGCTTTTCCTTTTGGCTCCATAGATGTACCACCTTGGAAGCCTGACTCTGTATAATAGTTCCAACGGAAACTTAAATTATTTTGAGCACCATTAAAGCAACCTAGCTGGTAAGCATGGTCTTGACCCATTGTAAAGTTTTCTTCACCACCACTTATTGGTTTAGCGTAAGTGCTTGCTGTTGACCTAGTAGTCCAGTTAGTTCTACGGAAGTTTACTCCACTTGCATACCCACCTTCGTTACCTGCCCAGCAATAGTTAAGTTTACTATTCATTGATTTTTGTTGGTGATGATTACTTGGATAAGTTCCACTCCATGTACCATATGTTTCAGTAGTAAAATCAAACAATGTACCATCGTTGTCTCTAGTAAACATTCCTTCATTTTCCCAACTCATGCCCCATGCTGCGGCTGTTGATCCGCCTGGTGCACCAATGCCTACAGTTGATTGTGTTTCAGTAAGCATGTTGTATCTATCAAGCTCTGCACTTCCAGATGTCCATGCCATATAGTGTTCTTTCCACACAGTACCGTCTTGCAATTTGCCGCCACTTAGGTTTCTATCAAATGTACCAGTGTACTGTTGATCAGTACGCATGTTAAATCCTATAACATAATTTGATGTTACAGCGTGTCCGTTACCTGCACCAAATACCCATGCTACGTTTTTACTACATGCACCTGACTGATAGTTAAATGAACGTTCTAATGAATTATCGCCTAAATTAACTGTTGTGTCTGTTGATATAGCACATCTATTAACGTTGTTCCATGCACTTGAACTTTTGTATCCGCCCAACATGTAGTTAGTTGTAATGTGCGATCTTTCTTTAAACGGTATTGCTAAACTTTGCCATTCTGCTGTTGAACTATAAAATTCTGGTTCGCCAGTGCTGCTGTTTATTCTTAATGCACCTTGTGCTGTTTCTTCTGTTGGGTTAGTTGTGTTGTATTTTAAAATAATAATACCCGACCCGCCGTTACCGCCGTAGTTGTTAGAGTTATAGTGAGCTCCGCCACCACCTCCGCCACCACTGTTTGCGCCAGCATTACCGCCTGGTACGTTAGCCCAAGTACTTGTGCCACCGCCCGGTCCATTGGCTCCGTTATTGTATCCTACGCCGCCGAATGTTGTTCCAATGGCTCCGCCACCTCCGCCGCCTAGGCCGCCATCGCCACCGATGTTTGAGTAGCCTGAGCCACCTCCGCCTCCACCAAAGAAAATAGTTTCTCCAGTGATTTTAATTTCTGCACCTTTGCCGCCATGTGGTCTTGGATAAGAAAACCCTGGTTCGCCGGCACCGCCGCCACCACCTGGATACCAATAACCTGAACCCCACGAGCCATCATGTCCTTCGTCTGGATATATTGATCTACCTCTTGCACCGCCGCCATAGCCGCCGTTACCAATAAGTCCGTTATCGTTAATAGTACCGTTTGCACCACCACTCGGAGGAACACCACCACCTGCAGCTCCGCCGCCTGATGCTCCATCACCTGCTGGTGAAGTTGATCTATCGTGAGCACTTGCACCACCACCACCGCCATGTGCTGTGATAGTTCCAAATGTAGTGTCACCGCCGTTACTACCTCTTGCTTGTCCTACACCTGCTGATGCGCCTACACCACCACCGCCAATTGAAAGTGAAATACTTTGTCCTGGTACTGTTGGATAATTGCCGTCATATATAACGCCGCCAGCTCCGCCGCCGCCGCCCATGTCAGAGCCGCCGCCACCGCCGCCTCCAACTACTAATATTTCAATACTGTCAACACCACTTGGCACTGTCCATGATGTTCCGCCTAAACTAGTAAAATAAACTAGTGTACCTGCAGCTGATGCAAGTCTTTGAGCTTCTGTGCCCACAGGTAATGATAGGTACCCTATATCGTCTATTATTGTGCTTTTAAGTATTGCCATTTATTCTTTTCCTAATTATACGGGTTGTATGGAAGTTCAAATCTTTCAGCGCATGCTTGGTAATTATGAAGGACTTCCATATCATCTAACGGTCTATCATACACAGCAAAGTATGCAACATCATGACTTCCTAGTGAAGTAGCTGTTGTTCTTGGATCACTTCTGCCATTTATTTTTGGGTAGTTGCTAGGCTGATTCTGCAATGTACCGTTATTATAATTGTTATCTGTTTGACGCAATCTGCCATTAACATATGCTCTTACTCTATTGCCGTCGTATGTTACTACACTATGATAAAAGTCAGCATTATTAATAGCGCCGGTAGCTGACCAATACCAACTTCTGTCCGTTGTTTGCCATGCCCATTGAAAATCATTACTACTTGTTTGTACTTCCCAGCAACTTTCTTTATTATAAAGAATGTTACCACTGTTAGTATATCTTCTAAATACAACTTCTACACTATTGTAGTCTAGATCGTTACAAGTATTTTCGCATGATGCATGATCTGACGTATCAAATCTCCAATAACTTTTAAGTCCGTCACTAGTATATGTAGGTGATCCATAAAAATCAAAGTGTCTACCTGTATAGCGATTTTCCGCTAAACTAAGCCATCTTGCTGATGTAGTACCATTTGTACTAGCAGCTAAACTAGCATCTAATAGTATAACATGATCTTCACTTCCTTTTGGTAACCCTCTACCAGTAGATATATCAAACCAAAAACCTTGATAATAGCATTCAGTATAACCTAAATCACTATTATATCTTAATGAACCTTCTGGAGGAGTCGTTGGACGTTGTGCTGTTGTACCTCTAGGTAATGTAATTGCACCAACATCGTTTATGACTGTATTTTTAAGAAGCGCCATATTTTATCCTAATTTCTGTTTTACTGTGTCAATATCTTCTTTTAAGGATTTAATTGCTTCAATTAAGTATGCGCCAATCTTAGTGTAATACACACTTTCAGAATTATCTGTAACTAACTCTGGAATAACTTTCTTAACATCTTCTGCAATTAATCCTGGTTCACTTGTACTTGAACCATCTTTTCTATCATATATAACGCCTGCTAGTTGTACAATTTTTTCTAGTGCGTTTTCAATTGGTTGCACATTTTCTTTAAGAGCAATACTTGATGTCTCTGTTATTGACTGTGCTGTAAACGAACCGCCACAATATAATGCTCCGCCAATACCTACACCACCTGCTACTCTAAATGCACCAGTTGTTGTACTTGAGCTTGCTGTTGTTTCAGGTACATATACTTGACCTTTTGTTCCTGCACTTGTACTATACAATACTAAACTGTTACCGTTACCTTCACCACCTGATACTGTACTTACAAATAAATTACCTGTACTAGGTTGATAAGCAAGTTTAGTATCACTAACATTTGCTCCAGTAATAGTACCACTGTTACTTGTTGAAAACAGCAAGTAGTTATTATTATTTGCTGTACTAACATCATTTGTTACAGTAATACCCGGTGTTGACCAACTTAGTGCGCCTGAGCCATTCGATGTTAATACTTGGTTACTACTACCATAACTATTTGGTAAAGTAAGTGTTAAGTCGCTTGTTACTGTTGCTGGACTTTTTAATGCTACCCAATGACTGTTGTCATCGTCGCCAAGTTTTAGTGTTGATCCCGAATTGACCTGTATATGGCCAGTTACTTTAGTTTCACCTGCGCCATTAGGATCTAGTATCAAATCGGCGTCTGGTTCCAAAGTTGTTACAGTGTTGTCAAGTATTAGTGATTTACCTAATACTGGATCGCCTGCTGTTCCTATTCCTATTTTACGCATATTGTATCTTCCTTATACTGTTGATGTTTCTAAACCGTAAACTACAGCTGAAACACTTAAACTGTTTGCATACACAACTAGCTTTTTGCCTGCATCCAACACAATGCCTGATCTTTCTAGTGTACCGTTGCCAACTAATGTTGTATCGTACTCTATCCATTCACCGCCTGTTGGTGTGTCTGCACTTGCCATCGCTACTCTGATTGTTCTACTTCCTGCATCTCTATTACAAATGCTTAAAGTAACTACAGCAAAGTTATCTGCGGGGACTTCGTATACTGTTGTATTTGTTGCAGCTGATAAATCAGCTACTCCTAATCTTCCGTTTGCCATTTTATTTTTTCTCCATTATCTTAAAAAGTACTGATACGCTAAAGGATATCCTGTAACTGGTCCAGTAAAGTTCATATTTGCTGTAATATTTATCAACTCTCCACTTGCCGTTGTAATTATGTTTGAACTAATAAAAATGTCACCAGCTGTAACACTATTCACGTTCAACGCGGCACCACCGCCACCAATTTGTGCCTCAATGTACGCTTTAATCGCACGTTGGGTTGGCACTACTGTATCGCTGTTGGCTGTAAAGAATGGGTCAGTACTAAACTCACTTACACTTGCTGAGTTACCACCTAGTGTAACTTCACCTAATGTAAGTTCCTGTAGACCTGCAATGTTAAATGCTTCTGCATTCAAGTTTGCAACACCAGTTGCCTGTTCAATTTGGAACAAGTCACCAACTCTAAAGTTACCATCTTGGTCAGTTGATGTAAAGAACACTCGTCCTCCATTAACATCAAGTGTTTCTTTAGTTTGGTCTGGATCTTCTAAAGGTAGTCCTGGGTAGTTAGTAGTGGTAAATCCACCAGTACCAATGTCTAAGAAGTCATGTCCTGTTAGACGTACTTGCGAGTATCTAATTCTTGACACTACGCCGTCGCCGTCTGTAGGTGCATCGCCAATTGTCATACTTGGACTAATTTGTAAGAATGCTGTATGTGATCCTGGGTTTGTGCCGAGGAAACTAACAACAGTAACTAGTTTAAAGAACTGTCCTGGTAAACTTGCAAATGTAATGTTTGAACCAGCTACTGGTCTTTCTGTTAAACGTCTTACAGCAACAAAGTTACCGTTTTGTAAGAAGTCTGCATTACCGTTTGATGTTTGTCCGTCTATTTCCATACTTGCTGCACTAAATCCTGTTCCTCTATTTGCAAAACTAGGATTACCTAATGCACCGTTACCTAATCTATTTTGGAACACAACATCATCAATGTTGTTTGGATCCCCAATTGTAATTGTTGGAGCTGTTGAACCATATCCGCTTCCTGCTTCTGCAAGTTTAACTTCAAATATCTTTTCACTAGCAACATTTACTCTACCACGTGCTCTAGCACCAATTTTACTTACAGCAACTTGAGTTGTTGTGCCGTCTGCTATTGTACAGAACAATGGTTCTCTATCTGGATTACCAAACGCCGCTAACTTGTAGCCACTTACGTTTGCTGTAACAGTTAAGTTACTCCATATTAGACCGTATTCACTGTAGCATACGCTATTAGTATCTGCACTTGTTACTACAAACATACCTTGTCCGTATGCAATGTCTGTTGGAAGAGCTGCACTTTCAGTACCAATTGTAGTTGCTGTCCAGTTAATACCGTCTAAGCTATAAGCTGCATTAACACTGTTGTCTGCTATTGCAATAAATCTACCATTGCCCCAAACAACTTTGTTCCAGTTTAAACTTGCTGGTAGTGTTGCCGCTGTCCATGCAATACCGTCTGTACTGTAAGCTGATTGATTAGATCCTGTACGTACAGCAACATATAAGCCCATACCGTTAGTAATACTAGTAAATCCTGTGTTAGGTAAAGCAGCACTTGATAATGTCCAACTTGATCCAGCGTTATCTGAATAAGCAACGTCTGTATCATTTTGTCCAATTACAATAAATCTATTTGTGCCTGCACCTAAGTATCCGTATTGTACATCAACACCAGTTGAAGTATCTAAGCCTCCTGGTAAAGAAGATGTACTAAATGTTGCTAAGTCTTCACTTAGCACCGCTGTACTTGATCCTGTTGCTACAGCAATAAATGCACTTGATTTATATAATGAACTTCCGTCATCTAATAGTCCTGATGAAAATCTATCACTTTGTTGTGGTAGTGTTGCATTTGACCATGTTGACGAATCATAACTTAAAGCTGCTGTTGTATCATCACTTAATGCTACATATGCACCCTTACGACCAATACCTGTAAAGTCAAAATCAATAACGTTACCAGTTACTCCTATCGAAGTAAGTGTAATTACTAGATCGTTAGCAGGACTTACGCCTCCTAAGGATGTACCTGCAATAGTAAGAGTTTCTAATCTTACATAGTCAGCACCTGCACTATTAAGTGCAACATAGTACTTTGATCCAACTCTATCAATGTTAAATGTAGCGTTACTACCTGCACCTGTGTAAGTTGTAGAGCCTTGGTTATTAACTTGCTGTGATGTTTCAAAGAATCCAAAGTCTTCATATACATTTGAACCTATTGAAGCATCTGTTGTAGTTTTAGCTGGTGCGCTAAATGTTACAGCTGGTTCAATTTCATAAGTTGATGAAGCATTTGGTGTAACAAGTGTTGTACCTGGAACAAAGTGATCCCAACCTGCTGTACCATCTGATTCTTTAACTACTGTTGCTACTTTTGTACCTGCATCATATGTATTAATTATTGCATATAATCCTGCGCCTGCACCACCAACAACAAGTATTTTCATACCTGGATATGAAGTGTTTAAGTTGCCGTCTGTTGCTGAAAGTGTAATACTTGTTGCGTTACCGTCCTGTGCTGTATTACCAGCTGTTAAGTA
>Ga0209092_10005237_pt1 | contig 10544 bp, 5 predicted proteins | sample FraStrMetagenome_FD_187446 | JGI IMG/M metagenome (GOLD analysis project Ga0209092, IMG submission 187446) | Marine eukaryotic phytoplankton communities from Arctic Ocean - Fram Strait ARC3M Metagenome (SPAdes) (version 2) | ecosystem: Environmental > Aquatic > Marine > Oceanic | place: Fram... | reverse complement strand
TAACATAAATTATAAGCATTATCAATCTATCACTATTATACGACTTCAATTTTTCACGTACGCACTATGTACATACTAGCTCCATATTAGCTTCATAACTGTGATATATCTCAAACACATAAACGCAATTAGCTGCATGTAACTGCCATATCAAAACATATACATCTATATATGTTCTACAAAAATACCACACTTGTGGTATTTCCTGGAGATGTGAATAGAAAGTGTCATCACAGTTCGGATGATATTTCTTTATGACCTTAAACTTCATTTATTATGGGGCTATAAATTAAATTTATAGTCACATGTTAAATACCGCTTAAAAATATAATGTCTTTCAATGTTAATAAGTTAAATTTGCTTAAGTAGAAAATAGATTTAGATTTTAACGCACATTACAATGAGCCAAAGCAACGGAAGCACCTAAACAAATCGTTCTAATCTACTCGAACTATTTTGATAAGTATAAACTTTTATGAACAATTGCCGTCCAAACATACTTGGCCGCGCCATAGATATTTTATCTTAAAAGTATATTATTTTTTATTATCTTGGTCACATTAGATCAAAGGCTGAAAACAAGACGAGAACAATCTTCTCAAAGAAACCAAGGGACCGGCATGAGAATGCGAAAAACTCTTTCTTCTCTGATATTGCTGTTAAGGCTGAGACTAGTCTTTACATCTTTGAGACACAATGAAGATCAACCAAATAAGAATAATCTACATGTATCGAATGCCATGGAAAGACGAGTACAGGAAGTAAGTTTCATGAAAGAGTGTTTGTCTTTTTTTCGAGGAAAAATGCTAACCTCTCTTTTCTATCAAACCTTATTTAAGGATCTAGATCCTCCGTTTTGGGTACATCATGGCAATTGCATGGAAGGGGAATTAAGTGATATAGAGAACGGACAATCAGTCTCTATTACTGATGATGGAAACCTTATTCTTTCAGGGTCCTATTACAGTGTTACGTTACACAAATATAACGTAATAGAAGATGTATGGGAATTAGAAATGGATTTTGCACCCGTGATGGATGATAGAGGGAAAGGGCCTTTCACAGCTGTCATTTCTAATAATGGAAAGGTAGTCGCAATAGGCTCACCAATGAATTCTATGCAAGGATTCGATACTGGGGCAGTCCAGTTTTTTCAAAAAGACGAAATCGAAGGCACATGGATAGAAATGGGTGATAAGGTGACAGGTGAAGAACAAGGTGATATATTTGGGCACGCATTAGATTTATCAGACGATGGCTTAACGGCAGTTGTGGGGGCCTGGGGTGCAGATTACATAAAAATCTTTGAGTACGAAGAACGTTTACTCACGTGGACATTCAAAGGCTTTTTAAATGGGAACCCCGGGGAAGGATTTGGATACGCAGTAGCTTGTTCAGGAAATGCTCATAGAATGGTCATAGGTGCACCATTTGCATTCAACAGAAAGGGATATGCACGAATATACGACATAGATCAATATACCTTTGGAAACCAAATAATAGGAGACAGACCGGGTGGTAATTATGGAGCTTCTGTGGGAATGTCTAAAGATGGAAATATATCAGTTATGGGAGCACCATCAGTAGGGGAAGTATGGGTTTCTAGATTCAATTCTTACTATAACAACTGGAAACCACTTGGTTCAAGAATCGCTTTACCAGGCGAGGGTTTGGGATCATCCATTGCAGTTTCAGGCGATGGACTGAAATTAGCTGTTGGAGCGCCTCTAAATGACATATTTGGATTTTTTTCTGGACATGCATACATGTTCGAGTATGTGGAAACTGACCCTTTCAATGGATTCTGGCAAGAGTTAGGGGAAGACAAAAAGTTTTTTGGGACAAACAAATTTGAATTATGTGGACACGCAGTTGACATGTCATATGATGCAAAACGAGTTGTTGTAGCCTGCCCTGGTGCAGATGCTGGTCTAACGGATGAAGGCAAAGTTTGTGTTTATAGGGGTCCTGGGCCACAAAGCCCTTCGCAAGCTCCATCAACCCCACCAACAATAGTTCCAACATTAATATCATCATCAATGCCATCTTCAACTCCAACCAAAAAACCAACGAAAAGCCCAACAGCACCCCCAACACCAAGACCAACTCTAGCCCCAAAACTACGAGTACCTCCATCTACTCCATCATCTTCACCCTCTCTTACCTCCTCAATGAGTCCAAGTCAAGCTACTACAAATACACCTTCAATCACAAGTGTTGCAGTTTTTGCGAAAACTGAAGAAGAAAAATCAACATTTCTCCAACGATTGGTCAGGTTTATTTGGTTCAAATTTTGATATCGTTTGTTTTCGACTCGATATATTACCAGAAGCTTTATACTCGCTTTCTTTTGAAAAAAGATATTTCGATATAGCCTGCGTCAAAAATAACAAGCTATAGTAGCCATAATCATAGCTTCATAATCCACTCACGCCTCTATTACTTTTGAATAAAAGTACGTTCGAGTTAGATTTTGAGTCCTATTTTCTTCACCAAAACGTTATTTCGAACAAAACACCTTAATGCGCTTTCAAAATTCGAATTGAAAAAATCATTCCATTCTGTAACAGTATTTTCTGTCAAAGGAAATTGTAAAACAACTTAGAAATCACAGTTAAATATGTAAAATAAACTATCTATTTTATTTTGACCTTATCACCTTGTGTTTACACAACGAACAACCCAGACGTAAATGCAGTTAAACTTGCAGCAAATAATCCAAGAATTGCATAGATTAGTCTACCTCCTGGAGGTAGAGGCCGGGGATCTACTTTGTTATTGGTTGTTTTACTAGATGTTGAGTTTGAAGTTGAGTTTGAGGTTGGACTTATTGTGGGGCTTTGTGTCGGGTTTTCTGTTGGTGACATGGTGGGAGTCTTCGTTGGGCTCATGGTAGGGCTCACTGTGGGCTTTTTCGTTGGATTAGCAGTGGGACTGAGAGTGGGAGGAGGGCTGGCAATTGCGGCTTGAACCATCGTGGGAAGCATAGAAGGAAATGGGCTAGTAGTGGGTGAAGAACTTAGAGACACAGACGGCATGAAGGAAGGTGAAGTGGTTGGGATGAGAGAAGGAAAAATGAAATCATCGTCATCTCCAGTTGCTGCGGACCTATATAAACAAACACGGCCAGAATTTAGTCCAGAATCATCTGAACCAGCGCAAGAGACAGCTAGTTTTTTCGAATCTGAAGACAAAGCAATTGATTCACCACATCTATCAGAGGTGAATGAGCCATAAAAATCATCGCCTACATTGACCCAATCTCCCTCAATGTCACTGTATTCATAAACATATACATGGCCAGAACGAAGACCATAAAAAGAATTCATTGGAGCTCCAATAGCTATGGTATGCCCATTCGACGAAAGGGCAACCGATGTACCAAATGCTTCATCTTCATCAACACTGAGTCTGAATCCCATTTTCCCCCATGAAGTCGTGGCACTAGAATAAGTCGATACAAATACATGACCAGCAAGTGGTGCACCAAGAGTAGCTACATTGCCATCTTTTGAAATATCTACTGCTGATCCATATTGAGCTCCTTCAATGTCACCATTGATTGTATGTATAAATTGAAATGATTTAAGATCATATATGCTTGCATATCCAATTTTATTATTGGCAAATGGAGCTCCAACAATTGCTCTTTCCCCATCTCCAGATATAGCAACTGCATACCCGAACGCTATTTTTGGTAATACTGGTTGTAGGACACGAGTCAAATCCCAAAGTTTTTTTGACTCTGAGTAATCATAGATAAAGCTTTTGTCGACACCATACGCTCCAATAATAACTTTCGATCCATCATCGGTCAAGTCTACAGAATGCCCAAACAGTGCTCCTTGCGTTCTACCAGTGAGAGTACGTCCCATTTGCTCCCAAGTTTGATCGCTTTGCATCTTCATGATTTGCACAGATCCAGTGTTTATTCCCTGTGTCCTACTCCTGTGTGAAGCAAGAGCTACTGTCGTGCCATCGTCTGATATAGCTACTGTGTATGGTCCGATTGCTACTGGATCTAATTGCGCTTTAAAGTCTCCGTTTACAGCCTTTTCCCAGCCGTCTTCTCTGTCATACGTGTAAAGCACAGCGCTTAGCGATGAACCAATCACCATGCTTTTTCCATTTCCTGAGACTTTGATTGAGTATCCACTTTCTATTCCTCTGAACATTCCATAAACGCAATCTCCAAAATCGCTCCAATCTTCACTCTCGCTCTTTCAAAAGCAAAGATAAGCACAGATTAACAAATGCTGATCCAGAAAGAATATTTCCTTTTTCACGCAAAAGCCATATAATAAACTTACCTCTTCCAGCATCCGGTTCGTAACATCTTCAACGTTTCTTAAAGGGACATGGCTCTGAACCTTATTGTTATTTTCCGATTGTAACCTCGAAGCAGCTTCCTTCAGTAGCCACGAGAAGCACAGCAAGCCTAATTCAATCGCAATTTTCATTTTACTTTCGGTCTCCAATGTGTTTTATGAATGAAGAAATGTTTAAATTGTGAGCAGTGCTATTCTTTAAAGATCTCAATTAGGTACAATACTGTACGAATGAAATTAAACGTATTGTTAATCATGATAATTCTCAAATAACGAGTATAATGAGACTAAAGAAGTCAGAATGATCCTTACAACGAAGAAACTTTCTTTATCTAAAGTTTCAATTACAAAAAATACATACGTTTATCACCCAGATTTGACTATGTGACTCTTTCAGTAGATGAAAATTGCAGACTCTAAATACAATCCTAATGAAAAATCTTACAGACAAGGTATATTCATGTGAGATTATACATTGCATGATCGAAATAAGGGGTACTTACATAAATAGTTTGTAAAAAACACGTAATTGACTTCGAATTTTATTGGACAAAAAGTGAATTTTACCCGGGACCGACGAATAAAATTTATACAAATTATTCGTTTCTTAAGTATAGATTTGCAGGTCTCTAAGTAAGGACCCAAGAGCATGTAAATAAGATCTGTACGATAGCTTACATTTGTAAGTCACCTACACGTATTTAATTTTTTCTTCATCTAGAGGACTCTTGTTGCCGCGGTATCTATTTTGATCGTGAGGGACGAATTTTGTTCCCCGTCCTATTTCATTTCTTTTGAAAACGTTCACAATTACTTTATCAATAATGAATCTTGTGGATGACGATAAAAATAAGATAATTGAAGTCTTGCTAATATTTGATTTCATGTTTTCAAAATATATGAATCATTGCAGGGAATTTTTTTCCTAGAGAACTCTAGATCTTTTCTTTTTTTCAATAAACTTTAACGACAATGGTATGACATGAGGATCAAACTAAAGTTGATTATCATGTGATGGCATATTTTTTCTATTGCTCAAATTCATGATTGTGAGACTAAATCATAGAAAAACGAGTGAAGTAAAAAAGTGTTGTGCGGATGCAACTTTCCATTTTAAATATGATAATAATTTCCCACGAAAAGATGAGCCCCAATGAGAAAAAAGAAGTGGTGTAATCTATTCTTCATAAAACAAGTCGTTACAAACACATTTTTCGTTCAAACAGGAATTTATGTCAATTATTTTGAATGATGTGCGCCTTTACAAGAAAAATTCATGAATGATCTTATTCAATATGGATTTCGTTTCAAACTCCAACAAGAATAGTTATGTAGGAGTACTAGATGATTATATGATATCTTCACAATGTAAGTTTGCATAACGTTGGGCACACATTCTCCGCAGAGTCCCCTATTGATTAATTATCAATTTGGAGTTACGGGATAAGAAAGATAAAATGCTCAATTTGACTACGGTGTGTAAGAAAGAAAAATGATAAATACTCGTTTATTTTTTCATCCTGGCAACCATGAGCAATTTGTGACAGTCATTTCGAAAACAAATATCTTTGAAAACATTCCTTTTTAGGTCATAACATCCAAAAAGAAGAAAAAAAGGCCCTTATGTCCTATGTAAATCTTTTTTAGTAACCGACAATTTTAATTCAGTTAAGATGCCTTCATGTACGTACAGCTCATTGAATGATGTTTTTATTCAATAAGCCTATTTTAAGAAATCAGTCAGTCCTACATGAACAGCAGAATTCAAAATTAGGACGTCAAATTGGGTGAAAAAGACTAGTTAACGATTATGACGGTGTTTTATCAAAGCTTTTTACAACAAATGGTCATTGCACACCATTCGTAAAAAAAAGACCTTTTGGAAAAAAAATCCATAGTGGTCACATCTCTCAACCAAAGCGCCAGTATTTCCCAACATCTTACTGGTCAATTAAAAACACCATCATCTTCCAAAAAAAAGGGAATAAATCAAAAGCTAAAATGGTGTACGAGCAAATCCTTCCTGATGCCCAATTGATACCAACAAAGGAACGTCGAAAGCGAATCATCGGATCAGGATCGCAAAGAAAGATGCTGAGTGTGGGAATGCTTGCATTGGTCGTTCTTGCCATGACTTCTATGACCAATCAAAATCTGGAATCCTTTCTTCCAACGGCCTCAGTCTCTTCTTATTTCAAATTCGCTCCAGAAGGACGTGACCTTCAAGAAGCAAGTGAGGACGACCCTCGAAAACTTGCGTGGTTCATAAGTTTCCCTGAGGCAGGAACAACTTACACTATGCACATTATTCAACAAGTCTCTGGAAAATCCACGGCTTCCAATTACGGTACAGTTATGATTGATGATAATGGAAACAATGTACCAGTCGCAAGCGATAGTATCCCAGTCTTTTTTGATCGTGACGGACCTTCGTTTAGCAATCTTATGCCCAGTCCTAGCAAGTACATCCTAACAAGATCTCACAGCCATGGAACTTGCTATGACTGTCCTCCTTATAAGTACCTGGGTCCCTCTGCACATTTACGACATATGAACACAAATAGATTCGGTAGCAGGATGGTTAATGGACAAATGGAAACCTTTGAATACGATATGGGTCTTGTCGAAAAATTAATGGTACTTGTACGCGACCCAATGGACAATATTGCTTCAAGATTTTTTGTAAAAGTGGAACGTGAACTTATGAATGGGAACGAGAACTATGTCAGAACATATCGGAAAGACGTATTTGGATTCAGACAGTGGTGTCAGGATATGAATTCAAGTAGTCAGTATAACGATATGGAACGTAATTGGTATTCCAAACTTGGTTTCTGGGAAGAAGCCAGTGCAGTACCATGTCGAGCAGAATTTGTGAAGCTTTTTTCCTTTTACAATATGATTCGTCAATTAGGTATTAGGTACGGTTTGGATATGAAAACAGTAACATTGAAAGATTTAGCAGAGAATCCTGAGGCAACAATCACTGATATGTTCACTTATTTAGAGCTACCCGTAGCGAATGAAATCCCCGACACTCGTTTAGGTACATCTCAATTTCATCACTTTTATACAGACGATGAGATGAGGGCTATTGCAAAACTAGCACAAAAACTGGTGCTTGGTCCTGCGGTTTGGCAAGGATTTGGTGTCTATTTAGATCAATTTTTGTAATGTCAGAACGATCCAATCAGAAAATAGGATAGAGTAGAGAGATGGGATTAATACGATCTTTTTCAGAAAGATCTATGTAGGAGCATTATTGTTAAAGGAATATATTAGAACATTTTTTTAATTTTTGTTACGAAGCGAGTGTATCATACCTTCAGTCTGATTTCATAAACATTAAAAACATATTGCTGAGGATTTCGATTTGTGAATACACCAAGAAGATCTACTTCTTTGTTCGGATATGAGTGGCACATCACTTCTTCGTTTTTCGTGTTAAAACTATACCATTTTATTATTACTATTTATTATGTTGTTGTACGTGAATGTGAAAGTCAAAAGTATAGATTTAGTACGAATCTAATCAAAATCAATCAGCAGCAGTCAACTGCTGATTCTTTGTCAAAAACATGTCACAAGAGCAACTATTGCTAAATTATCATGATGCTTGTATCTATACTAGTGACCTCAACATTCTCAAAACACCCTCCTCATGGCTCAATGACTCGTGCCTATATTTTCGTTTAACACAATTACAGCAGGAATTACTTCATCCAGTCATCAACAATAGAGCACTCTCGTCAGTAATTTCTCATGAAACCATTTTATGCATGGATCCTTCGGTCCTTTCCTATATTATGCATCAATGCGACCATGATGACTTGCTCGACTTACATCAATCGCTGTCATTAGACGAAAAAGTCTATCTTTTTCTCCCGATCAATGATGGAATGAATACAAGAACTGACATATGGAGAAGACCAGGTGGTGGGTCTCATTATAGTTTGCTCTTTGCCACAATTTTGCAAAGTGACATAATTTTCTTTCATTTTGACTCATACAATATGTCCAATGAGACTGTTGCCAAAATGGTCTCCAAACGAATACGTGATCTGCTCCAGATAAAATCAGACAGGAAAAATGAAGCCGTTTCAAATCCCATTAGCAGCTCTAGCACAGCGGACATAGATCTAAAAAATGAAGGAAATTTCTTTTCGTGTGCAACTCTTCAGCAGGCAAATCAGCATGACTGTGGGCTTTATACTTTGACAGCAATAGAGGCTATACTAAAATCTCCTAGAATATCGGAGTATTTTCAACATTTAAGAACGTCATGCAGTACATTTTCTTCCAAAACTGTTCCGTTGTATCAAAGTCTTTGCGAAGAGAGCATCCTCTCTTTTACGAAAAAAGAAGGCTTCGCAAATGAATTACGGAAAAATATGGCAGAGGATATTGAATTACTTTCCAAGGAATATTTGTCAAAAAATAGATGAAGCACAATCTATAAATTCATAATTGGGATAATTGATTTACTACCTTATCAAGAATGGCTTGATGAACTATGCTTTGGAAATGCCCTTTGTAGATTTTGGATTCTTTTCGTGAATACAAACCCATGTGATTCGTTGGATCAATACATGTTTCCGCTTGAAGGTCTTCCTAAGTGAAATGAACGCAAAACTAATTTATCTGTATTACACCAAGATATGGTTATTATCTCTACTAACTAGTTGCAATAATTTTCAACATTACGCACCTGATTTGCAATTTCCCATATTGACCTCTTAATTTTGGCTCGAGGACTTTAGCAAGTGCGGTGGAATCTTCGATTTTTTTCAAAAAAAATAGTATCATCGTGCAGTGATCGCCCATTACTCGCAAGTTGGATTCTACATCATAAATCTAAGATTAAAAGAAGCATGCATAAACAAATAGGTGCGTACAATAAAAAAAATTTTGTGGTTCAAAGCTGTTTTTTCACAAAGCATTGTTTATGTTCCTGATGTTTGTTCAATTGCTTTTACGCCATTCCTTGATTTTTGTCTCCTGCTTTTTCATCCTGCCTCTATTCCAAATCTTGAACGAATATATTCGTCCGAAAATTTGTACAATATTTTTTGCGCTCCTAAAACAAAAATTACTTAACAAAAAAAATATTTTACTCACATTAACAAACTATTTTTGTAATAAAAAGTTGTACAAAAGTGCCATATGGGGGAGTAGAGTTGCGGAGTACTACTTTATAATTATGTGTTTGGAGGATGTAATACATAAAAACATGATTATATAAGCATGATTACCTGCCGTTCAACAAAAAATAACAGCAGCATGACAGACATTACGCCCTAAAACCAGAAAGAATATATTAAATTCTTATGCATGAATACTTATTAAGATTATTGACGATGATAAAGAATCAAGAAAGATAAATTAGCTAATTTAGCAGTATATCAATGTTCAAAATAAACGCGCATTTAAGAATTTTACTATTTAATATTATTTTTATCAGCAGTGCTTTATTAAATACATCAAGATGGCGGTGAAAGAATCTAAAAGCGCCCATAAAGAACGACAAGAATGGCAACAGAGACAAAAAAGTACATCTAAATTGGAAATGTTGACCTATATTCTTTTCCTTCTTTTTGCTGTGATTAGCTTCGTTACTTTTTCACTACAGAGGTCAAACAAGAAAAACTTTTCTGAACTACAAAAATTGCATAAAAATCTTGAACAACATCAACAAAGCAACAAAGAAAAGTTCATGCTACTCAACCGCGACATTGCAAACATTCAACAAGACATCACTGAGCAAGAAGGAAAGCATATAGAGTTCCAAAAGGCCAAAAAACAAAAATATACAGAGTTTTTTATACATTCATTCAAGAAGCCCAGCGCAACACAATCGAAAATCTTGAATAAAACTGGAAGTGTTCGAAGACTCGTAAAAAAAAATAAGAGAAACCGAGATCACAAAGATTACGCAATCATAACTCAAAATCTTAGTGTTATGCATAAAAATGAAAGCAGCTCCAAAAGGATTCAAATAGATGATGAAAAAAATATAAATGAAATACACACATTGACACAAAAAGACATTAAAAAGCAAAACGATCATACGAGCATTTGCAGAACCATGGAACCAAATCTCAGTCCATTAGATCCGACAAACAACTTCACATACAATGAAGATATACGGAAGACTCTATCTATTCTTTATGGCCTAACCACTTTGGAGTCACTAAGTAATCGCAAAAGCCCTCAGTA
>Ga0209092_10005236_pt1 | contig 10545 bp, 12 predicted proteins | sample FraStrMetagenome_FD_187446 | JGI IMG/M metagenome (GOLD analysis project Ga0209092, IMG submission 187446) | Marine eukaryotic phytoplankton communities from Arctic Ocean - Fram Strait ARC3M Metagenome (SPAdes) (version 2) | ecosystem: Environmental > Aquatic > Marine > Oceanic | place: Fram... | reverse complement strand
GTCTGGAATCTCTGTGTGCTTACTAACTTGTAAAGCTGGTATTAAATACACACCAGATGTTAAACCTAAGAATGTTAGTGATGTTCCGTCACCGGATCCTGTTGCAATAGTAATGTTTTGTGTAGTGGTACCGTCGTTATAGAGTTCCATTTCTCCATTTACTACTTTAGCTACAACTCCTGGCAAATTAAACGCATTAATAGTTGCAACAACTTGTGTAATAGATTCACCGGGTGTAACTGTAACCACAGTACTATTTAATGTAAAGGTGTCTGCTCCTGCTGCTGCAGAATCTTCACCAAATAAAGTACCTGACTTTGAAGTTGTCAAAGTTGGAATAGCACCTTTCCAAGACGCAGAACCTAATTCTTTCCAACCAGTTGTTGATCTATACCAAATTTTATTTAAAGTAGATACTGTTACAACTGCATAATCGCCTACTATACCAATTGAAGCAAGTGGAGTATAGTTACCGTTTTCGTAGTCTGTAACTTGCGATGCTGCTGCTAGTACTAATGGAATTTTATTAGTAAAAGTCTGACCGCTATTCGCAACTGATGAATTATTCCAAATTTGAATACCATATACACTTGAAGCTGTGTCTAGCCAATATGTGCCTGCATCTGGATTTGCTGTTGGAACTTTTGTACGTGCTGTTAATTGACCTAAGTCAACATTTGCTCTTACAACCCATGCTCGGTTACTTACACCTAAATATGAGTAAGCTGCTTGCAAACCATATTCATTAAGTTCTGAACCATGTATTGCGTTATTACTTGCATCTGTTTGGAATGCTGGGTCTCCAAATGTTTCAGCTAGATCACGTTGCGATGTTAGTAGGTACGGTTTACCAGCGTTAGCTGCTAATGTTCCTATTGCTGTGCCTGAGCCTGAAGCATTTAGTTTATTCTCTGCTGATGTAACAAAGATTACTGGGGTTGTGCCTGGTTCAGCGGGAGTATAAAAACTTTCGTCTACTACGCTAACTTGTACACCTGGTGATACTAATGCCATTTTCGTCTCCTGTGGATTGGGTATTCTGTTACATGTATTTACCATTATCTAGTAAAAGGATACCGTAAACACCCTATAAAAAGGGACCGAAAAGGTAAGCTAAATACAATATGAGGCCATTATGCAAGTGCGGGCACCGTCCGGCAGCAATAAATTACAAAAAAGGACAAAGAACTTATTATCGCAAGCTTTGTGAAACTTGTTTGCGTAACGGAGTAGGTCACGGTATTCCAAAATGGAAACAGGCTGGGTATATTAAAAAACAAAATTGTGAGAAATGCGGATTTGAATCAAAGTACCCAGAACAATTTAATGTATTTCACATAGACGGTTGCTTAGAAAATTGTCGCCCTAATAATTTAAAAACTATATGTGCTAACTGTCAGCGCACTCTTCAGAAAGAAGGAGTTAAGTGGAAACAAGGTGATTTAGTTCCTGACTTCTAAGTAGGTCATTAGTTGATCTAAGTTAAACTTCAAGTCTTTTAGAGTGCCGTTGTTATCAATAGTATAATCAGACATCCATTGTTCTAAACTCATCGAGTCAGTTGATTCTGCTTCTAGATGCATACTACGATCAACCCAAATAACATGATCAAATACACCAGTGTTTTGCATTGCAAAGAATTCACGCTTGTTGCGTAGCCCACAATAGATATCGTAAGCTTTAAACATCTCTCTACCTAGAGTCGCTGCATCAGGTACATTATAATCACAGATAGCATTATACCATTCTGCTCTGTGATTATGCCTGTCAGCATAACACTCTTCCTCATTAGCATAACCATATTTGTCCTTTAGGTCATTGTATATAAATTGCTTACTACAAAACTTTGAACTACTTTCAAAAGTGTATCCGTAATAGTCACGAAGCATTTCGCACAAAGTATCTTTGCCATGCCGGCCATGTCCAATGACTAATAACTTAGGTCTATTCATTTATGTCTCCATTGTTCTTTATAGTATACAACAGAGTTAAATAGATGTCAAGTATTAATCGTAACCTAAATGAGCAACATTTTTCATTTCTTCAAGTAGCATTTCAGCTTCACGAATTTTATATGCTTCTTCAAAGCCGGCTTCATGAAGGTATATTTCGTTGTTACCCCAAAGTCTTTTAAAATATGAATGGTAGGTTTTTTCGACTTCTATGTCGCTCCAGGACGTATCAATAAGTTTGCCTTTGATAATCCAATTTAGCCGATTGGCTTCTTTACGTACTTCTGGTGAACACATTAGCTTCTCCTTGTTACATACGTATTTACATTATAACAAGATGTTGGCGCTAACGTTGGTGGTTTATAAGTCATTGATTTTACTAGAGATTTTTCTCTAATGATTTCAATAGGTTATCCAATTACAAATGTATAGCCTGTACCGCCTGCAACTGATAATGTTAACTCTTCTTCAAGTTTTTCCATTTCTTGTTGTGCCTCTGATTTGAGATCGTTGCCATTTAATGTCGATCCACCTTGTGGACCTGCAATGGTAGCAAACTTACTACGTGCTTCGCCGAGCATAAACTTACACGTTGCTAAAGTGTAATCCTTAAGCCATTGATTTGCAAGATAATCATCTAATAATTGACTATCAGGACGATAATTATATGCATATAACATTAATGTTTCGTTTGATCTAGGACGCTGTAACAATGTTATTTTTTTAGTAGTGTTATTCCATTTAAATTCAATAAAGCTACCGAACATGCGTCCTACCATTTCTTGGTATTGACTAAACATATCATATGTTGCTAGGCCGCCCATGTTTGAACTTGACAGTAAGTATGTATTTGTATATGCCATATTGAACGGCTCAAATATAGTGCCGCCGTCGCCGCCACCTGTGCGTGATCCAACACTTCTACGGAAAATTTGACGGACTTCCATTACTTCTTTTGGTAATGTATACTCGTTTATATCTTTTTCTGTTTCCATAAACAAATAACTTTCTTCAACTGAATGTTCTGTTCGTTGTCTGTATTTGCTTAGACTTTTTGCTAATGCTGTCTTATAATGAACGGGATCTAATTCAACATCAACCATGCCGCCGCCTAACATTGCGTAGATATAATCAAATACTTCTTGTTCTTGTGTTGCTAATTCGTTTGCCATTTATAATGTTCTCCGTTACTATATTTATCGCATAAATATGTATATGCCAAGATTAAGTTTATATAAACCAGAGCGTGGTAATGATTATGAATTTCTAGATAAACAAATTCTAGAAATGTTCACTATTGGCGGCACTGATATACATATTTATAAGTATATTGGCACCGACGACGGTACAACGGTCAAAGATCATACGCAAATACAAGATATGATGTTTCTCGAAAACCGAGATAGGTCTTACGACCCTGATATTTACAAACTACGTGGAATATACAGTGTTCAAGATATTGATTTTGATTTAAGTCAATTTGGATTATTCTTAAGCAATGATACATTGTTTATGACTATTCATATTCGAGATTCTGTAAAAATGATCGGTAGAAAAATTATGTCAGGTGACGTATTCGAATTGCCGCATTTAAAAGACGAGTATGCCGAAAACGATCACACACTTGCACTTAAACGATTTTATGTAGTTGAAGATGTAACTCGTGCAGCAGATGGTTATAGTCAAACATGGTGGCCGCACTTATATAGAGTTAAGCTAAAACAAATATACGATGGTCAAGAATTTAAAGATATATTAGATTTGCCTGCAAACGAAGAAGCTCCTGGTGATACAACTTTAAGAGACTTGTTATCTACTTACGAAAAAGAAATGCAAGTTAATAATGCTGTTATTTCTGAAGCAGTAATTGAAACTGAAAAAAGTGGGTATGACGTAAGTCATTATTTTACAGTTAATGTAGACGATACCGGATTAGTAGAATTAACTTCTGTTAAAGACTCTAGCGGGTTTAGCGTTATGGCTCCACCGGAAAAAACAGGGTATCAAGGTTATATTATAGGTGATAGAATGTCACCTAATGGCGATGTGTTTGGTTTTGGAATAGCATTCCCTGATAGTCCTGATACAAACGATTATTTTTTACGCACAGATTTCTTACCAAATAGATTATTTCAATATAAAAATAATAAATGGAACAAAGTTTATGATATTAGACGTGCAGAACTTTATGGTTCTACATTAACTAATACACAAAAAGGCAACTTTATTAATAACACAAGTACTAATACAATAGGCGGTGTCGTTGTTAATGAAAGACAAGGACTGTCAAAAGTACTTAGACCTAAGGCGGACAACTAATGCAACATTTTTATGATGGCCAAATAAGACGGTATTTAACACAAATTGTAAGAGTGTTTGGACAATTTAGTGTTCAAGACGGAAAAGGTAATTTAACACAAGTTCCAGTAACATATGGCGACCTAACTAGACAGGTTGGTAGTATACTGCGAGACAACTCAGAAAATAAAATTCCAAGTGCTCCACGAATGGCAGTTTATATTACTGGCCTAGAAATGGATACAACACGACTTGCTGATAGCAGTTATGTTAATAAACTTAATATTAGAGAACGTGCGTTAAACGCTGCTGGAGATGAGTATTTAAATTCTTCTGGTAAAAACTACACCATTGAACGTTTGATGCCTACTCCGTATATCCTTACAGTTAATGTGGATATTTGGACAACAAATACAGATCAAAAATTACAAATACTTGAACAAATTGCAATGTTATTCAACCCAAGTTTAGAAATTCAAACTTCAGATAATTATGTTGATTGGACGAGTTTAAGCGTATTAAATGTAGATAACATAAATTGGAGTAGTAGAAGTATTCCAACTGGAACTGAATCAGAAATTGATGTAGCTTCTGTAAGTTTAAAAACTCCAATATTTATTAGTCCTCCTGCTAAAGTTAAAAAGCTAGGTGTTATTACAAATATTATTACAGCAGTGTTTGCCGACTCTGGATTAGAAGTAAACATAGACGAAGATGCATATGCTCAAAGCTTTATTAAACAGAAATTAATCGACGGTGACGAAACTACTGTTAATATACCAAATACATCAGGACCTAATGTAGCACTAGGCAACGAAGATGCATTAGTTCTTACATCTTATCAAAATTATGATCTTGTAATAATTGACGGTGTTGCTAAATTAATGAAAAATGGAATTATTAATAATGCAAATTGGACAGCCTGGTTGATTGCCCAGCCGTTTACTTTTGAGCCTGGCATTACTGAACTTAGATTGCAACGTTATAACGGTCTTGAAATTGTTGGCACTATTACTGTTAATCCGGCAGATGAGACAGAATTAGTCGTAGTAGTTGACAATGAAACATTGCCAGACGATTCTATAATATCAGGACCAAATGCTGATAGAACAACAATTGATTATATTATTGATCCAATAAGATTTGATCCAAGAACTATTCAAGACTCATCATCTAATACGCGACTGCTATTATTAGGTAATATTGGCTCTGTTTTAAATACTGACGGAGCAGAAGCCTGGAAAAATAGTGACAACACCGACTTTGTTGCTGGCGAAAATGATATCATTGAATGGGACGGTCTTAACTGGCACATTGTATTTGATTCTAGTAAAGTAGAAAATGCAACTTTTGTTACAAATCTAAATACACAAACACAATACAAATGGAACGGGTCTGAATGGATACTTTCGTTTGAAGGTGAATATCCAAACGGTACCTGGAGAATTGCATACTAAGATAATTATTAGTATGGACACTAAAATTGTATGTAGCGGAGCGTTGTTTTATGCGCTTGACACCCAAAGACTATTATTCTTACACCGTGCGAGTAGCAAACGTAATAACGTTTGGGGACTTGTAGGCGGAACCAACGAAGGTGAAGAAACTCCCTGGGAAGGTCTAAGTAGAGAAATTACTGAAGAAATTGGTGAAGTAATAATAAAGAAAACTATTCCTTTAGAAACATTTATATCAAACGATAGTAAGTTTCATTTTCATACATATTTGTGTATTATTAATCACGAATTTATACCTAATTTAAATAGTGAACATGACGGATATGCTTGGGCTACATTTAATAAGTGGCCAAAGCCGCTACATTATGGACTACAAAATACATTAAATAAAAAAGTTAATCTTTCGAAACTAAAAACTGTATTTGAAGTAATAAATTTACTTGACTAAAATGTTATTTTCGTATATAATAGTAATATGAAAGTCTTAATAATCGGCGACGTAATAATTGACAAATATATCTATGGCACATCAGACCGTCTAAGTCCCGAAGCACCTGTTCCGGTAGTTAAATATCAACGCGAAGTTGAAACACTAGGCGGTGCTGGGCTAGTTTACGAAAACTTAAAAAGCCTAGGTATTGATACAACACTACTACAAACTAAACAACCTAGCAGTATTAAAACTCGAGTAATTTGTGACGGACATTATATTACACGAATTGACGATGACAAACATGCAGACGGCGCAGTAGTTTTAGATATTGTAAAAGCAAACGATTTTTCGCAATACGCATATGTAATTCTCAGTGATTATAACAAAGGCGTATTGGATAATGCACAAGCAATTATTACACATTTAAATAGTCAAGGATGCAGAGTTATTGTAGATCCTAAACGCGACACATCTTGTTATAAAGATGCCTGGTTGGTAAAACCTAATAATAGCGAATTTACTAAGTTTGGATTTAATGACTGGCCTGGAAATATTATTACTACTAATGCAGGCGATGATGTTATTGCCAATATAGATGGAAATAATTATACTGTTGCTGTAGATCCTATAGAAGTATCAGATGTAACAGGAGCAGGTGATTGCTTTTTAGCAGCATTTGTATATGGACTGTCTAAAGGGTATGATTACCCTTATTGTTTAGAACTTGCTATTAAAGGTTCTGCAGAAAGTGTAAAAAGAGTCGGTACATATATTTTAACAGAACGTGACTTAACTACACAAGTTATATTTACTAACGGTTGCTTTGATATATTGCACAAAGGGCACCTTACGTTGCTTAAAGAAGCTCGTGCGTTAGGTGATAGACTAATAGTCGGACTTAATAGCGATAGTAGCGTAAAACGCTTAAAAGGCGCTGCTAGACCCATTAACAACGAAGATGTACGTAAAGAACAATTAGAATTAATATCGTATGTAGACAAAGTTATTATTTTTGACGACGACACTCCTTATAATCTTATTAAAGAAATAAATCCAAATTTAATTGTTAAAGGCGGTGATTATACTGTAGAACAAGTAGTTGGTCATGATTTAGTCGACGTACATCTCATACCTACTGTACCAGGTCACAGTACTACAGATATTATAGAGGCTAGTAAATGAAAATACTAATCACAGGTCACGAAGGATTTATTGGTAAAAATTTAGCAATGTTCTTAGAAAAAGATAATGAACTATTTGGGTACGAATGGGATCCAGAGTTTTTACCCGATGTTTCTGTTTACGACTGGGTAATACACTTAGGCGCAATCAGTGCAACAACTGAGCGTGATATAGACAAAGTTATGTTACAAAATTATGAATTTTCAAAATGGCTTTATAACGAATGCAACACACATGGTGTAAATTTACAATATGCAAGTAGTGCAAGTGTGTACGGTATTAGTACAAATTTTAATGAAGACGCTCCAAAGCAACCACAAAGCTACTATGCAACTAGCAAGTATCTGTTTGACCGTTGGGTTATGCAGCAACAGCATAATATTATAGTTCAAGGGTTTCGGTACTTTAATGTATATGGGCCATTAGAAGACCATAAAAAAGACCAAGCTAGTCCTATAACTAAATTTTTTAAACAAGCACAAGAGACCGGCATTATTACGTTGTTTGAAGATAGTGATAAGTATCTAAGAGATTTTGTATACGTAGGCGATTGTTGTAATATACATCGATATATGCTAAAAACTACAGAAACTGGCATATTTAATATTGGTACTGGCGTTGCAACAAGTTTTCAAACTATTGCTGAATTAATTGCAAAAAGATTTAATGCCAAAATCGAATACGTTCCAATGCCTAAAAAACTTATTGGACAATACCAAGAATATACATGTGCAGACATAGAACGTTTAAGTAATATAGTAAACATTAACTTTACAACACCAAAGGATTTTATAGATGGAAAATAAAACAGAACCAACACGCCTAAGCGGCGCAGTACAAAAAGGATGGGGCTACGAATTAATTTGGGCCACTACTAATGACTACTGTGGCAAGATTATGTTTTTTAATAAAACAGACATGAAAACTAGCATGCACTTCCATAAGGAAAAAGACGAAACATGGTTTGTAAATAGCGGAAAATTTAAAGTACGATATATTGATACTAAAAATTCAATGTTATATGAAAAAGAACTAAATGAAGGCGATGTGTGGCACAACCCTCCGTTAATGCCTCACCAGTTAGTAGCATTAGCAGACGAATCAAGTATTACTGAAGTAAGTACTGCTGATAGTGTAGAAGACAATTACCGTATAGGTCCAGGTGATAGTCAAACTACTGAAGCAGGCAAGTAAATATTATGAGTAACTATTCTATATCTTGGAGTAACAAATCTAATAAACAAGAAAGTAAAACTTTAGATAAAAATAGTAATATAACTTGGAGTAATCAAGCCCCCGACTATCCGTATTATGATGGAAATAATATTGCTCCGAGATGTGTAATAGGGTTAGATCGTGATGGAGTTATTAATATTGATAACGGTGTGTATACTTCAAAGGTTAGTGACTTTAAACCAATTCCTGGAAGTTTAGAAGCTATTGCTAAATTAAGAAGAGCCGGACACAAGCTTGCTATTATTACTAATCAAGGAGGCATTGGCAAAGGATTGTATACTCGACAAGATGTTGAAAAAGTACATGATTACATGTTTGATCTGCTAGGCGAAGCAGGGTGTACTAGTATAGACGCACTATACTATAGCGAATCAAGTCTTAGAAATGATCTTTTTGCAAAGCCAAATATTGGTATGTTTAAAAGATGCGAAGAAGAAAATCCGTATATAAAATTTAAAAAAGGGTACTTTGTTGGTGATAAGATTTCTGATTTAAAGGCTGCATTTAAAATAGGTGCAAAGCCTGTGTTAGTGCGCACTGGTCACGGTGAAGATACTGTTAAAGAATTAAATAAATTTTCCAATCAAAAGATAAAGAAAAAGACCATCATATTTGATGATCTTTCTTCGTTTGTTAACTGGCTAGAAACTCAATATTAGCGTACACCAAAGTTTGCACTAATTGTAGCTCTACGCAAATCTGTTTTATTATAAGTTACATAGTGGTCTAATTTACTAGGAAAGAATACAATATCACCTTCACTTAACATTGGATCAAAACGTTTTCCAAAGCAATCGCCCACTGGTTCCAACATTTCTGCAGGGAAGAAAGTAGCTGCACTATTATAAAAAACAAATTCGCCGGTATTTTCATCTTTAGGTTGTTCTAATATATACGCACAACTAATTAAATTGCCGTTACCTTCGTGTGCATGAATTTCTTGATGCTGATTTCTTGAATACCTGTTTACCCAAGCAAATCCAAATATATTTTCAAGGGCGCTATCGACAAATCCACAGTGTTTCGAATATTGTTTTACTCCAACTTTTACACTTTCAAAAAATAGATCCCAAGGAAATTTGCCATTTTTTTCTTCGTCAAGCATAGTAGTGTCGCAGTTGCAATCCCACTGTTCAGATTTTGCAAAAGCATTCTCGTCTTCTAAAAATGGTAGAAATTGTTCTTTTATTGTTTCATGATTAGGCATAGGAATTACTAATACCGGTATTCCAAATATATTATTAAACATTTTTTACCTTTACTAATTTATTATATTCTGGCAAATACAAATACTCAATTTCACTCTGCTGTAGTGTCCATAATGCATCATCTAGTGTTTCAACTAAAGGCTCGCCACCTAAGTTAAAGCTAGTATTAAAGATAATTGGACATCCTGTCTTTTCTTTAAACGCTTTAATAATATCATAGTAATGTGGATTTTGTTCACGTGTAACTGTTTGTATACGACATGTTCCGTCTATGTGAATAATAGCTGGGATCTTTTCTTCAATGCCAGGTTGACAATTTACAGCATACATCATAGTTGGAGAACTTTCCATGCCACGTAAATCAAACCATTCATGTACATCTTCTTCTAGTATACTGCCTGCAAATGGACGGAAGTATTCTCTGTGCTTTACGCCGTTAACAAAATCTTTACCATTTGGATCTGTCGGATCATACATTATACTCCTGTTGCCTAATGCACGTGGTCCGTTCTCTGAACGACCTTGGAATAATGTAACAATATTTCTATCAGTCATTAACTTAACAACATCGTCATCAGTTGCATCAGTAACTTCTGCATTATAATGGTTACATAAATTTATAATATAATCGTTATCGTATGCATGCACAGGTCCTAAATATACATTATCAGCTTGTGGCTCAATTGTTATATCTTTTGTGATACTACGATACAACCAAAGTGCTGCGCCCATAGCAGTACCAGCATCATTGCTGATTGGTTCTACATAAAGTTTAATAC
>Ga0209092_10005235_pt1 | contig 10548 bp, 2 predicted proteins | sample FraStrMetagenome_FD_187446 | JGI IMG/M metagenome (GOLD analysis project Ga0209092, IMG submission 187446) | Marine eukaryotic phytoplankton communities from Arctic Ocean - Fram Strait ARC3M Metagenome (SPAdes) (version 2) | ecosystem: Environmental > Aquatic > Marine > Oceanic | place: Fram... | reverse complement strand
CAGCATTCTGGTTGAAGTCTGCTTCTAAGGTCCCAATAGTCCTTAATTCTGATGGTCTTATTTTATTTGGCTTTTTTAATAATGACACATCTAAATCTTTAGTCCATCGACGAAGTGGTATTCCTATTGCAATTGCAAATATTTTTTATTTTAAGTGTAGATACATAAGACATACAAGTAGAGGTCCTACGTATACACTGGCCCAATACTTAGGACCCTATGTTATGTTGACAATTAAAAAAATGATTTTTATTCCCGTTTCGGTTTTGCACACACTTAGTCCCGTTAACATGCCATTGCGAATGATCTAGATTTTTAGATGACACATTGTGATCATGCTTTGAAGATATGGGTACGTCATCGCTAGCGTTGGGCTTGTCAAATTTCAAGTTCATACGCGTTTCACTTTTTTTATTCTTACCACTCCGTCGCTCGTTCAAATACGCATTTGTAGCATTAAATCGTTTCCGCCTAATAGCACTTGGTTCCATAAGTCCTTCATTTGAGACAGATAAGTAAATGATCTCATCATGTACCGTTTGTTGAATTGTTTCTATTTGGCTCCAATTATTCTCATTCATGCTCAATTCTTCAAAGGGAAAACTTTCTATACTCGAAGTCGAGGATATGGTATCTTCTCCATTATATAGTATATCCATTACTCTTTTGGATCGCGGAAAATCCTTCCTATCATTTGGATACCGTGCTACTATAGGCAATCGCTTTTCGTCAGGCTCACTCTGACTCTGTTCAGTTTTAGCACTCCCCGGCTTGTGAAATGGGATCAAGCTTTCATTGGACGATTGACTCTCATTCGACATCGTGCTCCGTTTACTTTCCGGTGTGTAGATCAATTTCCGGATTTTTTTGGTAGTTGCATTTAGATTAACTCTACAAAATTCCTGAAAGTTCAAAGACTGTATTCTACAATCCGAGGTAAGTGGTACCGCACTATTTTGACTCGCTATTTCTTCATAGCTTTCTAATACGCTTTCATTTTCTTCGCATGACACGAGTTCTGTTGGTGTTGGATTAGTGTACGTTGGTATGTCCTGTTGACTCCTTCTTATTATGGTTTCTGCAATTTCATTTACTGGTTCAAAAATTATTTCCTCACTCCTGTCATCATTATTTTGATCATGTTGGCAAATTGGTTGCTTCCATGTACCAAGGATTTGTCGGAACCAGGTCGACTGGATATCCGGGTTCCAAATTTTTTTTGTCGTTATTGGGGTTGTATTTTCAGTTGAGGTAGTTTTTGCACGGTCGCAATTTGGTTGGTGTGGTAAGTCATCATATTGGAGATTTAATAGCCCCATATTCCATCCACCTTCCTCATCAATTTTTTCTTCATATTCTATTTCATCAATTGTTTTGATCATTGAGTCCTCGGATCCAATACTTAGAGCGGTTATGGCCCTGTCATATGTGCCCACTCCATCATTTTGTATAATTAATGTGTTTGGCGCATGGTTTTGAGTTTTTTGTATGACGATTGTGGGTAGTTGAGTTTGTTTATATTTTTTCTTTTCCTTTGTTTGGTTTCTGAATACCGCTCTTTTATTCTCGTGGTGTCTTACGCTTATCCATTTCCGGATGTCCTGTCGCGTGGTTTGTTCGTGATTCACCGCTATGTCGATGCTGATTTGTATTCGGTTTATCCATCCTTGGACGTTAATGATCGACCCTTGTTGGAAAAACTTTTTGTCACGCTTAAGGAGGTGCCTGTCTGCGCTTCGTATCATCCAAGGCGCTTGTAAAATCATATGTTTTATTTTCCACGCAATGTTCCTTGTCTGCATTTGCATCGTTTTGTCACTTTCCTCGTGTACATATTTGCACCTTTGGGTCCACATTGATTCACTAAATTGCAGCAGTGCCCTTATGATAGTCGTATTCCACTCATGTTTCGTCAATCTTTTCTTATCCACTTCAAGTTCATCATAGTAACGCTGTTGCACCTCCCCAAATTTGTGACTTATTACGCCGCACAACATATTTCCGATCCCAAGGTGTATTTGATCACGGAAAGCTTCATTAATCTCTGGGTACCTTGAGTCTCCCTTTGGCAATCTTACTTCATAACCCTGACACCACTGCTGTATTGCCGCAAGAATTCTTTGTTGGAGAATTGGGTGAGTCCTTTTTTTGATGAGTGTCTGTCGCAATATCTGGATTTGTACGTGTCTATTCATTTTGGTCAGTGCACATTTGCACCGAAAGACATGATCCCACGTCTCTCTCTCATTCTCACACATTGGGCAGATATCTGTTGACCCAAATCCATTTCTCTTCATCATTGCCATTGTCGCCCATTGTTTGTGCACGAGTTTGCTGGTTGCGCCGTTGTGTTCTCCCTTGTATCTACGTAGGGCAGTCCTGAATCCTTTCCATTCCATGTTGCAAAGCCAATTTTTATCTATGTTCCAGTAAGTTGCAAGTTGGTCCTCTGACTTATGCCCGTTGGCGAATGATACAAGTTGTTCACATATATTGGATGTTGGTCTCGTAAATGGCAACCTTAAAGAGCATTTTTGCGCTTGCAAGAATGGTACAACATCCTCATGTGATTCCTTACTAGCTGCATACACCTGTCCTGCATATGCATCAATGTCGCAGTTCATTTTTTCCTCTATTGTGAGTTCGTCGTAGGGTTTGACATCGTCTTGGTGCGCCTTCACATGGTTCAATTTGAATTGGATCGGTGACATCCGTAGGATCTGCTTCAGTTCCAGTTTGATATCAATGTTATTTTCAAGCACGTTTCTTGTTGTTGCATACAGGTTTGACTCCATGTCAGTGATAGCATTTTGACTATCTGTATACATTGGTATTGTCACTTTCCTATCGTCTCCTAATTCTTCTTTGAGTGCCGACAAGTACGATGTCACTGCTAACAGGGCATGCAATTCCGGCCGGAGGGAACTTGCATCGGATTTTGCACATGGGACCCTACCTCTTCCTTTGACTAAGAATTTTCCTTTCGCATCTGCTACTCCCCACGCGTGCGCTCCTTCGTCGTTCCAGTTGGACCCGTCAGTTGCTACCATGATGGATTTGTTGTTCATTTGCAAGATGAGTTCTTCTTGAGGCACTAAGTAATTAATTTCCCCCCACATCTTGTCATATGTTTCCCTAAATTTGGAGGCTTGACTCGGTTGGATCCTCCCTTCCATGATTTTTTTATTCTGATACGCTATAAGGTAAGGTCGCATGTTCCTATCAAATGTCACATCTGCCCATGAGTCCAACGTAGCATCTGAATTATCTCCCTCATTGTCCTTCTTGATGTACACATTTCCAACTTTCCTATATGTCATGCCTTCATGACATAGTTCATCTTTTATGCTATCATATTCCCAGTCCCATATTTGGTGTGAAGTCGACTTCCATTGGCCTAAAGGTCGAATATTAAGTGCTTTCTGCAGGACAGGGCATGCTTTTTTGGTCCACCAATTCTTCCATTTTTTCGTTGGTTCCTGTTTAGTAAACTTGAATTTGCTTCTTCTTCCTACTTGTCCTTGAAACACTTTCCTTAGAACTATCTTGCCACGTACATCTGTCATGTCTGAGAGTGTCAGTAGTTGTAGATGTTGGCGAACTTTGTTCACTGCTGCTAGTTCATTTTGGTTTAAGCTCCCATCCTTCATGAGGACGTCCATTATAAATTGGTCGTTGCATCGAGGTTTAGTATATGTCACCGGGAGTGTCAGGTCCATTTCTATTGCCCTACTTGAGTAGTATTGCCACAAATTGGTATTCCATGTATTTGTTGTTAGGGGCCCATACTTGTCGTAGTCTAGGTTGTAAAATAAGGTTTCACTACCACACTCCAGCTGTGTTTGTTGCATTGATATCTGGAAAAGCTTGCCTGTTGTATCTTGTCGCCTGAGGTGCATGAATAGGAATTTGCTCTTTTCCATACCCATAATATCGTACAGGTGAGTGATTCCAAGTCCACCATATTGTGAATTTGCCTGGAGTAATGCCCGTGGATAATTCTTGTTAATATAATTCGCATGTAGTAAGACTGGGCTTATTATCTTCATTAACTCATCACACTCTCCTTCATCGAACATGTATACAGGCATCCGGTACCGTATCTGGTTGCGTAGTTCAGATTCATAGGACTGCTTTATTAAAGTTGGTGGTAGACTAGAGTGAAGAATTCTCGTTTTCCATCCTATCATGAAGCCCCGGATTTGGTCATAAGCTTTCTTTTTTACTCCTAAGGGGTTTACCCAGCATCCGAGAGTTTTATGTTCTTCATGTGCATGTAGTTGTTTTATATTTCGTCTTACTCCATCACCCTGGTCCAGGTGCATGTGTTCTTGGGCAGGTTCGCAAGGTGATTGTATTCCATCCACAAACTTCCAATTGATATTGTAGAAATGACATTTATCCGCTGCTACCATTCCTCCAGTCACATGTACGTAGTCGCTGTGTTTCTGGGAATTAAATTGTGCTTGTTTCATTAAGGTTGTGTCAGTATTGTGGATATTGCATCCACAGGTAGTGTCATCTACAAACATGTCTTGTGTCTTCTCCACTTCGAGGTCTGGATCTATTGGACTAGTGTACCGCATTCCTACACATGATTGCTTTTTACAGTTCACAATTGTGTCACTGGAGAGGAGCCATCCTGGTCCTGACCATGCTATTCCTTGTCCAAGGCCAAATAACTTCTGTTCTGGGGAGTACTGGTAACTTGTCTCAGATATTCCATAAGCAGTTTTTACAAAGAATTGCTGTTGCTCTGTAAAGTCCACCATAAACTTAGCGTCGTGCTTGTGTAAACCCAGTTTGACTCTTGCCTCAGTCGATACAAGTCTCGGTAGTTCACGGTCATAATTTGACTTCATGTCAATGTCGTCATACTGAGCGTTTGTTACTGACATCCTATTTATATCGTAGTATAGGATTTTGTTGAGTACTGCGGATTGTGCTTGTCTATGTTTACGTCCTCCGTACTGGTCATCCGTCATTTTACCTGTGCGTTCAGCAATTCTCATCAGTTTTTTCGCCCACAGTGCTTTCGCAACCGCATTCACCTCAGGTTCAACCAGATGCAATGGTCTCAGCCTGTGTATTTTAACAATTCCATTATCTTTTGGTATTAAGACTGTTACTGTTTGTTTCCATCGCTTAAGAAGGATCCCATGTTGGAAAGCCATATCCATCACATCATATATGTTTTGAAATATTTGAGGGTGCTTGTTCAAGATGACCTTAAAGTGCCCATAATGCCTACCATCTGGCGATGTTGAAGTCTTCTCCTTCACATGTTTTATATGCCATTTCCAATCATCCAAGGTATACTTAAATTGATCTAGTTCCTGAACTTTCCCAGAATTATTTGACATGGCAGAGAAATATTCCTGTATTGCTAACGATTCGTTTTTAATGCTCTCCAAATCTTCATTTTTAAGGTCAGTAATAAAATCGTCGCTAATTAATTTTTGGTTCCAAGTTGTTGATGTTAGGGGCGTCCCATTGGCTTGTCCAAAATGTTTCATCATACATTGCAAGGTCATGGACTCCACTAGATTTCTATCATCAACTTCTTCCCATTTTTGTATATCTTTCCCATTTTGCTTTTGCAGTCGTTTCCACATGACATCCATATTTAGATAATCATCTTGATCTTGGGGGCATTCATACTCCGACTTTGCTGGTATGTACACTGAGCGTATTCCTGATCGCCTCTCTCGGTTGTGCGAGTTTCTGATGCGTCGTGCATCACTCCGTTGCCTTTCCACATTTTTCAATCGTTTCAGTTCCCCCGCGTACGTTGAGTTTGGGTTTTTTTCCAAGTTTTCCTGAATAAGCTCGTCCAGATGTGCTTTCCTGTGAATTTCTGAGTCCACCTTGATACTTTTCAACTTTTTCCTAACTTCTATTAAGTTATGATGCAATGTGTCTAGTTCAAGTTGAACTTTCGCCATGCTGTCAGTTACCCCACATCTTTTCGCTTTTGCTATCTGTTTTTTGATCGTCCTTTCTTCCTTAATTGCTTTTCCCAATTTCGGCGACCAAGCTTGGATAGCGTGCTTGCTGATATTTGTACATCTTTTTTCTGCTGAGGTCATCATTTCACCAATTTGTTTATCATATGCATTGAGCATATTTTCCAGGGTGACATTGTCCATATCATGTTGATTCTTTTTCATGCTCTCAATTTTTTCATGCATGTTGCAGTTATTCCACTGTTGGTCCAGGTGTTTGATGTACGCTTCGGTTCGTTTAGGAATTGAAGATTGTAGCCGTCGAAATTGCAATTGTTGGAATTCAATGGTCGGCTCATCTAGCACATCGCGTAGTGCTATATCCAGGAATATTCCTCTATGATCAGATGTAAACATCTCATAAAATGGTGCTACTCCTATACTTTGGTGCTTGCTCATAAGTGGACAGCTCATCCAAATTCCATCAATTACGTTCCTGCCACGATTTTGACTTCGTATCTTCATCGTATCACACCCCATTTCCTGTAGCACGTTAACCATCCCCATCTCTTTCATCGTATGGTTGAATTCGGCTGTAAATATACTTTCATTCAAATCCCCCATTATGATGACCAATGTATTTTTCCGCAGATCTTCCAATATGTCCTTTTCCATACTCTGCAATATATGCCTCCGTGGGTCTATTATGACATGTTTCTTAGGTTTCACAATGTCTCCCCCACTAGTTGGATGGACCACATCTTGCTTCTTCACCACATTGAGTGCATTATATTGTTGGGCATATGCAGTTGTATCACCAGCACTTGTACCGCTACTTTGTGTAACTCGATAGAAGGTATATATTTTCAATTCCCGTTTCTTCCCACAAAATCTCATCCAATTGTAGCGACCTAACTTATCTGTTCCTTGTCCAGCATATCTCCCTGCCAACTTGTTTGTTGCTATAGCTGCAACCCCTCCTGGTTGATATTGCAGTTCACTATTAAAACCTTTAGTGTTAGCAATACACGATTTAACATTGGGTAGGTGTAAATCAAGGACATTTCTAAATCTTTCACACACAAATTTATTACTAATATTTAATTTTGTTTCGGGAAGGCTCACAAAATCAATTTCGTTGTCCCTTAGTTCTTCCAAGTCACCCCGAAATGCTCTAAAATTGTCATGCGCGCTGACACCATTAGGGTTTTGTAGCCAAAGTCTCGTATTCGTTCCTTTCTTCGGTAATCTATCGTGTATCCATTTATCATCACTTTCCCATTGAGCACCTAAAATTGGTCGATGTGTTTCTCGTTTTTGTGGTGGTGGTGTCTCATTATGCTTGGAATATGGATTTATTCTTATTTTTTGTGGTACTTGTTTTTTTAAAGGTAAGCACTTCGCAACATCACTGAACTTATCTCCCAATTCTCGTATCACCGTAGTTGCGTTGGCATATACTTTTGCAATGCTATGTGGTAGCGTGCTTCGCTTTGCATGAAATCCTCCTCCTCCTCCCATCGCATTCTTCTCAGAACACGATGTCTGCCCTAGGGGCATTATTGGCATTTCCCAGTTACGACTCCACCTTCCATTTGGGTGTTTGTCGTACTGGTACTTTTGTTATTTTGAAGGATGAGTTGCATCACTGCATCCAGTTTTGACGTTACATCGTTCATCCTTGTATCAAATGATCTTTCAATCTTCGCAGAATGTGTAATGTGAATGCTCTCAAATTTCTTCATGAATAGTTCCTCGCTTTCCTCCATACGAGCAGTTGTTTTTCTTTCCATTTCCATCATTTTGGCATCAAATCTTTGTTGAAGTTCCACCATTTTTTCTTCCATTCGCTTCTCCAATTCACTGCTCCATTGGCTTCGAGATGGGTCATGGGATTCCACAGGGTTACACTTTTCCAGTGCCTCCAATCGTGTTGCTATATTAGTAATTTCCAACCCGTGCGCCGTTGTAGGAGGTGGCGATTTAGGGCTAAATTTGGAGTAATGCAGGTTTAGTCGAGTCATTTTTACAGGAGGTTGTTTGCTTGCTTCAGCATAGGTCAATGTTTTCGTGATTTTTTCCTCTCCAGAATGCTGCGGATCTTGGGGGTTGTGGGAGAATTTTCTTTTCAGGAAAGCTGCGTATGCCGTATCTTCCTCAGACATTTTGCTTGTTCGCTTTTCTTCGACTCTGGGTTTTGAGTTCTGGAACAGTTCATTGACGTCAGATTCATGAAAATGTTTGAGTGCGACTGCCTTAAAGTCATTTCCAAAGAGCTCTTTCACTATAGTTTCGTGTTGCACGTGGAAAATTAGGTGCAGATTACCGGTTGGTCCAATTTCGCATGCCTCTAGGAACGTTTCTCCTTGGTATGTAATCGTGCTTATCCATTCCTGAAAGGACATGGTATCTCCATCTAGTAAAGTGTACTGTTTGGTCGGTTCATGGATCCCGTATATAGTGCGTCTTTCAGTTTCGTGTAAATATACATTTTGGCTAAAGAATATGGTCTTCATGACTTCCTGATGTTCTTCGTCTGTCATGTTCATGAACGGTATATACGTCATTGCGTCACATTTATCATATTTAAATTGTAGCATTTTTGCATTAACTTCATCTCTCGCGTCTTTAGGTACCTCAAGTACAAGGGCCCTGGTCTCTATCTTCTTGTCCTTATGCTTCATCCAAATTTTTCGCGCAAATACGTTAACATCATCTTGTAGCAGGAGTGGTTTCAAATGTTGTTTAATGTGTGACTTGAACAATTCTCTATTGTAATAATCCGGCTGCATGTGATGAAAGAAGCCTATTGTGTGCACCAACGCCGCTCTGACCTTATCTATGGACGCAAAACCACCATTGGCCCGCATCCACTGGAACACTTGTATCTTTAACTCTCTAATATTTTGATGGCCTGACATTCTGAGCGAAAAATGCAACTTTCCGTATGACTGATACATTCCCATTACATATTTTTTGACTTGTTTCTCATCATGTGGAATTTTGTTGATATCATCAATCATGAGGTCGCCATTATTTTCATCATCGTGAGCTAAAAGTATAGTGCTTTGATCAGCGGATTTCCAGAGCTTATATATTGTTTTCAACTGTTCCACTACATTGACGGAAGATGTTTTCATTTTTAGGCGTAGGCGAACGGTGTAAGAGTGTCGCACTTGGTTCTTTTCCTTCACAGCACGTTCCGGTATGATTGGTTCCACAGCAGGGGGTTTATCAGGTGTTATTGGGATGCTTGGTACTTTGTTAACATTCTTAGCTACTGCCTGAATATTCAATCCACTATGGTCATAAACAGGTAAATCGTTTGAGCTGAATTTATCCTTTGAATCATGTCCCACGTTTTTGCACTGTGTATTGGCTCGCCTTTCATTTTTAATAACATTCCATTTTCCCAACTCTGATCGGAGTTGGATAATATTCATGTTCCTCAAAGAATCCTCGTACAAAACAGAGAATGGTTCCTGTAGTAGTTGCACAATGGTTTTTATGACTTCTCTAAGCTTGTTGCACCTTCTGTCTTCATCATTCGCTTGATCTTGGTCACAATTTAGAACAGATTTAGTAGGGGTCACGGTTTGAGCTTCATTGGCATCTTCAGGTGGAAAGAAGTCCTTGTCGTATGCCGCTGTTTTTTTCCGCTTGGTTGGTGTTTCTGATGGGCTGTTCCCTGTTGTTGCTGAAAAAGATTGGTCTAGCTCCTTCTTTTTCCTTAGTTTTTCGAGTGCCTCCAGCAAGTGTTCCCGTGTGGAATGGCGATTGGTGTTTTCCACATATACTTGCAATTCATCAGAAAGGGTCACAATCGCATTCCAGAGGTCTGCGTTCCGCACATCATCTTTTTCTTCATGCGCGTTTGCATCTTCCATGTCTACGTCTTGGGCTTGGGGGGTCGTCATTTCCTTCCAACACTTGGGAGTATTTACTACTTGAGAAATCTTTCTTGATTCCTTTTCTTTTCGGCTCGAATGGATTTTGTAATACCTATTCGTTGACACACCTTGGATATTTTTTTTTCTACGTAGAGCTCGTAGTTCTTCCTTCGACAAATTGATTTTTGTTTCAGTTTTCGGCGCGCCGCTTTTTTCCAGCTGAAGACCTTTAGTTTGGGAATTTGGAATCCTATAAGATAAATTAATTGAGCATTTTTGTTTGTTTTTTTCTTCAGTTTCCTCGTAATTTCCAGCATTGTCCATTGCTTCATTTTCCTCATACATGCTGTCTAGTGCGCGAAATCGATTCTGGGTTTCATGCTTTGTCTCCTCTTCTTTTTTCAATTTAGTTCGTAGCATGTATTTTGGCGGTGGCAATGATGGGTGACCGCGGCCGCCTCGACCTGGGCAGGTCAGCAACCTCATTGTCGGCAGCTTTAGTTGCTTTCGTACGTAGGTTCTCGTAGTCGTCGGTATGTTTTTCTGTAGGTTCTACGCGTTGTAAATGTATACAACAGTAAAAAAGTACCTTAACTTAACCTACAATAACTATGCAAAACGTATAACATATAGACTTTAGAACACAAGTCACGAAGTGTAGAAACTTTGGTTTGTTTGTGCATTCCTTCAAACCCATATTCAAAGGCATTGTT
>Ga0209092_10005234_pt1 | contig 10549 bp, 9 predicted proteins | sample FraStrMetagenome_FD_187446 | JGI IMG/M metagenome (GOLD analysis project Ga0209092, IMG submission 187446) | Marine eukaryotic phytoplankton communities from Arctic Ocean - Fram Strait ARC3M Metagenome (SPAdes) (version 2) | ecosystem: Environmental > Aquatic > Marine > Oceanic | place: Fram... | reverse complement strand
GGTTCTCTATATCCTGACATTTCTGCTACTTTGGTATTAATACGTTCGATAAACTGTTTTGCTGGATCAATAAACTCTTCTCCGTAATCTTTCTCAACCATAGTAAGAATAGATGTTTCGCCTTTTGGAAACTGTCCACTGTTGCGATCGAAGTAACTAAGGATGAACTCGCCTAATGGAGTCTTTTGTTCGTTAGGATCCATACCTTCTTCGTCTTTAACAACAGAGTATTGTTTGCCAAATTGACCCATTAGCTCATCAGCTGCATTATCAAAAGAATCATTTACTGTACCTGACATTGTAGTAAATCCACTGTTTAGATCTTTTCCAACTTGTTGTACAACCATATCCATATCGCCCATTTCTAGGTCTTTGTTACGTATTTCATTGTACAAACAAACTCTTGGATCGTTTAAACAACTATTAACTATGTTCCTAATATTAGAGTCGTCATATCCGTTTTGGGCCAAAATTGTTTGCATAACGTGTAAATGTTGATCGTATGCTGCTCTATCTTCTGCACGAGCTTTTTGATAACCTTTCCATTTACTTTTAATCCAGTCAATAATACCTTCTTCTAAATCTTCTGGACCTAATTCTGTTGCTTTACTTGCTTCACTTACTAGTTTGTAAATATACGGAAATACATCTGCTAGTTCTTCATTAAACTGCTTAATAGTAAGTTGGTCGATCCAGTTTTCTGCAACGTCTGTAGGTACATCTTCCATCATTGGTTTTTCAAATGCTGCAACCGTTTCTGCATAAAACTTTGGCTTTTGTAATGATGTAATTGTCTTTTTAACTGTAGCAATGCGTTCTTTAACAACATCTACATATCCTGCAAGGCTTTCTGCCATTACAGCACTGCGTCCCATATAGTTTTTAAACTTGCGAAGTTTGCCCATTTCTTCTGATAATCCAACAATATGTATACCAAAGTCGTCGTATGGAGTGCCGCCTTCTGATACATGTCTTGCCATTGCCCTGGCACCACTTAGATGTTTAAATGGATATTTAAATTTTTCGCCTTCTGACGATTCAATATAAATCTTACCAATTTTTTGACTACGTGCTACTGCACTTTCAATGTTAATAGCTTCAGTGTGTTTGATTGATAATCTTGCATTACCAATTTTTTGAAAGCTAGTTTTATTTGTTCCATACATAGTTGACTCACTCATTTGTTCTTCCCCGGCGCGATTTGTTGCTAAAAATTTATAGTCTCGTTTATTTAAATTAGATTTTGTTATATTACGTGTATCAAAATTAAGCATACGTTTCTTACTAAATTGACGAAGTTCTTTTAAAAAATCATACCAATTATTTTGTGTCATTGCATCTTCATTTGCTACAAAATTATCACTGTACATAACACTTAATGTATCTTCGTCGATCGAAACACTTACTTTGCCTAGTGTTCTCTCGTGTTCTTTATATTCAAAATCAAAGAATCGTGCTGCTGTAGTTACATTAGTTACTTGTCCATTTTCATCGCCAAGACTAACACTAGGAAAGCGCCCTCTTATCTTATTAAATAAATCTTCTGCTATATTCTCAAGGTTTTTCATATTAATATTTATCAATAGTTGCCGCTAATAAAGATAGGCATGGGGACATCATAATCATCTAAAGTTTCAGCTTGTGTAAAGGTGTCATAAACTCTAGGATCCCAGTCTTTTAACACATCCATCATTCTAATAGCAAGTAATGTAGCACTTACTAAATCATCGCCTATACCAGACTTTGCTTGAAAACTTGATCCAGTAGCAACATATCCTTTTAATTCAGATATTAGAGGTTTACTATTTACTATCATTTTATTATTCTCAACCATAGTTTTTAACCGACTACATGCTGTAATTTTAGTACCATGTGTAGTATTGAAGCCTTTACGGAACTTTCTAACATGTCCTTTACGTATAGATTCACTTACAAACAGTCCTGGAATGTTTTCTTCACCAAAGTCATTAATAACAATTAAGCAAGCTTCGCCTATGCCGTTATTTTCAACACTCCAATAACACCCATTTGGATTTTTTGTCTCAGTTACAATGTAGTTACATATGTCTGATAGTACTCTAATTTGCCCCGGAATTGCCGTAGTATTATGTTTCCATTCTGCTACTTGCTCATAACTGGGTAATTCAAATACTTGTATAGCTGCATTATCACCACCAGTACCCATACTAGGATCAAGGGCAACACAGTATGTATAACTTGGGCTAGGTTTTTTATACCAGCGTGTCTGGCCCATGTTTATTAAAGGGTTTTCGCCTTCCATTGCTGCTAACTTAATTGAGTTAATTAATGTTTCGTCGAATACTAGAAATTCACAACCGTACTCACGTCGAAACTTTTCTTCGCCAATCCGTCCAACTTCTGCTACTTTCCATTCTTCGTCACGATCTGGATGTTCACTCCAATGTGATATAAAGCTGTGGAAGCCGTTTGAACCTAGTTCTTGTTCGTTGCCGTGTTCGTCAAACTTCTGTTCTGCTTGTTTCCAAATGGTTGCAAAGGTATCTTCATCCGAGTTAGGTGTGCTTGTAATAATAGCACGACCACCAGTTGCTAGTGTAGGAGATATTGAAGTCCAAAACTCTTCGGCAATGTTAGGTTGCACAAATGCAAACTCGTCACAATACAGTAACGAGATACTCATACCACGTCCTGTGTTTCCTGTTGTTGTTTGTGCAACAATACGCGAACCGTTTTCAAATTCAATTGATTGTTTATTGTATGATGTAACACCTGCTCTAACATGATCGGGACAACTTTCATACACAAAACGTATGCGTGACATAATTTCTTGCGCACCTGTATATTTGTGTGCAGCAACTAGAATAGTTTGATCTGGTACAAACATTGCATACCATGCTAGATAGATACTAGCACAAGTAGTCTTGCCTGTTTGTCTAGGCATCATATTAATATTAAAGCGATAGTTGTGATAACTTTCCATTAATCCTAGCTGATAGGTATATGGGTCGTATAACAATTTACCCTTTACAGGATGTTGAATGTATGCAAATTTACGAGCAAAGTACAAGTATCCTGTGTCAAGATCCATACAGGCCAAAAGGTCTGCAATTTGTTCTTCGCTAAAAGTTTCTTGTCTATTTGCCTTTTTAATTAAGACGCCGTCTAATGATGCTGCCATAATACTATTTAACCTATAATGTCGTCATAATAACCAGTATCGAATCTAAGGTCAAATAACTTACGCTTGTCTTGCTGTATTAGTACTGGTACCGGCGAGGCGTTTGGACCGTTTGTAGGTTCACTCCACAGCCATTCATAATCACCGTTATCAATTTTTTTGTGTAATTTTTTTAATCTTCTACGATTAAGTTTAGGACAAATATAAACAATGGCTTGGTTGTTGCCTAGCGGTTCAATCTCTCCAGACCATTGTATAATTTTTATTTCGCCTTTTTTATGAGCTGCACCGCTCCAAGGACAAACTGGTTTAATGTGTTGGAAATATTCTTCCCAATTAACCTCTTGACTTCTTGCCACGACTCTTTTTACCTCTAGAGCCCTCGGTAGTTTTCTTTTCGCTTAGTGCTGCCCAAAGTGTTTCTTTAATTGACTCTTTAGTAACAGTGCCATGCATTTTGGCCATTGGATTGTCGCCGCCGGCTGCTGGTTTATAACTTTTCTTTTGACGATTAATTCCGCCGGAAAGATCTTTTGTCATTGTGTTATGATCTGCGTACTTTTCATCTGGAGCGTTAGCAAACTCTTCATTTGAGTCCGGCTCGTCGTCACCGCCAACTATCATTTCTGGCTCGTCGTCAGCTGATATGGAGATCATACGTCTCATATCATCCATATCATCCGCATGTGGATCTGAACTAGGCATTGCTGCTGGCATTGCTGCTGGCTCTGCTGCTGGCTCTGCTGCCTTGTGTCCGCCCATTAATGTAATTAAATCTGCAATTGCATCTGCGCCTTGGGCGTTTAATGTTACGTTCATCGTTACAGGAGTTTCAGCAGCCATTGGTGCTGCGCCAGGCATATCGCCAGGCATCTCTGTCATGCCGCATTCTTTAACATCATTAATTGATTCTAAGATTGCTTTCATACTTCCTACTTCAGCTTTAGCAGCAGGGTTATTTCCTGAACTAGCCGAATCCATATTTTCTAAAATCTTTTTCATATCCATTTTATTAGCCTCCTACGACAGCTTTGTTATTTTCAGAATCAACAATATCTTTTGATTCAGTTTGAGCAACATCACCACTTGGCTCAATGTTTCGTTCTTGACGAGCAACTTCTAGCTCTTTAAGTAAATCCATAATTCTATTAGCGCCAACTGCTTCTTGTGCGCTTTCACCACCTAGGTCTTCTTTACCTATTAACGGCTCGTAAACTTCTGATTCTTTTTGTTCTCTTTGTTCTAGTTCTACAGGTTCACCCGGAACTCTTACATTTAAATGTGTGTGGTCAACGCCGCAACAATCAACAAGATAACGTTCTAATATATGTCCAACTGTTGGATAACTTACTTCTGCTTCAAAAGTATGTACTTCCATATTTTGCAACTGTGGAAAATCCATTGGTGTTTCTTGTATTGGTGTTCTTTTTGGGCCAGTAAAACTAACAAGGTCAAACTTTTCTAAACTAGTCTTCATTGTGTCTGCACAGCCTTCAGGCATGTCACCTGCAATTCTAATAATAAAATTGTAAGTTTTTTTTGATTCGATTAGTATTTCGCTAAATTTTCGCATTATAGTATTTCCCATTATATGTTATTTATCTTTATCAAGGCCTTTAAGTCGCTGTAGTAGGCTGTTTCTATCAGTAACAACATAGCCTTCTCCGTTAATAACTTCACCGTCACCCCTAGGTGCATTATCTTTATCTAATTTTTCTTTTTTAAGTTGCAAATCAATCATCTTTAATTTTTTGTCCATCTTAGCAACTTTTGCATCTAATGATGTTTTTAGCATACCGCCTGCAACTTCAAATACTCTACTAGCATAACGTGATTCAACATTCATACCTAAGTCCATTAAATCATCATATGCTTCTAATGCTTTTTTTGCAATTATTTCAAGTTCGTCATCTGCCTTTTGACCAAGACCTTTAACTGCTGGTAATGCACTTGCAATCTTATCAAACTCTGCAATGTCTCGCAAAGTTTCTTGTTGATTTTCTAAATCATGATTAGCTTGTTCTTCTTCTAATATTTCAGCTTGCTGAATAATCTCTTTAGAATCTGGCAAATTTAAAAGTTCTTCAAGTTTCTTTGTCATTGTTATGGTTCCATTATATGCTAGTATTATTTAGCATTAGATCCTGTACTTGAACAAATTTATAACTAATATTAGCGCCTGCGGCCATTATGAAAAAGATCCCCTTCAGTAACTATACGAAAGAAAATACCTTTTTGTTTACACCAAGCCCTAGCAGCTTCCCACTTAGCTTGATTTATAACCCAGTGAACTTGATTGTGTTTATTTTTTCCTACTTTTTCTTGGACTGTTTGATTAAGCGGTTTTACTTCAATTAACTCTACTCGTTGTTTTCCATTTTTATCACCGTAAGCAATAAAAAAATCAGGTACGTATATTGTATGTTTCCCTGTTATTGGATTTCTGTATGGAATCTGTACAGCTTCACTCGCCCACTGACTAACACTTGTATGCTCGTCACAAAACTTCATGAAGGTAAATTCCCAACTACTTCTATAAGTTGGCACTTTATTGCCAATATATTTTGCAGGATTTTTTACTGTGAATTTACCTTGCGCAAACCTGCCCATATATTTAACCTATTATATTTCTTGATTCAAACTTTGAAAAAGAATTTTCTTTTTTAAATCCTATTACACTAGTGCGTTTTCTATTATAGTTTAATATCTCTGCAACAATTGTACTTAATTGTACTGTTTCGTATCCGTTAAGTGTATCTAATAACGTAAATACTTTAACATTATCATTTTTTGCTTGATTTATTAAAGTTACACTAATTGCAACAGCCGCAGTTGCATCAAATCCTTTTGACTCGAAAAATGCAGTTATAGCATTTAAATCACTATCTGCAAAATTAATCGGCTGCGTATAATATCTATCAAAGTATAAACTAGTTCCTTTATCTCTTTTTGATAAATTAGGTATTGGTAAACTACTCATAATGCACCTTCTAATATTTGCCTTCTATATGTTTCTTTTTGAGTTTCCGGAAGTGCGTCCCAAGTTAATGTTAAACTATCAACTCCGCTTCCGCCACCTGTTAAGAAATCTTTCTTAAATTCTTCTTTTGCAAGTGCATCTAATTTTGCGCTGTTATTTAATAACTCATTTCTATTAAGCGTTGTTGACGAATTATTTACACTTGATATTGTAGATTGTGATGCAGTATCAGTTTGCGATGTTCCTCCTAATCCTTGAGATTTAGGAATATTTATATTTTGTAAGCCGCCAACGTTATTTGTATTATTAAAATTACTTATTGTGTAATTAGCGTTTTTTGATACTGACTGAAATGTTGATGTACTATTATTTTCAATTATTGTTTGGATTGTCTGAGCCTGCGGCAAAAGATCTGACGCATTACTTGTTACTGTAGTTAAACTTGCTGGTTGCAACGGACTTGGTTGTGTATCATAATGCACTAATCCAAATCCAGTAGGTTCTCCATCTGCTCCTACTTGAACGTTGCCTCTAGTATAATGCACTGCTTCGTATTGTATAGTAATAGTATTCTGCATGAATGAATTACCTTCACTTTCTACAGAGTCATGTTCCCAATTAGTAATAATCGGATTCACTAACGAATAAGTTGTATATTGAGATCTTGCTAACTGTGTTAGTTGCAGACTTCTAAAAAATGGAACAGTATTATTATTATCTAATCCGTATCTATATTGATGCCTTGCTCTATTTTTATACGTATTGTCGCCGTTATTAGTTTTGCTATATGCACCTGGATTATCCCCGTGCCAAGCGTCTGCATAATAAAATCTATAATATGCTTCTAACAATGCACTAGTAACACCGTGATTATCATCATGGAATGTAATAGTAATTGGCTGGTAAACTATACCAGTTTGCATATTCTTTTTTCTATTATATTGATTTTTAGTTTCTACAGTTGCTTGATATTTAGGCAGGTCTGCACTTTTTACTAATAATCCAATTTCAACTCCGTACTTTTGTGTTAAAGCACTAATAACATTACCAACACTTGGGTCTAAGCCAAAATAGCAATGATAAAGGAATTTTGATTTAGGGGCAAATTTTAAATTATTATTAACAAATAATTTAGATGCATGTGTGTAGTCCCCTAAGTTTCCTTTAGGGCCTTGTGACGATGCTAAGTTATCAGAGTATGAGTTATTCATACTAATATTTATCTTTATCTATTATGTACGCAGATAATAGAAAAAGGAGCCAATAAAGGCTCCTTTTACACTCTTAACGAGTTTTTATTATTATGCGCCGCCGCCTGTAATTAACGACCCGTTTGTACGCGGTACATTGACACCAATTCCGCCTTCAGCGTCAGTTTGCACTGCGTTGTCGTATTGGATTTCAAGTGTTACTGTTACAGGTTCATTATTGGAATAAGCTAATGAGTTATAGTTTGCGTTAGTAATAAAGCAACCATATAATTCAAAAGTTTCAAGTACGTTTGGACTATATACTCCGTTACCACCGTCTAAGACTTCAATACGTGTAACAAACTTATAATCTTGTCCTGAAACTGCACTTGACTGTTCCATAAAATCAAATTGTTTCTGCAACTGCTCGCCTACTAGCTTTTGAACAGCATTGTTCACATCTTCACGCAAGTTAAGCGTAATCGGTGACCAAGTATGTTTGCCTGCTAAGTATGCTTTTGAGTTGTACGCATGGATTTCCATCGGTTCAAAAGCAACTGTTGGACGGGTTACATCTACAACTTGTTTTGTTAATTCTGTAGTCGGTGTACTAACACCAAAATTTTCCAGTGACACTCTAAAGCGATACTGAAGTTTTGGCATTAACAGGCCTTGGTTACTAGCGGAATCTCCGCTAGCTAGTGGCACTGTAATTTTACTTAATGATGAAATTGCCATTTATTTTGCTCCTAATGTAATTGTATTTATCATCCTGTTACTCCAGCTATCTCGCCAGTGTTTTTCAAACGCAACGGAATATAAATAAACTCGATTGATTTAACAGGTTCAATTGCAATATCTATGTAAAGTTCATTACGGTCGATTCTGCTTGGAGTATTGTTTGACTCGTCACATACAACTAAGAAGTCATAAAGTGCTCTTTGTCCTACAAGCTCTAATAGTAAACTTTCAACTTGTTGTTTTATCTCATCTCTAGTAATTTTATCATTAGGTTCAAAGATATAAGGTTTAGAAAGTGAACTAAGTTGACTGCGTAAATATACTACAAGTCTTGCAACGTTAATTCTGTCTAATGAACTTGCGCCTCTAGCACGAGTCTTTTGTCCAAAGTTAACAAGTCCTGAACCTGTAATAAATGTAATTGGATTAACATTATTTGAATACAATGTATCACGTTGACCTTCGTTAAGTGATGTACTTACAAATTCACCTTCGTTATTAATATAACCTGTTGAACTTGCATTACTTACTCCGCCACGTCTTGTACCTGCTGGTGCAAACCATGGATAGCTAACTTGATCACTTAATGCAATTGTACGTAACATCATGTGACTTGGAGGAACAACAACATTGTTGCCTGCATTATCACTTGTAAAGCCCCAGGGATAAAATACACCTAAGTATTCATCACTTGTAACTAATCCATCGTCGTTATCTTCAACTACTGTGCGAGCATTTGTTGCCCATTCATTTAGTGAAGTAGCATCTGGTGTTAGCCTTGCTGGTGAATCACCAACAACAAATGCTGTTAAGCCTCTGTCATTGTTTAGTGTTACTAGTTCTCCAATTAGTTCTGGATAACCTGGGCAAGCAATTAAGTTAAATCTACGTGAATCTTCGTTACGAATTTCATCGTTGCTATTAACAATAGCTTGTAATTTCTGTACAACAACCTTACGCTGTGCATGACGTCCAAATGTTCCTGAACCGTCTTCTTGGTTTCCTGATTCAGTAACCCAACGATCTTTTGCATAACCTGACATAGATTGATCGCTAAAGCGAGCATTTACTGTTGATGTATCAATGTGGTTTACTTCATAACGTTTAACATTAAATCCGCTTCTGCGAGTGTTAAACAATAATGTTCCTTTTGGATAAAGTGATGGGTCTGGTGCATCCGGATCTAAATAATTACTTGTTAGTAGAGTTTTAATAGTTGCCGCTGTATTACCAGTTGCTCCAGTTGCTCCATAACGTGCATCACCAAATACAATACCGTTTTCAGACGTTTGATCACTATTATCAACTAGTACCCAAGTATCAACTAATGTACCTGTGTAACGATAAATGCTAGGATAATTTTCAATATCTGATGTATCAATCCATATATCGCCTAATGCTAAACTTTCACCATCTGATTGCACAAGTGGTTGACTTGCACTAACAATTGGACCATTTGCATCTGTGCCACTCATTGCTGAATATACTGGGCTAGTGGAATCTTGATATCCTACCCATGTATTGCCATTGTTAACCATAATATCAACTTCGTCAACAATTGAGTTATACCAAAGTGTTCCAGCTGCTGCTGTATTTGTCGGGGAGTTATTACTTGCTGTATATTTTAATGTTTCCCAATTACTTACTCTATATTGTAAAGGATTGCCAAGACTGTTATCAACGCCTGGCTCATCACTTACAAAACGTGTGCCTAATTTTGTTGTCATATTGTACGGACTAATACCTAATCCGGTCAATACTGAACTTGTACTGCCTGCAGAATCAGTAAGTCTAATTTCGCCGCCATTACTGTGGGTAAGAATAATACGAGAGTCTGCATCAACATCTGCACTTACATACGGAATGTCTGCATTTGTAATTGCTGCTGCTAAATCAATTGCTGTTGCCCTAGCTGTAGCTGAGGCAGTTACTGTAATTAATGCCATTGTACTAAAACTAGCCGAACCTGGTGATGTTGATTCAATGTTAAATTCATAACTTGAAGCATTAACAAAACTTGCAAGGGTCACTGCACTAGAAGTAATAACTGTACTACCTACTGCTGCTCTTTTATATATTTTAAAAGTTCCTTTTGGACTTGCATCACCTGCAACATTACTTTGTGTAAACAAATTACCAATTACTAAGTTACTTCCGCCACCTGTTTTATCTAAGTTCAATATTGCAGTTTGACTATTTTCATAAATTGGAGATTCAACTGAATCCCATAATTTTGTATTACTATTCCAAGTTTTAACTCTCCAACGTGCGCCTAAATTAGGTGTAGTTGTTTTAAGCCATACACTGCCTGTAGGACGGCCATTATAATTACCTGATGTAGTTTTAAATGTGTCTGGAATCTCTGTGTGCTTACTAACTTGTAAAGCTGGTATTAAATACACACCAGATGTTAAACCTAAGAATGTTAGTGATGTTCCGTCACCGGATCCTGTTGCAATAGTAATGTTTTGTGTAGTG
>Ga0209092_10005233_pt1 | contig 10550 bp, 6 predicted proteins | sample FraStrMetagenome_FD_187446 | JGI IMG/M metagenome (GOLD analysis project Ga0209092, IMG submission 187446) | Marine eukaryotic phytoplankton communities from Arctic Ocean - Fram Strait ARC3M Metagenome (SPAdes) (version 2) | ecosystem: Environmental > Aquatic > Marine > Oceanic | place: Fram... | reverse complement strand
TGGAGGTTCATCAAATGATTCGTTGAAACACTGATATGCTTGAATTGAAAGTGTCTCAAAACAATTTTCTGATTCTTTTTCAATGCTTCATGTTTATTTTAATTTACTCAAGTTCACATTTAAATATAGGGAATGCATTGATATTTCGTGACATTTTCTCTTTGGGTTACGTAAAAGTTTACATAGGTATTTGTTTTTTCCATCAGCTCCGAAGAATATTATCACAGAGTTATCCATACACATGACCGAAACCTCTAGCAACATGGAAACGGGCAAAAATCCGAGCGATACCAACAAGAAAGAGACAAACGAGATAGTTTCTACAAGACAGAAAAGTAAAGAAGAAATACGAAAGATTGAAATGAATGAAGACGGGGATGAGAATGATGACACAAGTCGCACTTCGTCTGATGATTCCAATAACGACTCATCTAGCACTGGCAGTGATGATTCAAGTTACAGTAATAGTGCATTTGAATCAGATGAAGAATTTCTGGAGGAAGATGACATACCGCTTTTCAAATATGCACGACTTATTGGATCTCTTCCGTTTACAACGTCTACCGATTTCGAAAATAAAAGTGAATCAAATTCTATAAAAGACAATTTTTCTTCACTCTGCAGTGCCACTGCCATGGGAAAAGGTTCTTGCTCGCCTCCTCCTGCAACAGTTTCTTCCAATAAAGCTTCATCTTCTTTTTCACCTTCCCTGGCTTCTTCCACAACAGTACCATCCCTTCACATAGGAATCGCTAATCCTCAAACCACACCACAAGAAGAAATTTATTTTAATGTATGTGCATATGGATTACAAAATGGGACCATTTTTCTAATGGATGTTCAGACTGGTTTGCCATTACTACAACCTGGGAAAGCATTATCGTTAGTTAACAAACAGTATTTTACGAATATTAACACTGATAGTAATGCCGTCGTTCATGGAAAACGGGATACAGTAGTATCACTCAGTTTTGATTCATCTGGAAAATATTTAGCTGCAGGTCGAATCAACGGAGATGTTTTAATATTCGAATTAAACTATCATTATGCGCAACATACGAAAGAAATAAAACAAGAAAATGATTCCCTTTTGTCCTCCTTCTTTGGTTCCACAACCAACTCTGCAAATACTGCTAAGAAATCATCTTCCTCTGACCAATCATCATCTCCCATTTATCAACGGACCTTTGATAAACTCAATTCCACAGACCCAATTAAATGCACCTATGCGACACCAATCTCGAACCCAATACTCACTTGCCTTGCTTTAGATCCAAGTTATTCACGTCGTCGCGAAAAATCTCATATTGTAGGTTTTCAAGATGGACGTGTGTTATTAACCAAACAAGGGTTTTTTGGTCGATTGGCAAATACTCCACTATACAATGGCTCTGATCCTATTGAAAATATTGTTTGGAGAGGTAACTTAATTGTTTGGGCAGACCAAAGTGGTATCAAGTTATATGATATTCAACAAAGTAGTCGTTTGGCTAGGATTGATCGACCCATTGGTGCTAGAGCAAGTCTTTATCCTAGTATTTCCACATTGAAACCACATTTACATTTTGAGACTTCTGATAATTTAATTATGGCATGGGGGGACTGTGTCATGACATTAGAGATTGTAGAGCAGCCCTTGGAGGCGCCTCCAACTTCCACTAATTCAGTTGACAGTGAGAGTATTTCTTCTTCCACTAAAGTCGCCAGGAAACGAAAAGTGAATTGTTCAATGGCATGGGAATTAGATTGTGTCGCCTGTGGTGTACAACCTTTGGATGAGCATCACGTGGCGATATTGGGGCTTGTTCCGATCCAAGGTCAAAACAATAATGTTATAGGAAATAAGCTGGAATTACAAATCCTAAGCCGTGAGGAGGGGACAGTTATGTCAGCGGATGTGCTGCAATTAGAAGATCAATTTGAGAAAAATAAACAAATAGACCAGGGACAGAACGGAAATAAAGATATGGAGGAAGAACATGAACTAATACCTGACCCTGCATCGGGATATTCTCTTTTATCAACTTTTGGTCTCCCACGAATGGAAGACGAAATTGAGTTAGAAGACGAAGAGTTAATAACACCAGGTGTGATTAGCAGAACACCATCCGTCATGGAAGGAGATATGGAAAAAATGTTGAATCCTCTAGGAAGTATTGGAGGAATCTTACCGTCTTCTTTATCATTGAGCTCAACTTCTGCGAAGTTCGTCGATTCTCATTTGCGATGGTCTATTAATAGCGTGACAACCCGTTCAAAAGAAATCGCATCTTTTATTCCTAACGATGAAGATGAGATTAATATTATGATGAACAAACCCAGAAGAACAGTGGCGAAAAGTAAACCATACAATCCCGCTCAAAAGTCGACCATTTATTCACCTCCACCTATAATGATTATATCGTCTCCCTTTGACTCCATTCTTGTACGAACTCGTAATATTGATGATTCCATAGCCCATTATCGTGCTAAAGCTCTACCACAACTAGCTCTCTCTCTTGGAATACAACATCGACAAATTCTTCGTGTACATTCGTTACCATCTTTGATTCAAGAATATTTTACATTTCTATTGAACGGAGGCGACATAAAGAAATCACATTCTAATAGTATTGTTCATGCGGCTAGGATGATGCCTATGCTGATTGGTGGGAATATTGAAATGTGGGAACGTTGGATTACTCAATTTGCGAAAGTGGATGGAGGACTGTTTGCTATACGTGACTTCATACCTGTTCGAGGTAAGACTATAGTTTTGTCATATTAGGGATATTTTTTCTTGAAGATGCTAACTTTTCCTTTACTTGTGTTCATTACCTAGATCCAAAGCTCTCTTCAGGAACATATGAGATGAGTGAGTTGCTTTAGTTGTTGTTTAAATGTGCATTTTTTTATCACTTTTTGAATGTCTCACATCGTAACAAAAACTGCTGCAGTTCTAAATAAAATGATTCTTGAGATTGAAAAGATGTGTGGGGTACCAGGAACAACAGAAATCCGCATACATGCTGCAAAACGATTTTATCTGAGTACTCTTATGGCATGGGGGCCGATCCCAGCGATAACGGAAAGATTTCAACTCCTCTCTCATAGAGTGCGAGATGGAGGGGGATATATAAAAGATAGGATTGCTATTGATTTATTTATGAGGATGCAACAAACTTCCAAACGATATTTGAAACATTCAGCTTTGATGCTTCCGAAAGAACAATTTGAAACTTGGAGGCATACAATGAGAGAGGGAGGAATTATTCGCAAGAATAGAGGGTCAGTCATGCCTACGAGTAAAAATACACAATCGAATAGTAAAAAAGAAAATTTAGGTTCTTTGTATGATATTGATGCAGTTACTTCTAATCTGACAAAAAAACTACCGTTGCATGGCTCCGATGACAGGGAACAAGATCGACAAAAAAATGATGATGTTACCATAGTATTATTTGAATCTGTCGCTGAACTGCAATACATCTCACGAAGTTACCATGAATCATTGCGGCATCTTCTTATCATTGGTGCTCACTTTGTAAATGAGGCAAAGGTTATTGATTTAGAAGTAGAAGCGTTGAATTCCATTGTTTTACCAGAACAAGTCTCTATGGAAGAAGCAAAAGAAGATGATTTGTACCGCTATGAGCATATTTTTGCTATGATTGAATACCATAATTTACATCGATATCTTCTTGAGGATTCTTTTATTTCAAATATTATACTTGAAGGAAACAATGTATCTAAACGGATTCCACCAATTGTTGCCCTCTTTCGTCTTGTCGGCCACATATTGACAGGTAACTTTCTCATAAAACATTGCAGTCTTCCCTCTTTTAATGACCAGAACAAACCAGCTCAAAAGCAAACAAAAAAGAAAAATCACACCAAAATATATTCCAACGAAGAGTTCTCATCTTCCTATCTACCGTTGACTGATATCACGAAGCAGTTAGAGCATTATCCAAGGCTTTTACTTTGGTACCTTCATCTTGTCTTTTCAAAAAGACCTGAGTTATATGTGAATTTTCCTAATACTTCTGTTGCACCAACAGTTATTACAGACTTGCATCAAAAACATTTTCAATTGTTAATGCAGTACTCCGTGGAAGAGAGAAGCGAGTTTGGTGGAGAAATTACGATAGAAGCAGATTCCCCAATGATGTCCTTTCTGAAGGTAAGGTATTTTTTCTGTGGTTTTCTTGTATCATTCAATGAGTAAAAATACAATGCTTATTTGTTGTTTTTGCACTGTAATTGTTTTTGAATGATAGAGTGTTTTACGTCATTCAGGGGTGAGATCTGAAGAAGTGCGACAAATGTTAGAATCGCACCGATCAGACAAAATAAAAAATAGTCTTATTTCCACAACCTCATTGTTTGCACGCGAACTTGCATATGTTATTGAACGATCCAACTTAAGTTCAGAAGAAGATGCGAAAACAATAATACAATTACACCTCGAGGGATCAAAATCGTTACCTCTCGCTGTAGCATATGCAGAGCGAAATACTAAATATTCGAGTATGCTTTGGGATAAGCTAGTGAAGTATTGTTTAACAACGAAGGCAACTTCAAAAGATGGCTCTTCCTTATTTCAAGGCCTTCTAAAAGCTGCAGCTCAATGTGGTGCAGACTTAGCTCACTTGGTATCCCAAATTCCTGAGGGTATGAATATTGATGGATTGCGTCCCATGCTTCTTGCTGCAGTTGCAGATTATAGGCTCAAACTCAAAATGCATGAATCTTGCGTTGAAATTATGTCAGATGACAAAGTGAACATGATACGCGAAGTTACTCATAAAACAAGAAAAGGTGTACGAGCAAAATCTGTCTGGAACGAAAAACAAAAGCCGAGTCAATCCACTATATTGTCAAAATCTACATTGGTATATAAAGACACCAAAATTCGTAAAAACATTGGGAGGCACAAATTGAGAGTACAAAATGAGCGACAGGCGAGGCTGCGTCCAATCAATTTGGTACCAATCCGGTGATATAATCAAATAGGTAACAGTACACCTCTCTGATAGAAGAAAATATAAGAATACAGTTCCTGTAATAATGCTATACTGCTGAGCATTTTCATCAATAAAGATATATTATTTGACTTAGTTTGTTTACATCAAATGTTTATTCTCATGTGTTTTATCTCATTTCATTAAAGTTTAATTTACAGAAAGGCAGCTTCATGGATGCGAATGACTGAGGAAACGAAGGTAAGGTGGGCAGCGAATGAACAACAAATGAGAACTTATTTTGGGAGAAATAGAAGAAATGCAAATTCAACAGCCCAAAACGAAAGTGAAGTGATCGCGATTGATTAGGATTCTTCACCAGACACTAAGATAGAAACAATACATAATAGCTATTTTTCCGGGACGAACGGTTTTTTTTATTCGGTCTTCACTACCTATAATCAAAGACAGAACAATCAGAATTGCAGAGCTAAAGTTAATAATTTTTTCCGGGACGAACGGTTTTTTTTTCTCATCATCAACCATCGAAGGGAAACAAAGATGCTTCTACTTTCTTCCGGTACGAACGGTTTTTTACATGATACTACGGAATGACGGAAAGAATCAACATGACAAAGCAAAATCTTTTTTTTTTCGGGACGAACGGTTTTTTAAACATTGAATACACTGAGAGACACAACACAGCGAATCATGACGGAGGGAATACGATGCATTCGAACAGGAGATGGACACATATTTTTTTCTTTTCTTTTTTACTTTTGGTTGGACATTGATATTTTTACTCACCTATTTTTTGGAAGCCTTATTAGTTGCCCCTCGTGCTTGTGCTCCGGCGCCTGACACTATGTAGCACATTCATTTTTTATGGATTTTAATTTGTTCACCGAAAAATAATATTGAAACTATGGGATCTGTCGCAGCACATTGCCATTAGTAAATTTCAGGTCAAGATGATTTACACGGGAAGGATTTATGGATAATATGACAGCGGAGGAAAACATGTAAAGAAGCAACTCCTTTAGAAGCACTCAATTAAAATTAACATATGAGTGTGACTTAATATACTTAACATCTGCTGTTTCGCAATTTATGATATCTTCTAGTGCTTTATCGTCAAGATAAATACACGAACAAATCAAAAGGTCTGCTATAACAATCTATCAACGACTCCAATTATGTCCAAATCTAGAACCATAATTAGTGCCTGAAAGGCAAGTAAATGCTTTGTGTACAATACATTGAATGTCTAAGTACAACGAAACTCGAAACAAGCATAGAAAGCACAAAAAATATTTATTTGAGAATCCAAGAAGACTTTCGTTCTTCCACAAAAGTACCTAATGCTTCGAGAGCCAATGAAGCCTTTTCTTCACCAAATCCGACACGAAAATAATCCAATGATTCTGGTACATCACCATCGGCAAAGCAAAAAGAAGGTTTGATACCTATTCCCTGGTTGGCTAGTTCTATCCCCAGTTGCGATGAAGAGTAAGGACCTAAAAACCTTATGGCAGCAATGGCTCCTGCACGAGGAGGTACCCACATGAAATAATCCGAATATTTAGTCATGAACTCTTCCAACAATTTTTTATTTCGTCGTATGATCTTTATGTTCCGATCAAGGATCCAATCAGAAGATTTTAATACCATGAGAGCTTGAATTTCACTCGCCCTGGAAGGACAAGCTGATCCAAAATACTGCAGATCGGATATCGTGTCTAAGAGAGTTATATCCTGCGTAGCGACCCATCCAATTGAAACTCCACAGGCACCCCATGGTTTGGATAATGTTACTATACTGATTCCTTTTTCATAAGCATCTGCCATAGCTGAAATACGATCTTCAGGATCATGTTCTAGTAGTCGATAAACTTCATCACATAAAATATGTAGATTATGTTTTTGAGCCAAGGCCACAAGATCTTTTTGCGTTTGCAACGTCATTAGTGTACCAGCGGGATTATGTGGCTGATTGGTCACAATATACTTTGTATCTGGTTGAACCGCATCATTCACTTTGGATAAATCCATCTGCCATTTTTCATCGGGGTATAAAGGTATAGATGTTAATGTCCCTCCAACATGAAGTGGTGCTTGCACCACCGATTGATATCCTGGACTAAACGAGATGGCATGCCCACCTTTGTCACTAGTACTTCCAACTATAGCCCGAGCAACCGTTGGAATCACAACTTGTGCTCCTGGAAATACTAGAATATTTTCTGCATGTATATTATCACCATAAAGATTTGAGATCTCGTCACGAAGATCCATTGATCCACCGTTCGGTGTATATTCTAATGAATGATTCGAATACTCATCGATCAGGTTGGTAAATCCACGTTCTCGACTTAGATCAAGAAGTTCCTTAGATGTTAGTGGTTGAGCATAGCTATTGCTGAGTGAATAGGGAAGTCCACCAGAGGATGCTTTAGTTAATTTTTTGTGCTTCTTGCTCCATGGCACTGGTATTTCTGCCATGGTGAGATTTTAGCAAACAAATGAATAAATGAGCAAAACCTGATGGTATGCTACAAACATAAGTATGTATGTATATACCAGTATACACGGATTATTTTCCTCTAAGAAGAAAGAGAATCATAAAGAAAATGATGACGACACATTTTAATTTGTTCGTAAATAAAATCTTAGTTTGAATCTTTGTTCTGATTGGATTTAGAGCGAATGGGATCACATTTGGGATATTTCTGATTACGTTTTGTCCGTCACTGTGTGGTAATTATGAATCATTCCTAATTGATCTTCTTATCATCATAATTGTCGCAAGGACTTTCATTCATTGACCATCCATTCAAAATTGGTAAATAGCAGAAACTGTATCCTTATATCAATATGCATTGAGACCCTTCTGCAACACAATGTCTAATCAGAAAGAAATCAACCCCATCACTTATCTAGATTCTTCTGAATCTCTATTAAAAAAAGCATTAGCAATCTGTATCGTCAATATCGCTGGTCTAACCTCTATTGAATCATTATGGAAAGAATCAGTCCTTTCCAATAGTCCCTACAGAACTAACCCATTACATAAACATTCACATGCTTCATCTACTATTCAATCTAAGAAAACACTTGACGAATATTGGAAAATCCAAAACGAATATGAACGATTGATTCAAATATGTTTTACGACATTCCGAGAAACATCCAATGATCATTCCGGTACGATTATGGTGCTGAATTCCATTATACACAATATGGAAAATTTACAAGTGGCGATTACTGGTACACATGTTCAAAGCCTAGAAACAAATGTGAAATGCAATTCAGACAAAGAAAAAGATTTACGGACTCATTTTATACGCACTGTTTCGGATATATGGTATAATAGCCATCACCATTCTAAGAAGAGAAAGAGATGCATATAGCCCCTTTTTATGATTGTAAACGAATGCTGTGTCTCAATGATGGGGGTGAAAAAAAAATGCCGGTGGCGAAATATGGGACCTGTGGATAATGAGTAATTGCTATCTTCATTTTCTTTGACCCTTTTCTATTGATGCAACAGATTTTCATATTTCATTATTTTATGCTATAATTATAGATCATATATATATATAGATGGAATTTTCTTGAAGTGTATGTGGCAATTCTTCTTTCGGTCTACATTTTAATTTGAATTAAATTGAATTGAATTTATAATGAATAAAAGGGGACACTATATTTTGTCAGGATCATACCTCCAATAATTGAAATCCTTAGCTTGACAATGAGTAGTTTCATCATCTGTCAATAAATGCTGATTTCTCCAGTTTTCACCAGTGACTTGGCGACTTTTGGTCTCGTATTGACATGCGTCATTCCGATAATTTTTCAAAATGTCGGCCATTTGTTTATATTGTCGAAGTGAAATCGATCGTGGTTCGTCCAAAATACGCCAATGAACAATTCTAGAACACGGAGGGGCAGTAAGGCTTCCCTTGTAGCGATAATAATATATAGATGGAAACATTCGATAGGGGAACATTTTGTTTCGAGGGGCTTTTTCTACTTTGATGGTATCTTGCAGTCTTCGTTCTTTGGATTCGTCGTCATCATCTTCTTTATCGTATTTCAAAATGATGGGATGGATTTTTCCAGTGGTATTATCTATTCGGTAATCATTTCCATATACCAGCGAAGGATGTTCCCAGTGCAAGGTCTCCGTATCGGCACTGTAGAATTTTTCTTCTCCTACATGAGCTGGATGTTGAGATGGGTTCAAACTCCGATGAACTTTCATCGTAGATGTATTCTCTGTCCTCAAACCGCGTTGATTGTTCATTCTCGTGGTGGAGACAGACGTTGCATCTGCGCATTGTTTTTCTTTCTCATCTGCCACAGCCTGCCATTCATCGATCATCCATTGTACCATCTCATCGTCTTCGGGACTCGTCACATCCATCATCATACTAATCACAGCTAGCTTTTCTTCATTGGGTTCTGTTCCCAAATGTACCATTTGAAGTTCTGCATCATATCTCCTCCCATCCAGAGTATGTTCCGCACGCATGTGTAATTCCATATACTGCAATGGCCATTTATTCCCAAATCCATTAGGGAGATCAATATGAGGACGATTGCAAAATTCGTTATTGAGTGGCATGCTGGCTCGGAGTGTATGAGGAGTGATGGACCATGTAAAATCGTCAAATTTACAATCGGACGAACGGATTTGTCGTGTTAATATCTCATGTGTGTCCATACAGATAGCATTGGGTAACAGATTCACGGGAGATTGTTTGCTCCTCGAATCACATTCATTTTCATCAGCACGGATATTGTGAAATTCTTGTCCTTCCTCATATGTGAATTGAAGATATAGATTATTTTCTATATTGACGTTTTCCCAATGATTTGGGCCCCGTTGGGAATCAAAGTCGTAATCAAAGTTCAGGACTGTTTCGGCCATTTCTTGTGCGTTGGAATGACCCAAGATTAGCACAGTTACATATGCGATCGTTATTATAGTGGTGGTGGCTGTCATAGTATAAACTTGTAATTTGGAATGCGTTCGTGAATAAGAGAATGGAATAATAGAAAGTAACTCAGTCAAATTTGGATTCTTGGTTGTGTTTCATCCAACCATACTTCTTTCACTTCTATTGTGAGTCGAAAATACAATTAATTACAAAAGATGTGTGAGTGAAACAATAGTCTCCTTTTAAAATGTGTATATCAATTACATTTTATCTATATATTCCACTACACATGATAAATGGCTTTCCAAAATATTATGTTTAGGCATTTATCAAACGATATTTTCATAAGAATGAAATTCAAATGTTGCGATATTTTTTGATACTTAGATCTATACCTTTGACATCCTCTAATTGTTTTCAACTCGTAATTCATCTATTCGGGATTCCTTTCCTATTGTTGGAATCCAAAACACGAATGAAGATTCTATGTTTTTTTTGGGGTTTATCAAACCTCACATCATGTCCTAAGGGGGTATCCATTCTAGATTTTTAAATTACGTGAAATCGTAAAATCGTAATTATGATTCACGATACAATTTATACCTGTCCATTCACATCAACACGAAATCATACTTCTTCTTTATTTTTTGACATAAATTTAATT
>Ga0209092_10005232_pt1 | contig 10551 bp, 20 predicted proteins | sample FraStrMetagenome_FD_187446 | JGI IMG/M metagenome (GOLD analysis project Ga0209092, IMG submission 187446) | Marine eukaryotic phytoplankton communities from Arctic Ocean - Fram Strait ARC3M Metagenome (SPAdes) (version 2) | ecosystem: Environmental > Aquatic > Marine > Oceanic | place: Fram... | reverse complement strand
TCTCCAACAGCAAAACCTCTGAATGTTTTAAAACGTGGGAACCTTAGGCTCCAAACATCATCAGCGTCTTGGCTTTGCGTTGCCGCATCAGCTCTAATCTCTACTAACTGTCCAATAACATTATCCTTAACTGCCCATACATCTTTACGCATGTCATCAGTTAAGCCACTGCCTACATTAAGATGAAAGTCTTTGCCGTCATCGTTGCCTTCAACAATCAATGCACCCAGCATACCAGCATTCTTACCAGTACCTTCTTCAACACCAACTACTTCAAGTGTTACTTCAATGAACGGCTTAATCTTTAACCATGCATGTGAACGTTTACACTTGTATGGATCATTGATAGGCTTTATCATTAGACCCTCGTAGCCTTCGTCTAACGCAAGTTTGTTCATATCTTTGAACTGTACCTGCCCTTCGTCTGTGTCTAAGTCTACGACAGTTGCATCAACTAACTGAATTCTGTAGTTAAACGATCCACTTAGGTCAAGTATACGTTGACGCCTAAACATAGCACCGTGCTCTGTCCCACCTGCATTGAACTCATCTAGTGTGAGCATGTCAAATACTGCTAGGTATGAATCTTCTGTTTGAGCACCTTCTTTCCTATGCACTTGTCTCATAAGTGTTTGGAAGTCCTCACTCATTACCTCACCATCAAACACTAAGCCTTCAAACTCAGGCTTGCTCAATGCTTCTTCAATGTGTGGGAAGTTCTCTAACAGTTTACCATTACGTGAATGTAATGTAGCACTACCGTTTTGCACAATAGCAATTACTCTTACACCATCATACTTGTATTCGATAAAGCATTCGCCTGCTATCTTCTTAGGATGTTTAGCACCATCATGTGCCAACATACAACCAAATAGAGGAATAGTATCAGGTACTACTTTATTAATAAGTTTAGCACCAGTACCACAACGTAAGTCTTTGATAAGGATTCTACGATACCAATCGTTCCATTGATCATTAGTAGCCATTTCCATATCCTGGATAATAGCATCACGAGCCGCATGTCCAGTGAGTGTTCTAAGTTGCAATTGACTTGCTAACTCTTCGAACTCTTTCATTGGAAGCCCTTCACCATCAGCACCTTCTCTGATAGGAACTTGCTTTACACCAAAGGTCACCATAGGATCTAATGCTAAAGTAGTACCTAGTATAAAGTCGTTGTCTGAATAGTCAGCAACGGTGTTTGTGCTATCAGCCACATAAGCAAGAGCACCTTTAAGTATTTCTTGCTTTGCTAGTGAACTGTTGTCAGCTTCTAATTGCTGTATGATATTCCAAGGATTCATTATACGTTCCTCACAACAGCACGTTCAAAATAGTTTGGACGTGAACTTGATGCATGAATGATACTATCGAAATCCCTAACGTCAATACCAGTCCTGTTTAAAACACTATCAATAACTCTGTCTCTCATCACTTTCATGTGAGGAACATTGATACTTACAGGGTATTCAGAACCCTTTGGGTGGTCCACGTTCTCTTCGTGTGTATACCACATTTCTTCAAGTGAAGTAAGTTGGATAGTAACACCAGGGGTATCATCATTGTTAAAACAAGTAATAGAACCTATCATTGAAAACTTAGAGTCTACAATTTTGTCTTTGCTTTGGTTTTGGGTATTAAGATTTGTCATTCGCTTTCCTTATTGTTTAATATGTATATATTATACCGGTTTTTCTGGTATAAGTCAACCTTTTATGCACCGCTTGTCATATGAACGTAACCTTCGTCACATTCCTCTATGAGCTCTCCACATGCACAATACTTCTCTTCTTCAGGAGTAGGAGCACCTACTATGTCACGCACTGTGGCTTCGTCTGCCGGTCTGAACGTGCCTGGTGGGTAATAATGTCCTCTTCTGAATTCGATATCCATGTTACCCTCCGAAGTGATCCTTAATGGCTTGGTCGATAACATCTTGTGCCATGTAACTCTTACCACCAATGTGCCATCTATATTGGCTAGCCTGGCGAGCAACTTCAGGTCCTTGCTCTTTCCAGTCATAGATCCTAACGTAGATGTTTTCCCAATCATCGGGATCAGTTGCGTCTGCATCTAGTACTTTGATTGCAAGTACCCATTCAGTGTGAACTTTGTCATCACCACTTGGAGAAGTGATAGTTGGTTCACCGAACACGTCAATCAAGTTGTAATAACTTGCACTGACATAACCTTGAAGAGATGAACCGCTTTCAAAAGCAGATTCATCGTTTTCAATTTCTAAAATTTTAAAGTCTAACATTAAGCACTCCAATAAGATTCACTAAGTGGATTCATATAACTTTTCTGGTTTATAGAATAAGTTACAGTAATTTCTTTACCAGTTCCTGGTGCAATACCAGTCTTAGTAATGAACGGCTCAATGAGCTTGTACTCTTCAACATGCATAACTCTATAGTTATCCTTGTTACCACAATGAGTTCTACCAAGAGCAACATCAGTTGCATCTCTAAACGCATTATACATTGGAGCCATATACTCACTCTCGCCATTAGCAACAACCTCAGCAACCTGTGCCTTAGCCTTGTCATAGAACTTGATAGTTCTAGTAATACCAGCCTTAGCCGCACCTTCTGACTTATAACTAGTACTAGCATAAGACTTACGAGTTGGCTCGCTGTGAATTGAATCGTTACTTTTATCTACTATTACAAACATAATTCTCTTTCCTTTATTGTTTAATATGTATATATTATACCGGTTTTTCTGGTATAAGTCAACCTTTTTTTTACCTTAATCCATCCTACTTGAGGCATAAATTTTTGCTTCAGGAAAGTACTTTTTGACTGTGTCAACGTAAGCCTGTGTTCCAGCCTCTTTGTGACTGATGCTTTGGCTGTTAGTTCCACCTGGATTCCACAAGGTATAACCACCTGTGTATGACTTTTTAAAGCCTACTCTTACAAAGCTCTTGCCCATTTTGGTGTTACCCTTTTCAAAACAGTCTACCCAAGAAAAACCACATGCATCCATGAAGTTTGGGTGATTGCTTTCAAAGTCAGCACAAGCCTGCTCAGCGGCTTTGAGTGCCTCTTGGTGAATTTCAAATGTAATCATTACTTTGCTCCTTCTAAGAAGTCTACCCAGGCAATTGGGTTTAGACCATTGTTAAAACGCCACTGAATTGCTTGAATTCGTGTCTCAAATACCATGTTGTTAGTTCTAAGGTCATCTTTCAAGTTTCTTAAAATATACATGTTGTTTGCCTTTGTGCGTTAATATGTATATATTATACTGGATTTGGGGGTCCATGTCAACCTTTTTACCACTTTTTCTGGCATCTTTTTTGTAGATTAGCCCATTAATAGCCTATATATGCCTAATATAGCAATAAATAGTATAAAATACACCCGGAGTAACACTTAATGAGCGATACATTAGTATTGAATGCTGATGGGCAACCTTACAGCATATTGCCCCTAAGCACAATATCATGGCAAGAAAGCATCAAATATCTAATATTAGAGAAGGTACATGTACTAGAATGGTATGACGATTGGATGGTCAGTAGTCCTAGTTGGGAAACCCGGGTACCAGCAGTAGTGATGATAAAGACATACGTTAAGAAGAAGTCTAAGGTACGTTTTAGCAAGTATAATGTTATGCTAAGGGATAAGTTTAAGTGTCAGTATTGTTTTGTGGATCTTAAGAGGTCTACGGCTACAATGGATCATGTACTGCCTATAAGTAAAGGCGGCCCGACTAACTTCGACAATGTAGTTACATCATGTCAGCCATGCAATACATCAAAAGGCAATGACTTATTGCCCATACCAAAGCATACTCCGTCAGAGCCTAATTACTTTCAATTGGTAAAGAATAGGGAAGTATTAGAGCACCAACTCAAACATCAGAGTTGGTCTAAGTTTATTTGACTTAAGAACTCATCGGCAATATAGCCGGTGCTTCTACTACCAAAATGTAATCCATCTCTGCCTAAGTCCCACGCATGAGTAGGCTCTTCATCCGGATCTAATTGAGTTACACCTGATCCTAGTACTAAAGGTGAGGTTGGTATGTTTTGTGTACATTTTTCTTTTATGTAGTCTCTGGCATTGAATGTAGAGAACATCTCAACTAGTTGTACACCGTGAATCTTGCATAAGTCTATAACAGATTGTCTTGCTAACCAAAACTCGTGTAGCATTTGTGCATTACTCTTGAGCAAATGACTTTTAGTTGCTCTTTTTATACTCGCTACATCATACATGTTAGCATCAATATCAGAGTCAGTTAAGCCGGGCATAAATTGCCACACAGGATGAGCAAAGTTAAAATGGTCAAACATTTTAAAGTCGACAGGTTTAGCGTCTAGTCTTAACAATGTTCGTTCATGTGGTGGCCACAGTACACATAATATCTTAGGTATATAACCTTCTTCGAAGAACTGTCTAACCAATAGTGCTACAACGTCAGCGCCAATGCCGCCACAGCCTATGTTCCAATTTACTAAACCCAGTTTTCTTGCAGTCTTATAACTCCATGTTTCGCTATTACGTTGTCCAATGCCATACGTATGACTGCATCCTGCAGACATTATTGCATCGTCCTGCTTGTCAAAACTAGAGCTCCGGAAACATTGCTCGTTGACTGTGTACAATATATCCGTTTCTTTGTAGTCTATGAGGTTGCGTGGACTATCTGGCGTCTCAAAATATATGTGATCACTTGGTTGATATTGAAACATATAACCGTTATTATTTTTATGAATTGTGCCGTTTATCTCTTTAAAAGGTTGCATTAATTGAGGTAGTCCAGTTGTAGTCTGTCCCACTGGTCTTAAGAAGTGATAGTTTATATTACCCATGCTAGTATTTACGCCTTAGTCTAAGTTTTTTGCAAATTTTTCGATGTCGTCACCTACCATCTTTAGCCACATAGCATCGTCTTCGCTGTATAGATATAAGAACTTTTTGTCTAAAAAGTAAGGCCACAGCATTTTATCATGCAATCTTAGTAGTAGTTTGTTGTGGAGTCCTTCTGCCATAGGAAACTTATATACATCATACTCTTTACTCAATAAGTTATTGCCTAACTTAGTTAATCGTAAGCCTGTACAAGTGTTCTCTGATATTTGAAGGTTCTTAAACAGCATGTAACAAACATCGAGCGTAGAGTATTGTGTCAATGTCTCATGCTTTGACATAAGTTTTGCGGCTATGTTATACTGTAAAGATTTAGTCATTGCTAACATCGGCTTCATTAACGTATTCACCGGATGTTAGTTTAACTACTTTAAAATCTGCAGTGCTAAAAGTCTTATTCAACTTTTCAGCAAGATTGAACGCATGTCCGCTGTTACTGAAACTTACCTTTTTGTATTTAGGCCCTGGGTAACTTACTAACTTGTTAAGTGTACGCAAGTTTATAGGCTTACCCTGATAGAAGACACTGAATATTGCTTCTGCGGCTAGTATTTGATCCGCTCTGTATGTGTCTTTATGAACTGCTTCTAACAGTATAGTTGGTTTAGGTCTGCTCATTGTGTATAGTTCTCCTATACACTTATTTATCATAAAAACGTGTTTTAATGCTTCTTTAAAACACGCTTTAATATGACTCTATCTACTCTTGCTTTGACAGCCTCGGCTGAATCTCCGCTTAGATAATTTCGAACTTTTGGAATTCGGTCCAGCCACCAATGGCTTCGCCGTCAATTCTGATTTGTGGGAAGGTTCTTGCTGTGGGGAATTGTTCGAATAGTTCTTCTCTACTGAAGTCTCTTTCTAACTTCTTATACTCATATGTATGAGTAGTTTCTTGTATCGATTGTTGGGCCTTGTTCACTGCAAGGTCACAGAATGGGCAGTTGTCTTTGCCGAATATTTCTATATGCATTATTATTCCTTATTAAAGTCTAGCACACCATTGTTGTATAAGTGCAACCTTCTACTCTCATTGCCTGCTAATTGTCGAGCTACCTCTTTGTTATGTTCTAATATTTCCCTTGTTTCTTCTGAAAATATCTTGTCATGTAATACGTTTTTATCAATGTTATTTATCTGAGATAAAATGTGTTGCATACGATATTGATCATCTAGGTTATCATAACTCTCATCAAAAATATGAGGGAATGTCTTGAAACCTAGTGAATGCAAATGTGCAAGTGTTCCTTTGTTACCTACTATAATAAACGGACGTTTATTAAACATGCATCGCCAAGTCTTTTCTGTTATGAATATTGTATTCCACCAACCTTCGTGCTCTGCTATTATCTCAACTACCTCATTTTGTGGTGTTAAAACATTATCATCGTTATAATAAAATGTTTCTGGTACAAGGTCGAAGTATGTTGTATCCATACAGTCAAAAAACCCTTGTCCAGCTAGGGCTACGGCGCTACTGTTAGTAATACTATCTACTTTCTTAGGTACTAAGTGCTCTAGTTCTGGACGTAGAGCCGAGTCTGTAAATCCGCCGTGCCAACTCCACTCGATATCATCTAACATGTTATACTTACTCAGGCCATTTAGTAGGTCAACTCTAAAGTTTCTGTGTGCCCAGCAAAAAAACGTGAACAGTTTGTCTAACGGCTTATTTGCTGTGTAGTTACGTTCATAATGTTCACTGTAATCTCTATGACCGTTGTGTGCTACACTGCACCATAAGTTATGGCTTACTACTTTTAGTTTTGGTTCTGTATTTGTATGTTCACACCATTTTGCATATAGTTCTTCGGAGTTCGCATTGCCCCACAGCAGAGTTACCATGCTGGGGTCTATGTTATCTTCTTCAAAGCACTCATAAAGGTATGTGAACATGTTTACTAGAGTGTGGTAAGGTGTTATGCCGCCTTCTGTAGACATATTTAGGTGTATATGACCTTGTATGCCTTTTAGTTGAGGTCTATTTAATGTCGTAAGGTCTACTACTGTAGCTATATTCAATTTAATTTAGTCTTCAGTTTAAACCAAAAGGCATAGTTTCTACTAGAGAAACTAATAATTGCTTTCTTAACATCATTCTCTACTCTGAAGGTCCAGCCAAACTTAAAGCCTTTCTTCTTAGAGTCTTTGTTAAGTTTATCTATGATATGGTGCGGTATACCAACACCTCTCCACTGTTCATCGGAGCCTGTGTAATCGCCTTGTGCATACACTACTTCGTATTTAAAGTGTTTATCATAACCACACTCCGGGTCGTCGATCCAAGATGATCCATTTGCCTGCGGTATGCCACCTGTTGCTTCTAGATATTGTGCATAATTAGTCATTGAACTTACCTCCAGTGTAAACTACAGTCTCAGGTTCTGGACTGCCGAGATTGTCTATCTCTTTTATAACACGAACTAAAAAAGGAACATCAAATGACGTTTCTCTTACCTCTCGTTCGTTAAGTTGCTTTACTCTAGCAACAAATTTCTCTAAGTCAGACATTAGGCTTCCTTGCTAGGATCCCACAGTGTCAAGTTCTTAGTCTTAAGTCTATTAATAACTAACTTGTAACGGCTTTGTTCTTCTTTCCATTCTTTTAGCCATTTGTGACCATCACGCTCTGCATCAATAAAGATTGCATTTGTCATAGCCAGTGGCACTAGTATTGCAAAGTGAATAATAATACTAACCACTGTGTTGTAGTTAAAGAATCCTAAGTAATTAGATGCTAGGAATCCAAACCAAACACTCCAGATGGTAAACAGTACTAACATAAAGTAAGTCTGTAAACTTGGGTCTGGAATATACTTTAGTGGATTGTATCTAACATCCATTACACGCCTCCAGCCATTCACGAGGCTCATTACAGTTCGTCTATATAGACTTGGCTTTTTTAACATTGGTTCTATACTCATTTTCTTTTCCTATTTAATGTGAGCTCTAATGTATTCTTTTACTACATGCATACCGTATGATAACCATGTAACGAATACCAAACTCCATATTAATATTTCTAACACTATTTGTTAAGCACCTTTCGTTTAATCTTATTTAACACTTTAAGCCTTTGCTTTAGTTCCATTTTGGTTTTAAACGGTCCTTCGTAACCATATGTAATTAAAGTATTGAGCTTAGGACAGTTACCGTGCTTCCAGCCCTTTTCAAAGTTAATAGCATACCAACCTGCCGCATAGTAGACTGTGCTGTTCTCAGTCTTAGCAAACAATGGAATCTCTTCCATGTAGTCTGGGTGTGCTTGGTCAATTGGTACAGGATTAGGATAGTCAACAGCAAAGCCTTTGATATAGAATGTACCTGGCTGTGTGATATCTAGTTCCGTGCCTTCATCAAAAACAAACTTATTCTTAAATGCTTCTTGAACTTCCTCCTGATTCTCAAACAGAATAGTTTCAGTCTTATCTAAATAAGTGTACTTGTCCTGGACTGTTTTATGTAGGATACCTACATGCTTTTCATTGTCGTTTACAATCCATGCGTCTTCACTTATTTTTTGTAATTTAATTTGCTCTTTGAATTTAATCATTCTTTATCTCCTTTCGGTTTAACTGTAACTCTTCCAGCGATATGTTCACGTTCCGTAGAACCAAACTCTCGTCTGTAAATATTCCCACCATTTCGTTCGTAGATATACACAGGTTCCTTAGATGGATTTTTAATCTCTTCTAACATCTTGTCTATATCTTCACTTAGCGGGGCCATTCAACATCGCCGTATAGTTATTGGGGTTTTCACTCATACGCATCAAGTTATGTTTAGCACAAAACTTCATGAAGTGTATGCCAACATTACGCATCTGTTCTGTCTGCGTTTGCTCTGCAATACGTTCTCTTACGAGTGCTTTAATCTCATCAGGTTGTAACGTGAGGTCAATTAGTATCTTGTTTCTTTCAAAACAATCACGTACTCTTTGCTCATCACCATTATGGTCAACCCAACGTTGTAGCATAAAATTGTTATAATTAAAGCCTGAACTATTTCTATCTTCATACGCTTCTTTTATACCAGTCTTATTCTTACTACCTTTTAGTCTAGCACCAGGGTAGGCACTAAACACATTGTCTGCGGAGTCACCTCTGACACACTTCTCAAACAATATAAACTCTGGATCAGGCAATGCCTTCTCCTCTTTAGTCTTCTTATCAATAACTCTCTTACCAGTCTTAGCATCAATAAAGCCTTCAAGGGATACTAGTTGATCCGTTGTGCCGTTGTACTGTTGTACGTTAGGTGCCATTAACTGATAGAAGTCACTGTCTGTGCTAACAATCATATGCTCATCTTCTGGATGATCTTGTATCCATAAAGCAATCATGTCATCTGCTTCTGCCTTCTCGCAACGGATAACACTACAGTTAGTCTTCTCTGCAAAGAACTTACACATGTCATCGTAGGCTTCAAAGTATAACTCATCATCTTCTACTTCACGTGGGCTACGTTGATCCTGTGTAACCTTTCTGTTCTTCTTATAAGGCTCATAGAAGTCTTTACGCCATGAACGTCCTTCCAAGCATAATACAATATGATCTGCATCAAACTCTCTGTGACACTTCGCAAGACTATTGAACATAATATGCATAGCCATGCCTATCTTTGTGTCAATGTCTGCACCTCTGCCGCCCACATGTTTAGCTCTAAAAAACATGTTAAGACTGTCTACAAGTAAATATTTCATTTAGTTTCCTCTAAAGCCGTCTTCAATAATTGCATCGAACGGACTATCTTCTGTCCATTTGTTACTGCGTATTTTACGCGAATCTGCTTCCTTTGTCAAGTCTTTCATGAGATCAATATTCATGGTTTTAAATGATTGTAGCAGTTCTATTAGTTCATCATCTGATAAGCTCTTAAGAAACGATGCTATCTTAGGACCTATGTGTGAGTTAACAAGTACTGCTAACTTATTCTTTGCTGTTGACTCACTCATCTCCCTGCTCCTGTGGTGCCATTCTAACAACATCACTGCCGTCCATCGCTTCCATTCCGAAGTCTTGGTCTGCATGTTCTTGCATCAATACAGTTCTACATATATCATTGAACCATTTGTTAACGACATCTTCATCACTTTTACCTACATAACCTTGTTCTTGTAGCATAGAAACAAATTGTTCGTTCCAGTCAAGTTCCATATAACCTTGCTTAACATCATCTGGGTGTACCTCCATCTTCTTTACTTCTACCCAAGGTTGCTTAGTTACTTCAGCGACTCTCTTGCCGTGTTCACTTTCCGTAATTTCTTGCTCTGCCAATAACACATCTGCTTCAGCAACTGCTTTATCCTCTTCAGTTTCTAGTCCTAGGCCCGAAAGAGCAATCTTCTTTTCAAGTCCTTCTAACTCATATTCAATTTTTGCTCTGTCAAACGTCTCACCTTTTAGGCCCCAACTACCAGGTAGCCACTTGAACGGTATTAATTTATTCGCCATTCTCTTTCTCCTTTAATTCCATGTGGTATGCTAAACTGCATTCAGCACCACAAAATTTATGTTTCATATCACCTGTGTGATATACTAAGTTAAAAATAATTGCTCCACATACATCACAATACATCATCTTACTTGCCTATTGCATTACCATATATATGTACATGGACTCTGCTTGTATAATTGTAACCACGTTGTATTGCCTCATCGGCTATAGT
>Ga0209092_10005231_pt1 | contig 10555 bp, 15 predicted proteins | sample FraStrMetagenome_FD_187446 | JGI IMG/M metagenome (GOLD analysis project Ga0209092, IMG submission 187446) | Marine eukaryotic phytoplankton communities from Arctic Ocean - Fram Strait ARC3M Metagenome (SPAdes) (version 2) | ecosystem: Environmental > Aquatic > Marine > Oceanic | place: Fram... | reverse complement strand
AAACGAACTTTCAAAAAAGGTATTCATACGATTACGTTAATGGGCCCCCTTTTTACTACCTTTGGCATTGAAGTAGTAGATTGCCTCTATGAGGGAGAACACTTGACCTACAGTGAGCGGGCTGGTGCAGGTACTTTATTGTTACAGTCGAATGATAAGGGTCGCTTTAAGGAATTACAGCGAAAAGTTGCTGGGCCTTTATTAATTGTAACCCTCCAAGCTCGAATGGTGCAATTTATGGGACGCTGGGTATTGTAGGGAATCAACATGCGGCTATTAGTCCCATCAACAGAAATTTAATAACTAAAATGATTCAAGTAGGTACAAAACTGAGGGTAGCCGATAATTCTGGTGCCAAAATTATTGAATGTATTCGAGTCCTTGGGGGTTCGGGTAAAAAAATAGGTAAAGTGGGAGATTGTATTGTAGCGTCTGTAAAAGAAGTTCGTTCTTATACAGGTGGGACTATGAAAGCGAAAATAAATAAAGGAGCTGTAACCAAAGCTATTATACTTAGAACAGCTAAAGAATTTTCCCGTAGAGATGGAGGTTTTTTACGCTTTCAAGATAATACTGCTATATTACTTGGTACTCAAAGTCAACCCTCAGGTAGTCGCATTTTTGGACCCATCCTAGAGGAGTTACGCATGCTTAAAGACATGAAACTTGTTTCGATGGGTTCTTGTCTAATGTAAAAAATTATTTAAATTCTATGAGTAGGTTTTCAAGTCATTCCCAAAGTGTTATGAGTTATGACGGAACTATCTGTTTAAATCATTACAATCCCTTTTCTAGACCTAAATTAGAAAAAGTGGTTTTAAACTTGGGTCTTAAAGATATTGTTTCGAACAAGAAGTTAATACTATCCGCGTTATTAGCCCTTGAAATGGTCTCGGGTCAAAGAACAGTTACTACTAAGTCACGTAAACCTCAAATTGCGTTAAAGGTTCGTAAAGGAATGGTTACAGGTGCTAAAGTAGTTCTTAGGCAGTTTCTTAAGTATAATTTTTTAGATAAATTTTTGACCGTAACTCTTCCCCGTATTAAAGAGTTTACTGGATTTAAAAAAATTATGGTAACAACCAGTGGTAATTTTTCTTTTCGTATTCAAGAACCTCTAAACTTCATGGAGCTGGAATACGAATACAATAAATTCACTACTTTACCTTCTATGGATGTAACCTTGGTAACATCTGTTGAAAACAAAATAAAAAGTTTGTGTGTACTTGCCAGTTTAGGAGTACCGTTCTTAAAAAAAACAGATTACAAAAATGTGTGATAAAAAAGAAATTTTCCATCAAGAGATCAGCATCATTCGTTATTGTAAAGATGTGCTTGGATTTAATATCTGTATGGTACTAAAAACAGTGGTAAAGTTGGAAAAACATAGTTTAACCTCTACCGAACGCGACCATCTATTTTTAAGAATAGAGCAATATGCTCAACAAAAACGGATGAACATTAACCTGAAATATAACTATATCCTTAACGAGGGTTGGACATTGTCTTTCAGTGTAGAAAGACCAAAGGGTATCAGTGCGCACTTCTTAGAGAATCTAAAATTCTTTAAAGATGTTTTTTAATAAAATAAAGGTGGGTGGTATCCAACCACCTTTATTTTTGTTACTTTGAATAGTAGTGTAAAAGCAAGGTTGCTGCTACAAACTGAATTAAAAGTCTACCGTCCCACCAAGGTGCCACTAAATCCCACAACCCTACTACCATAACAAATAGAATGATTCCGATCATCATCATAGTAGCGTAATGGTATAAATAACCTGATTGAACTCTAGCCATCTTTAGACTAACGTTATAAACTGTATGTGAGATTCCATATGGACCAAACATTTCAATAATACCACGATCAATTGCTTTATAAGTCACATGATATCCTATAGCTAAAGCTCCTTGAGCAATCCATTCGTTATAGACCTTATCAAAGAACCACTTACGGTTTAAAAAAGTATAAAGACGACGTCCAATTAGAGAAACTTTAAATTTAAATAATTGACGTTGACCCATAGAGTATATAAGTAATGAAGAACCTGCACCGGCTAAACTAAAAATAACAGGTGTTAATTTAATCCAGTGAGGAATAAACTCAGCTTCAAGTAAATTCATATTACTAGGTAGAATGAAAATAGCATTACCCCAAAAATCAGTACCTACACCAATAATAGCATCTCGTGAAATCCAACCAGCAAAAATACTACCGATAGCTAAGACTGCTAATGGAAATGCCATTGCAGGTGGAGCATCATGAGCCCCTTGCATTACTCCTCTAAAACCGTTGGGTTCAGTTAAAAAAGTTAAATAAAGTAAACGGAAAGAGTAAAAAGCTGTTAGGAAAGCAGATAAAGTACCTAACCAATGAGCAAAGTGACCTGTTACAGTATATTTAGCATAAGCTACCTCTAAGATTACATCTTTCGAGTAGAATCCTGTTAAAAAAGGAAAACCCATTAAAGCTAATGAACCAATAACAAACATAGCATAAGTATAAGGTACTACTCGACGTAAACCACCCATTTTTCTCATATCTTGTTCATCAGCCATGGCATGAATTACAGAACCAGCACTTAAGAATAAAAGAGCTTTGAAAAAAGCGTGATTAGCTAAGTGGAAGATACCTACTGCATAGTTAGATAAGCCACAAGCAAAGATCATATAACCTAATTGAGAACAAGTAGAATAAGCAATGACACGTTTTAGATCATTTTGCAATAAACCTGTAGTAGCTGCAAAGAAAGCAGTCATAGCACCGATAACAGTTACAACAGTTAATGCTGTAGGTGCGTATTCAAAAAGAGGTGAACATCTAGCAAGTAAAAAGACACCCGCTGTCACCATAGTAGCAGCATGAATTAATGCAGATACTGGAGTAGGACCTTCCATAGCATCTGGTAACCAAGTGTGTAAACCTAATTGTGCTGATTTACCTACACTACCTACAAACAGAAGAATACAGATAATTGTGTAGGCATCAAATTCAACATTGAAAAAGATCATAGTCTGTCCTACAAGTGTAGGTGCCATAGCAAAAACGGTTGCGTAATCTACAGCCTTAAAAATTGTAAATACACCAAAAATACCTAGAGCTAGACCAAAATCACCGATTCTATTAATAATCATTGCCTTAATAGCAGCTTTGTTAGCTTGTAAACGAGCAAACCAGAAATTAATTAATAGAAAAGAGCAAAGACCTACACCTTCCCAACCTACGAAAAGCTGAACAAAGTTATCCGCAGTTACTAAGATAAGCATAAAGAAAGTAAATAAAGATAAGTATGACATAAAACGAGGTAAGTGTGGATCACCACCCATATACTCAGTAGAATATAAGTGAACTAAAGTGGATACACAAGTAACTACTACCAACATTACTACAGTCAAACTATCAAATAAAAAACCCCAGCTACAATGGAACATTTCTGAGTCCATCCAAGTAATAGTGGTAACATAAACAGGACTTCCCGCTAAAGCTACTTCGTAAAAAGCAAAGCAAGACATCAAGAAAGTAACGAAAATACAACTAGTGGTAATTCGCTTGGCACCTTCTGCTCCAATGAAACGACCAAAAGCAGCCGCTGCTATAAAGCTAAATAAAGGTAAGAAAACTATAACAAGATACATTTTAATATAATTTATATTAAACCAAAAACCTCTTCTCATAAAAGGTATTATAAGTCTTTTATAAATATCTCTGACTTTTTTATAATGAGTATTGGTAAAACGTAAATATGGAGGAGGTAGGATTCGAACCTACGTAGAGATAACTCAACAGATTTACAGTCTGCCGCCATTAACCACTCGACCACTCCTCCAAACTACCCTCTGCCGGACTTGAACCGGCAAGCCTTGTGGCAATAGATTTTAAGTCTACAGTGTTTACCAATTTCACCAAGAGGGCTTTTTACTCATAATATCTAACTTTATTATCATTAGGATAAAATTATCACTCTATTTAGGGAGCTATCCATTCTAAGAGATCCTGTACCCTATTTTTCATAGATTTTCCACTTTATGGTACCCATCCACCTATAAACGGCTTTCAAACGTCCGTTCTCGAAGAGTTGTCCCATACCTAAAGAGCTTTGCCAAACGGTTCCTTGGCTTTTAATATGAATATTTTTAATTGGATACCCTATAAATTTTACTTATACTAACTAGATAATAATAAAAGTGATCCTTACCAAACACCTTAAAGAGATACAGAGAAGAACATGCATTATACTACTTTCATTAATTCTAAGTATAATCATAAGTCTTCTTTATTCAGAAGAACTTCTCTTTATTTTAACAAAGCCTTTACTAGAAATTTTCCTAGATCCCACCATAAACCTTTTAGATGAATCTTCTTCAAATACACGACGTTTCATTTTTACAGATGTAACAGAGGTTTTTATTACTTATTTACGGATGTCTGTAAGTATAGCTTTTTTGATACAAATCCCTTTAGTGTTATACCATGTGTGGCACTTTACACTACCAGGATTATATAAAAAGGAACAGTTTTTCGTTAGCCGACTTTTCATAGGGTCTGTAATTTGTCTTGTTTTGAGTATTGCCTTTGTTTATTTTATATTAATCCCTACTGCATGGAGTTTTTTCCTTACCTATGAAAACAATTCTATAGATAGCCCTTTTCAATTACAATTGGAAGCTAAGATAAATGAATATGTTAGTTTAATATTAACTCTTTTTATTACCGTAAGTTTTTTATTTCAATTACCTCTTATTTTAATAACATTACTTTATCTTAAGGCAATGGATTTAAAGTGGTTGATTAAACAAAGGCGTTTTTTTTGCATTGCCAGTTTTATATTGAGTGCCTTATGTTCTCCTCCAGATATTTTTAGTCAACTTATAATGGCTATACCCCTAGTAGTGATCTACGAGGTTATTATTGTAAGTGCTCTATTCTATAAAAGTTATAAAGAGCGTTAGTTTTTATCGTCTAGAGAAAAAGAACTTCCAAAACGTTTTGTAAAAGCGGATACACGGCCTTTATGTTCTAAAGTAGTAGTATCTTTATAAGAGTTCCAAATATTATGAACTGTAGAATCTACCTCTGTTTGTAAACTCTTTCTTGGTAAAACCCAATTAAGCTCGTAAGTGGACCCGTCCGAAAGAGTTACTCTAGATATTTCTTGTGATCTTTTTCTATACATTTTTATTTCCGTTTTTGGCTGAATAACATAATGGTAATGTAGTGGATTGCAAATCCTTAAATGGTGGTTCGATTCCGCCTTCAGCTTGTATTAGACTATAAAAGACATGGTTCTAGAGTACTGGAGTTCACGAGGGGTAGGAAGAGACCCATCCCTGTTTACCCAGTACTCTAGGGGGGGTATAGTTCAATTGGTAGAGCGCTTGCTTTGCAAGCAAGAAGTTCCCGGTTCAAGTCCGGGTACCTCCATATTAGTTATTATAAATAGAAATACAAATGAAATCTAGAGTTTTAAAAGATAAAAAGAGACGCAAACTTGTGTCTCTTCATGAGCGCCAACGAATTCTTTACAAGTCTATTGCTCAAGATTTAGCTTTTTCCATACCAGTTCGCTGGAAGGCTACAGCTAAATTGGCAAGTCTACCCAAGGATAGTTCACGTGTTCGGGTACGTAATCGATGTATTATGACGGGTCGACCAAGAGGTGTCTATAGACAATTCCGCTTATCACGTATAGCTCTACGTGAGATGGCTTCTATGGGTTTAATGAATGGTATTTCTAAAGCTAGTTGGTAATTTAGCCACCTATACATTTAATAAATATGACAACAAATTATCCAGTGGCTGATATGTTAACAAGAATCCGTAATGGTTTGGGAGTTAATAAAAGTTCGGTCCATGTTATAAAAAGTAAGATTTGTATTCAAATCTTAGAAGTACTTGAACAAGAAGGTGTCATTAAAAACTCTTGTTTAGACCCTGACAATCTATATCAGATTCAAGTTTTTTTAACTTATCACGAAGGTCAACCTGTTATGCAAAAGCTTCGTACAGTTTCTAAACCGGGTCACAGGGTTTATACCAGTGTACGAAATTTATGGCGACTAAACCGTGGGTTAGGATTTTTTATCTTATCCACACCTAAAGGTATTCTATCTGACCGCCAAGCTTGTGAAAACAATGTAGGGGGTGAGGTTTTATGTAAAATAACGTAAGAAGCATGAATAAGTTCACCAAAAAGAAGTTTCCTTACCACAAGGTCTTAAATATTCCCCAGAACGTATTGGTTTCCCAGAAGCTCAGGCGTGCACCTCGCCCATCTAGTCAACATATACTTTTGGACAGTGGGCGGGAAGATATTGGTATGGGAACTCGATGTACATTTTTAGAGGGTCCCAAATATGACACCGTCATAGAATTGCCCGACAATGCACCTGTAAGTATTGTGTATATAAAATCTACACAAGTTTTGGAGATCCATGGAGAAAGTGAACAAGCTGTTTATGATATGAGAACTCTTGTCATAAATAGCTTAAGAGGTGTATCTCAAGGGTACCGTATTCGAATGTATCTGAGGGGAGTGGGATATCATGCATATCTTGAAGCTAACACGGTCGTTCTAAGTTTGGCCGATGAAAAGCTTTACTTTATGACCTATGATATGAACAAAGTGCATATTGAAATATTTAAATCAGGTCTTATTATGCTACGTAGTTCCACTTTGGCTCACATACAGGAGTTCGCCTCACTGTTGCGCTCTTACTGTCCTCCAGATCCTTCTTCTAAAGAAGGTATTTTTTATGAAAAAAATACTTAATAAAAAAAATATAAAAATGGTTTCCAAGCGTAGAAGAAAGCTGAAGTTTGGGCATTCTGAAATTGTTACTATTCCCGATAACGTCACGGTTACCCAAACATTTAATCAAGGGATTAGATGTATATTTTTAAGGGGTCCCGAATTTACAATCAGGATGCTATCCAAAGACGATTCACCTGAACGTACTACGTATACAAAGTCCACAGGACGTTTGGAGATACATGCTAAAACTTTAAGATCTTTTGAAAAACTCCAAAGGGATCTTCGAAATAATTTAAGAGGTGTATCTCAAGGACATTGTATTCGAATGCATCTGAAGGGAACGGGATATCATGCATATCTTGAAGACGACAAACTAATGCTACATTTGTCTGATGGTGAGCATGTTCATGCGAGCTATGACCCGGATCAGTTGCATGTTGAAATACTCGACTCTATGATTATTATACGTGGCCCCCAGTTGTATTTTGTAGATAAATTTGCTTCAGCGCTACGTGCTTACTGTCCTGAGGATAGTAGTTCTAGGGGAGGTATCTTTTATGACTGTTTTTATGAGTGTTTGCCTGACGAATCTTCATGGGAATATTTTAGATACGGCGGGCATTAGTAAGTAGTTTAAGAAAAGTAACAGAAAAATGGTTTCAAAATATTCCAATATTCAAATTATCCATATTCCCCCCAACGTCTCGGTTAACATAACCTGGATGTCTGTAAGTGGCGCATGTAATAGATATATGCTTTTTGAGGGTCCAAAAGGTGCAATTCGTATAAAACTTTCTGACGATCCAGCTTTGCGTGTAATATATTCAAAGTCAGAAAATACTTTGATAGTACGTGGAGTAACTGAAGAACACCAAGATAGAATGATGAATAAAGGACTTATGGGTACAATAAAAAGTCACATTCTGAATATCTTAAAAGGTGTATCTCAAGGACATCGTATCCAAATGAAGCTGGTTGGAGTGGGATATCGAGGAGCTATTCACCGTAACAAATTAATTCTAAAATTGGGCCATAGTAATGACATTTCTATTGGCTATGACCATAATAGGATAAGCATTCAAACACCTAAACCCAATATTATTATTTTACGTGGTGCAGACTTGGACTTATTAACACAGTACGCTGCTGCATTACGTTCTTACCGTCCTCCAGAACCTTATAAGGGTAAAGGTGTCTTTTATAAAGATGAAGTTATTAGACGTAAGATAGGGAAAAAAAACTAAGAAAAAGCTCAGTGAAATTCACAGAAAGTGTAGAAAAACAAGGTTCGACTCTTCATCACTTAGACGAGTATTTTAAAGCCTCTATTCACTTAGGTCATAGACATTCCAGATGGAACCCTAAAATGTCTTCATTTATAGTGGGTTCTCGTAACGGATTAGATGTTATTGATTTAAATCAGACAGTAACGTGTGTAAAAAAAGCTCTAAAAGTATTTAGAACACTTTTGAATAAAAAAGGCAGTACTATTCTTTTAGTAGGTAATTGTCGTGAAAATGCTCTTTTTACAAGTGCTCTAGGTCGTAAGTATGGTATTCCTTTTGTAAACGCAAAATGGGTAGGTGGGACTTTAACTAACTGGAAAGTTTTTAGTAGAAGATTAAAAACCATTAGCAATAATCCGAAAGGAAAAAACAAAAAAATGGCTACTTACTTATCTAACATTAAAAAAACTCAAAGAAAAGCTCCAGATTTAGTGGTTTTTTTTAATGTCAAAGGAAATGAAATTGCAGTTAATGAGGCAGCTATTTCAGGTGTACCTGTAATTGGTATTGTAGATTCTGATACAGATCCGGAAAGCATTACATACCCTATACCAGGAAATGATGATTCTGTAAGAGGTCATTATCTTTATACTCAAATCTTTGAACTTGAATTAGAAGAAGCTTTGAAGAATAGACGTAAAAAGACTAAACAATATAAAAGGTATTAATTTATGAGAAAAGAACCCAGATTCAAAATATGTGCTTATTTAAGTGAAAACATTTGGAGTAGCCCTAAGTGCCTTAATTTTAAAAGACAAAAGTGGCAACGTTTACAATTACAGCCTTTAGGGGTATCTAAGCAAAGTTTCGCTAAACGTGAAGCCCATTTACAGCCTAATAGACGTTTATATGGTATGCGTCTACGTGCTAAACAACGTTTTCGTAAATATTACGGGAATATAACAGAAAAACAATTTAAAACACTTTATAAAAACTTATCCAAAAAAAATGATATGCCTGGAGTTTTGGAAAGTAGGTTGGATGTCTGTATTTACCGTATGAATTTTGTACCTACAATTTTCGCTGCACGTCAACTTATTAATCATGGTGGTATTTTAGTGAATGGTTTAAGGGTAGACTTAAAAGGTTACCTATTAAACCCCGGTGATGTCATAGAAATTAAGCGCCCTCAGTTTTTTCGTCTTTCTGATGCGTTACTGGATCGTCTAAAGATAAATACTTTTTTTTTATCTCCCCCAAAATATTTAGAGGTTGATTATAAAACATTAATAGGTATTTTTATTAGAAGGCCTTCTATGGAAGAAATTCCTTACCCAATTCCTATGAACTTTGAACTTGTCAAAGAATTTTATCGTTTTTTAAAATAAGTTTCGTATTTTTTACATTCTATCAAGTAAAATATTTGCATCGTATTAGTAATTAAAAGGGGCCAAGGATTAGAACCTTGAAAGTGTGGTTTTGGAGACCATCACTCTACCAATTGAGCTATACTCCTATCTCTAAGATGGTTTTTCATTCACTTTCCTTTAAAGTAAGGACATAAATTTCAAGTATGGCTCGCGTAGCTTCAATGTTCGTATTATTGTTTACCGTTGAAATTTTATTGGTAAACCTGATGTTAACGGACGCGCTAAACCATGTATGGTTTACTATAGTAACATTTTATATACCATTTTCACTGGGAGTTCTCTTAGACACAGGCGTAGCACGAACTTTGTCCAAACTGGGCGTGTTACTTACCATAGTGACTATAACCATTTTTCACCTGAATTTGGTATATTGCTTATTTTTAGGTGTGGACATTATGACTATTTTAAAGAACACTCCTGGATTTATAAATGAAACGGGGTGTGTTGGTGACGATGAAATTGTCTTATTTGATGGTTGTTTATACTCGGAGTTCGATGGCGAGGCTTGTTCCAATTACAAGAATGAACTCGATAATATGGACCCTGAAGAACTTGATAGTTTTTTTTACGTCAAACTTCAGAATTGGTAAACCAGACGCACAAAGGTTTACAAAGCCTTTCTAATATAGCTATTTCAGGGGATAATTTCCATCAGAAGCTCGCTAGTTCACTTTTAGTATCAAAAGTTATAAACCAACTATCTAATACTAAGTTAGATCATTTAGTTTCTAATACAATAGAGCAAGCACAAAAAATGACGAAGTTTGGTGGTCGTAACAAACTCGAAATTGGAGCTACAGTATTCACTTTCGGCCTTTTAACGTATTCGGATATAAGCCAAATACCTCCCTTTTTAAATACACAGGGTATCAACTTTGAAACAACTAGACATTTATGTAGTCTACCGGTTTTCAACTTTAGTGATTCTCCAGTTAACTGGGTTTCAGATTATTATAATAGTGGACCTGTAAGTGACTTTAATAACGGAACTGCAGGTAACAGTCTGACTGTTAACACAATGCTAGAGGAACTTTCTGTTTGTCCCTTTCCCTCTCCTATAACAGCCGGCGAACTTAACGAAGCCGTTGCACGAGGAATGGAAGATCGTGGGAACGATTAGAGGCAATTGAGTTTTTTATCTCCTTATAGC
>Ga0209092_10005230_pt1 | contig 10557 bp, 7 predicted proteins | sample FraStrMetagenome_FD_187446 | JGI IMG/M metagenome (GOLD analysis project Ga0209092, IMG submission 187446) | Marine eukaryotic phytoplankton communities from Arctic Ocean - Fram Strait ARC3M Metagenome (SPAdes) (version 2) | ecosystem: Environmental > Aquatic > Marine > Oceanic | place: Fram... | reverse complement strand
GATATTGATAGAATCTAAAAGATCCATGCATGACCAGATATACAGGCCTGTATGGGCATTCAGCAGGTACTTAATTTTGCGAAGCGCCTCCTAAATCGCTTGTTTGATGGAGGCGGCGGGAACTGATATTAGAATTCAAGTCACTGATAAATATAGCTTTAATGGAATTGAAAAGCTGTTTTTGTTACATGTTTTGTTACTAAAAACAATCCGTTCCGAAACTTTAATCAGGCACTTTTTAAATAGATCGTAACCAAGATGCCCTATTAGGTGATTTGTGATATTACTTGTGGGCTTCTCTGCCTTAACATTTATTATCGCCGGCATTATGTGGCGCCAGACCGTCACCACCCCAGAGCAAGCCAATATAGTTCGCTCCGGCCATAGTATCGACAATAACCTGTTACGGCCTATCTGTCGCTTTAGCCCAGAGGATCAATTCGACACCAGCTACAAATGCATCGGCGCATTAATCGGCTGTGGTTTGGTGGTGGGATTATTGAGCGGCCTATTTGGTGTCGGCGGCGGCTTCTTAATCGTACCGGCACTACTGTCTATATCCCAGGTATCCATGCACAGCCCAATGAAGAATTCCCCCCTGGCTGGTGAAGAGATCCTGTTTGAGTTGGTGCAGTCGCCAGAGACGGTTATAAACGTTTATGAGGTCGTAGCTGAGGCCTCTACGGCCTAGGGCAGAACCTCTCTGATAACCAGCTCAACCTCTGAATACTGGGTCGACTCAATAAAGCCTATAGAAAAGGTTTTGGGGCTATCAAAGTATTTATTGCCGTCGTTGCGACCGAATCCAAATACCGTCATATAGGGCCTCATATAGTATTCATCGAGATAATCATCGTCTTCATGCTGCAAAACATAGAGCACTCTGGGCGATTTGGTATCGCCGAAAGCCATCCACTCAGGGTGGGGAAGGTCGCCGCTAAAGGGTTCGTGAATATCACGAACCTTATCGTCCATAGAGCCAAACCAGTAATCGGTTTCGTTGATCTCACCATTTGGAACACCTTCGTAGAGTACCCAGTACTTATAGCCCTCACTGACCTGGCTCATGGTGAAATCGCAGCGGTCTGGGTAGAAGTCCCAGCGGCCCTGCCACTGTGCGTTGTCGGAACTAAATAGAATGCGAACATGATCATCGGCAACCAATTCCACCTTGGAGATAGCTGGGTCAGTTGCCACATTCATAGCATGAAAATAACTGCCATCCTGACGATGAATGGCGTTAGGAAATCCTCTGTATTCCCCCTTCCACCCAGAACCCTCTTCCTTTTTAAAACCCAGCCAGTCGACGCCATCCCTGTCGATCATACTCGACAAACCCCCACCGGTCTTTTCTAGATAATAGGTCGCCGCAGCTGTGCTGATGATATAGGCGGGATCACCTCCGGCGGTTTCATCGGTACCATGAGAAAGTTGTACCAGTTTGTCATCCTGCGCAAAGCACTTGATGCTCAGGCCCAGTAGCAGTACACAAATGTGTGTTGATTTTTTTACCAGCATAGATATGTCCTCAGGCCGAAACCGCTTCAATTCTGGTGCTTCGCTTTAACAAAAATCCTATACCAAAGATAACTAGAGCACAGGTTAAAAAAATCATTCGACCCCAAAATGGGTTTGGGATCAGCGACATCAGCAGCATTCCAGAACCCATGATCATCACCATCATGCCCAGTTTGTTGCGTTGCTGGAGATCGTATTGGTCCTGGTCATTATCGGCAATAACCGGGGTTTCAAGATCGGCAAAGAAATATTCTCTCTCTGCTACAAAACTGTCTTTTTCTTCTTTGTAAAACAGACCGGTCAAACAGAAAAACCCACCGGTGATAAAGACATGGCCCGCTAGTGTAAGTATCAGGCTCATATCTCTAGCTTCACGGACGGTAAAGGCCTCTATGCCAATCCAGCTGGCAAACACCTGTGGCGTGAGCACATCCCTCATAAACCAGGAAACAGATAGTCCAAGCATTACCGTCATCCAGGGTGCCCATTGCGGTGTTTTCTTGATAAAGAGGCCGAATATAAGCGGAACAAGAAGGGGCACCTGAATCATCGCCGAGACCGACATCATCAAATCAAACAGACTCAGTTCCCGCAGAGTTCCAAAATACAGGGCCGTGATAATCACAATGATGCCGCTAAATAAACTGAGTGACATACTCAGTCTGAGGAGTTTTTTATCGTCTGCCTGACGGCCTCTTTTGGCTAAATAAGGCTGGTAGATGCTGCGCATAAAGATACCGGAGTTTTTATTGAGCGCAGAATCCATGGATGACATGGAGGCGGCAAATAGGCCGGCCAACAATAATCCCACTGTGCCCGCCGGCATGGCATTACGTGCGAATACAAGGTAGATCGCATCGCCAGCCTTGCTGCCCATTTCAGGATAGGCGGATGCTGCATCTGGATAGAGAATGGCCGAGGCCCAGGGGGGGATAAACCAGATGATGCTACCTACGCCCATTAGCGCCATAGCCAACAACGCAGCCTTGCGGGCATTGATTGAATCCTTGGCGGTTAGAAATCGAAATGCATCATGGAGATTCATTATGGTAATCAGCTGCTTGCACAGGAAGAACACGAATGTGCCGACTAGCAGCAGGCCGTAGTTCATATCCGGGCCCAGAACAAAACCCGAGGGAAAGTTAGTTACCAGCGCAACAGGGCCTCCCACCTTGACCAGAGCAACTACGGCACAGGCAATAGAGACCACGGCAACCACCAGGGTTTGCACAAAATCCGATGCCACTACGCCCCATGCGCCCGCAATTACCGATACGAAGACCACGGTCAGCCCAGTAATTATGATGGTCAAACTCATATCAGCATCAAATACTGCACTGGTAAATATACCCAGGGCATTGAGCCAAATGCCGGCATTGATCAGACTGAACAGGATCAGAGCTACGGAGAAAAACAGTTCATTTTGGTGGCCAAATCGGCGCTTAATCGCCTCTGTCGGGGTATCTACGCGCATCTGTCGGAAGCGATGGGCAAAGTAAGCCCAGCCGAAAAAATAGGCGAAGGCATTAGCAAAAAACACCAGGCTAACGGCAAACCCATCAGTAAATGCTTTGCCCGCCGCACCAGTAAATGTCCAGGCAGAAAATTGCATCATAAAAGCGGTTGAGCCAACCATCCACCAGAGCATGCGTCCGCCACCGCGAAAGTAATCGCTGGTGGATTTCTTAGCCATGTTTTTGAAGCTAAAGCCGATCCCCAAGACAAGAAGGAAATAGCCCGCGATTACTAAATACTCATAGAACATAAGGTAATCTCTTTATTGCAGATGACTGACATCCGTCCAATTGTCGTTCTTACGAATCAGGTCGATAAGCGCTTGATATTGGCTTCCTTCTTTAAAGGTCTGATAGGGCGCAACGGGCTGTCCCTGAATATCTCTTACCAACTCGCGGATAAGGTATCGCCAGTTGCGCTCGGTATCCCCTTCAACATCTGGCATGTCGGAGACAATGTCATCCGGCAAAGGAATTTCCTGCCACTGCTTGTCTTCTCCGTACAAATACAGAGGACCAGAACCATAGTGGCCTTTGATATAGATGGCGCCTTTACTGCCATAAAACACTATGTGGTCGTCGTTGAATCTAGGGTTTAATCCCCCATGCTTAAACATCACCGATACCGGTTTTTTGGCCAATTTACTGTCTATCTGGGCCAGCACGGTATACGTCCACTCTACATTCGATTCACCCCATTGCAATGAGGGATCGTTGAGGTCTTTCGGGATAAATTCTCGTCGTGTCTTAAAATTATGCACGCCTTCCACTATTGGGGCCTTGCCCAAATCGTCGCGCACCTCGCCCATAATTGAGAGAATTTTCTCGCCGAGTATGGAGGTGACAATGGAAAGCTTGTGGGTGAAGTTATTGTTCAGTCGACCACCTCCCTGCTCCGCTCTGTGGGACCAGCCAAAGGGAATATCGCGCTCTAAATTAAAGTGAGAAATACATTCCACGTCCAAAGGCTCGCCAATAACACCTGCCGCAACCAGTTTTTTTGCATGCATCACTTCCGGCATATATCTAAAGCTGGCGGCAAAGGCAGTTTTCACCCCTTTGTCGAGGGACAGATGGTAGAGCTTTTTGGCAGTTTCGCCCGATTCCGTTAATGGCTTATCGCAAAATACGTGACAGCCAAATTCAATCGCCTGTTCGATCGGCCCTACATGGGCACCGCCTGGGGTGGCGATGGACACCACATCGGGCTGACAATCAACCAGCGCCTGTTGCCAGTCGGTGCCGGCATAGGGAATAGCCAGGTCCGTAGCTACCTGCTCTACGACAGTCTTGGTTCTGCCAACAATGCCAACAACCTCGGCATCAACGAATCTAAAGGCTTCTGCATGTCCCTGACCGGCAAATCCAGTTCCGCAAATAAGAACTTTTATTTTTTTATTCATATTTATAGTCTGAGGTAATTAATTGAGTTGAGACTGCCATTTAACCCGACCATTAGGTCACCAGTTCCATACTGTTCCATCTTCCAGACGACTAACGGGAAGATAGGAGCGCCTGTAGGGGTATTCTTTTGCGGCGGACTCATCAAACTCGATGCCAAGCCCAGGCGCGTCACTCAGGTGCGCCATACCATCTTTGATTTGAATGTCCTGCTGGAATACCTCTCTGATCTGTTCATTGCCTAAGCCGACAAATTCCTGAATACCGAAATTCGGTGCCCAGGTATTCAGGTGCATATGAGCTGCAAAGCAGATAGGAGAGAGGTCGGGTGCGCCATGAGGTGCTGTTTTGACGTTATAGACACTGGCGAAGTCGGTAATTCGTCTGAGTGCCGTGATACCGCCGGCATGAGTGGCGGCAACCCGTATGTAATCAATCAGCTGGTTTTGAATAAGGTCTTTGCAATCCCAGATAGTATTGTAGGTTTCGCCAATAGCCAGCGGGATTGTGGTGTGCTGTCGAATCACCTTGTAGTTGTCTTGGTTCTCCGCCATTGATACGTCCTCCAAAAACAGCAAATTGTATTTCTCCAACAGCTTGCCCAGTCGTGCGGATTCGATTGGTGTTAACCGGCTATGCGCGTCATGCAATAGCTGGACGTCGTTGCCAAAGCGCTCTCGAGCTTGCCGAAACAGATCCTCAACCATATTGAAGTACTTATGAGTCGACCAGTCTTCTTCTGGCGGCAACGGTCTATTGCCCTGCAGCTCGTAGTAGTCCTTTTTGTCGCCGAGTACGCCATAAGTGACATTTAAACCAGGAACAGCAGATTGCAATCGAATCGCCTTAAATCCCTGTTTAATATGTTCTTCAGCCATTTCCAGGGTAGTCTCTATAGTCTCACCATTGGCATGAGCGTATAGGGTTACACCGCGCCGGCTTCTGCCGCCCAGCAATTGATAGACCGGCAATCCGGCAACTTTCCCTTTGATATCCCAGAGAGCCATATCAATAGCGGCTATAGCGGCCATGTTAATGGCCCCTTTGCGCCAGTACACGCCTTTGTACAGATACTGCCAAATATCTTCTATATCATGGGCACTCCTGCCGATAAGGCACGGCACGAGATGCTCTTCGAGGTAGGTGACAACAGCCATTTCACGGCCGTTCACTGTTGCATCCCCTAGGCCGCTTAGACCAGAGTCTGTAATCACTTTCACCGTGACGAAGTTTCTCCCGGGACTGCAGATAAAGACTTTGACCTGTTTGATTTTCAAGCTATGCCTCTTTTTAATATGGACATTGGATCGATTTACTAAACCGATTTAGTTGACTACAATATCACAGCATTTCAGTACGTCAAAATTGCCCCTAGCAATGATTTGTGAGACACAAGGCCTTTCATGCAAAAGATAAAGCTAATTGATGTTGCCAAACGCGCCAAGGTTTCAAAGAGCACCGTTTCTCAATATTTGAACGGTAGATTCGACTATATGTCGAAGGCCACTAAAGAGCGTGTCAAGGCCGTCGTTAAAGAGCTGAACTATGCTCCGAATCCGATTGCGCGCAGTCTAAAAACCAACAAAACAAAAACTATCGGCGTTATCGTCAGAGACATAACCGGCTTTTATTCCAGTCAGGCTATCAGGGGCATAGATGACTTCTGTAAAACCAGCGAGTATAACGTTCTGATCTACAACACCGACTTTGATGCCGAGGTCGAAGCCCGTTCCCTGCAGGCCCTAAGCCAGCTTCGTATCGACGGCCTGATTGTCACCTCAACGGGACAGAATACCGACCTGATCGCAGAACAGGTAAAGCGGGGGCTGCCGGTCGTAGAGTTTCAGATCGAGCACGATGATTCGGAAAAAAATATTATCCTGTCTGACTACAGGCAGGCTGCCTTTGAGGCAACCGAATACTTAATTCAGCTCGGGCATAAACGAATTTGTTTTGTGACCCAAGATTTTAGCGATGTGAAATCGCGCCATGAGCGCTACCAGGGTTTTATAGACGCATTAGCCAAGAGTGGTATTCCGCTACAGGAGCAAACCATTCTCTATTGGCAGCGCGAAACCGGTTTCCAACAATCGCCCCAGAGTATTCTCCAAGCAGACAATGCTTCGACCGTATTTTTCACCCAACACTTAGCGATTACCACTGAACTGCTGACCCAGCTAAACCAGGCCCATATCTCGATTCCCGAAGATATTTCCCTGCTGGGCTTTGATGACCTGCCTATGGCTGAGTTTTTTAAAGTGCCGATTACAGTTATTAAGCAGGATCCACACGAAATTGGCATGGCCGCAGCAAAACTTTTGCTAGAAAATATTGATGGCAAAGCGCCTGATTATCAACGGGTTATGATTCCCTGCGCCCTGGTGATAAGGGAATCCTGTAACAAACTATAGGCACCGAAATCGCCTGGTGGTGAATGGGATCCTGGCTGAGGCCTACTGGTTTAAACCTATTGGTTTAAAGTTCAACTAAACGCAAGACCGAGGCCATCAGCTAAGTTGTATTCTTTAGCTTTGCCTCGTGCGTTGTTTATTTCTGTATTAGTCAGTGGCTTAGTAACTTTGGGCATGTAATAAAAGGACTGCGCTCTGCTCTTTTGTGTTACATTATTTGTTACATAAAACGTGGATTTTTACAATATCTGGTGAATCTTTCTACGCCTTTAAAACCCGGCAAAACCTATTTAAATCAATACTTTACGGTGCTTTAAAGCCTCTTGCGGGGCTATTATTTGGTGGAGGCGGTGGGAACTGTACTTAGCCTGTAAGCTATTGATTAGTAATGATATGTTTATATAGCATATCCTTCTGTGTTACTTCCTGTGTTGCTTAAAAAACACAATATTCCAGCTACATATGGTCTCTCGATACGAATAGAATCGCCCATTAATCGAAAATCGCCTAGCCCTCAGCAAAATGCATAACCCTTTATAACTTTCTTTAAAAAACCCCCTATTTTTGAGGTGATTTGTAATAAGCTTGTAAATCGTAAACCTACATAAATAAATGGGTTATACCAACCAGGCTACTCCAACTCTATCGTCGCTGGCGGCTGTTTATCTCGGCGTTTGGGCTAGCGGCCTCGATCAGAAAAATATTTAATTTAGAGTAAAGATACAGGCGACTAAGTCTCCCCAACTGGTAATGCTTCTTCCGTAGCAGCTTTCTCTGCTAAAAAGGCTATGTCTTTTTTTAGCGGCTCTCTTACAAACTCCGGCATAGGCTGTGCGCTGACCAACACCCTCTGAGGTAAGTTACCTCTATCCAATATTGATGATCTCTGGAGCCCTTCACTGATAATAAGTTGTCGGGCAAAATTTATATGCAGCGAAAAATATGCCGAGAAGTTCTCGAGGCTATGCCAATTATTACACCATTCAAGATACAGCTCTCGATTACTCAAGATTAAATCTCCAAAATACAAAAGGTATGAAGCACACAAAACTTGATGATTACTTTCGGGATATCAGAACAGAAGATTTATTATCTTCATTTTTAAATCCATGACCTTTTTATATAAATGCGCTCAGCCTGCTTAGTAAAGCGAGTGGCGTTCTCTTCGTTATCACTTAATATGAGGACTAGCAACTCGGAATCTTCCCCAGCCTTATCTATTTTTTTCTCTCATGGTTACGAACTCTTCTGCAGCAGAGGGGTGAATACCTACAGTCGCGTCAAAATGAGCCTTTGTAGCACCTGCTTTTAAGGCAATACCCATACCCTGAATAATCTCAGCTGCATGTTCACCTACCATATGACAGCCCAGCACAATATCTGACTCTTCATCGACCACTAGCTTCATAGTGATGCGCTCAGTGCCGCCACCCAGCGTCTGCAACATAGGCTTAAAATCTGATACATAGATTGCTATATCCTTATATTCTTCCCTCGCCTGTTCCTCGTTGAGACCTACAGTGCCGAATTCTGGCTGGCAGAATACGGCCGTGGGAATATCCCGATAATCAATAGTCGCACTGCTATCACCAAACAGGTGATCAACCAACACCATGGCCTCTTGAATCGCCACCGGGGTTAACTGTACTCGGTCAATCACATCTCCTATGGCATAAATGCTAGGTTCAGCAGTGGCAAAATACTTATCAACCTGAATGGAACCATTGTCCCGCATCACCACATTGGTTGTTTCCAAGCCCAGCCCGGCTGTATTGGCCTGACGCCCCGTGGCGTAAAGCACCAAGCCTGCCTCAAGATGCGAGCCATTATTTAAGATTACAGACAGCTGTTCATCAGTCTTGGTGATCTGATTGATCTCAGTATTTAAGTGGATATTGACGCCTTTGGCGACCATACCCTGCATAATTTTGTCACCCATTTCTGCATCAAAGGACTTAAGCAGTTTAGGGCCACGATAAACTAAGTGGGTCTCTACCCCCAGACCGTTTAAGATGCCGGCAAACTCTACCGCTATGTAGCCGCCACCCACCACCACAGCCTTGTTGGGCAGCTTATCGAGGAAGAACATTTCATTGGAGCTAAGCGCATGTTCGCTACCGGGAAACTCTGGGATATAGGGCCAGCCCCCCGTCGCGATCAAGATAGTACGAGCTTTGTAGGTCTTGCCATTAACGCTGACAAGGTTTGGCCCAGCCACGGTTGCTCGGCCATCAAAGAGATCAGCGCCACTGTTATCAATTAGATTATTGTAGATGCCATTAAGGCGCTCAATCTCAGCGGTTTTGTTATCTCTTAAAGTTGTCCAGTCTAGCGTCGGCTGCTGGGGCATGGTCCAGCCAAATCCCGCGCTAGCATGAAATAACTCCGGGAACTGAGAGGCATAAACAAATAGTTTTTTCGGCACACAACCCACATTAACGCAGGTACCACCGAGGTAACGCTCCTCCGCCACCGCCACCTTTTTACCCTTAGATGCCGCCATACGAGCCGCTCGCACCCCCCCTGAGCCCGCACCAATAACAAATAGGTCGTAGTCAAATTCCGTTGTCATACAAAAATCTCCGTCAAATCAAATTACCTCGCTTGATTAGGTGCGGCCGTCATCCGAATTGCCAATTTGGCAGTACCCCAATTAATCGCGGCCGTCTCTTCGGTTAAGCCCTAAAATCAACTACAGTTTCTATATTTAATCATCGACTATATCGTTGGCCGGATGCTCATGACCGTGAGTGGAAACATGTCCCGTACCCTCTAAACAGTGCATCTGATGAAGCGAAGAAGATCCCCCTCCACCACATGCGAATAAGATCAAAATATATAAATTTTTATGCATAATCATAGTCTTTTTATTATTTTTAAATTACTCAATGACTATAACGGTGAGACTGCGATTCAAAATGCCTGATTCTAAATTTTCATGATTAACCCGACAATTAGATCACGCTATTTTTTTAATTCATTTTTGTAACTTTTAGCCTAAATCTGGAGACAGGCTAGTCTGAAAAAAAGCCATCATATTCGAATGCTAATCAAACGATAATATGCATATTTTAGTGCACCTTGTTTGCAAAATACGCTCTATGATTTAGACAGAGGAAAAGATAATGAGATATCGCTCTTCGACCACAGCTATCCGCTTACATCTAGAGGCTGCCATTCGTGACGCACACACCACTTGACTCAGCACCTATGACAAATGGGTCATAGTCAACCTCTGTTGTCATGCAAACGTCTACTACTCGTGCAGCAAAGGGAACAAAATCACCGTAACTTGAGTGTGCAATAATCTATTTCCCAAAAACGCCCAAGTTAAAATACGAGCAACCGCTTCGATATCGGATTCACGCATGACATCCGTCGCTGCAATGTCACCTCGCGGCTGACTATCCAGAGTATTGATCATCGGGGTTTCGGCTTTGCAAGCATACGGTTTTTGCTTCGCTCATAATGGTGTTCCTAATCAACTAATGAAATTGACTTTGACGATGCTTCGCTTGCTAGCGGGGGGATCCCCGCCAGTATCTAAACTTACGGAAATACATGGGGCGGAATTGTCGCCAACACACCGTTGACGAAGTTATCTACCCTGTTGTTAACCGGATTTTCTCTATTGGTTTCAACGTGATCACCGGTGGGAGAGAGATCAAATACATGAGGACTGTTGGGTTGATTATCGATTGCGTCACGCAAGT
>Ga0209092_10005226_pt1 | contig 10558 bp, 6 predicted proteins | sample FraStrMetagenome_FD_187446 | JGI IMG/M metagenome (GOLD analysis project Ga0209092, IMG submission 187446) | Marine eukaryotic phytoplankton communities from Arctic Ocean - Fram Strait ARC3M Metagenome (SPAdes) (version 2) | ecosystem: Environmental > Aquatic > Marine > Oceanic | place: Fram... | reverse complement strand
TGTATCCATGTATCCATGTATCCATGTACCATGTACCATGTACCATGTACCACATACACCGGTAGATACGAGTCGTACGTAGTCGTCGTAGAGTTGTACGATAATGGTATGAAATTCGTTCATCTCAAATCTCAACCACCAGCATCACCAAAATGATGATGACTAGCACTTTCTCGAGGCAAATACGTTCATGTCTTGATTCAACCTACTCTAGGGAGATAAGATAGACGAGAAGTACATTCATTTCATTTACCTTCTCGTTATTTGATTTAAAAATAAGTGTTTAAATGTCTTTGCCCAATCGAGGTTTAGTCGCGTTTAGGCGATTAACGCGTGCCCGGAAAAAGTTGTTTGCGAATGATGCGTATGCCCTCATCAATTCCCGAATGGAGTTACGGAATGAATTTTTAAAGAATCGATCGGTGGGTGGAGAAGAACTTGAGGAGTTGTTGAGAGGAGTGGATGAGGTAGAAGATATGATGCTGCATGGTATACTGCAGGGGAAAATCAATGATGATACCAACACTGTGGAAATTAAAGTTCAAAATGAACACACGACAGCAGCTGGGAACGATGTTCAAAATGGTACTGTGGAGATAACAAAAACCACAACTAAATAACACGGAAGAATGGAATCATACCACATTCAGCTTGTTTTGTCTTCATTTTTTTTTGATAAACCATGCGATATTTCTACATTTTTTGTGTTAAATTGATGGAAAGATCCTTTAGTATCAAGTCGCAAATCGGATCGTTCGAAAGTACTCGTATATAGCATGTTTGAAGATAAACAAGAGAAAGATGTAAAATTGCAAACTCAGCTCGGAATTCTGGATTTTCAAACGAGAATATATTGTTGGACGCAAACCTCGAGAAAATTGTGAAATTTCGAGATACCGTGTAAACGTATACATATCTCAAAATACAATAGGACTTAAACAAAATAAGAATATTTAATTATCTTGCCAGCGTTCTCAAGATCATGCTCGAGCTAGTACTTTTCCCTTCCCTACCTGTGAATTTCTCGAACCTGGGCTTCTCACAACGTGATTGTGCAGACTTTGACAGAAATTTATCGCTTCCACGAACTTCGTACAATGATTTTCCTAGTATCCATGGATGCTTGAGCGCCTGTCTTGCACTGGGCCTTCGATAGGGATGATAATTCAATAACGCAGAAATGAAATCTTTTGCTTCTTCGGAAATGAAACCCCATTCTTCGTTATGAAATTCAAATTTTCCCCGTACAATCTTTAACAACAGACTCTTCTTCGCTTCACCCTCTTCTATCATAAATGGGGGATAACCAGCAAGCATCAGATAGATACTAATTCCAAGACTCCACATGTCTGACGATTTTCCATAAGGGAGTCTTTTTATGACTTCTGGAGCCATATACATTGGAGTACCACAAGCTCTGTTTAGATGTTTGCCCTTTAACACTTTCTGTGACAAGCTAAAGTCACAAACCTTAACTTCGTATCCTGAAACATCTTTGCTGTAAATCAGCATATTTTCGAGCTTAATATCACAATGGACAATATCTAAAGAATGCATGCAATCTAACGCACTTAAAACTTGTTTGGCAATATGTTTAACTATAACTTCGGGAAAACAATCCTTGACCATTATTTCTCTGAAAAGATCACCACCAGAAGTAAGCTCCATCACAATATAAACAAATTCCTTCTCCCTGAAAATATCCACTAGATTTACGATATACTTCGAATCCTTACTATTAATCAATTCGAAAATCGAAACTTCCTTATTGACCATATTTTTTCGAATTACATCTGCTCGTCTTTCCAGGATTTTTACTGCGTACACTCTCCCGCTTCTCTTATGCTTACACTGATAAACAGAAGCGTGTGATCCTTTACCGATTGGTGTGTCATAGTTATGGAGTATATACGAGTCACGAAATCGTCTTCCGTCTGGGTTTGAATTTACTCGGCGATGGCGCGGTCCACCGATAGTTTTCCTTTGACAAGTATTTTTATAGTTGCTGTCTTTGCGATATGTTGGAGGATAGCTGTGGCTGAAAGGCATCATTGATAGGCTCCCTCAACAAACTATTGTCGAAAAATTGTTTGGTGAGTGGTTTTAAGGTTTTGAGATTTTGTGGGAATAAACAGTGAAAAGTAAAAACTAAAAATGAAAATGTGAAGCCTTTTTATTTCTGTACTTTTTGTAATAATATGTAATCTTGGGAAAATCATCCGCTTTTTCCAGACATTCGAATGCATTGTTTCCTCTTTTATCATCATATTACACATTTCGAAATTATCTTAAATAAAAAAAATCTTAGCAAAATCGTCCTTTGCAATTTATATTTTCATGCGCCAGCATGTCGGGTCTTCCATCGAACTTGAAAGGCGATACGTTAAATACTCAAACTTAAACACATGTACATATGTATTAATACATGTACTTCATATATCCGCATAGTGCCAAGTGCCAAGTGCCAAGGGTTAACCGTGCTTTGCCAGCATTTCGGGTCTGCAACATGCGCTCTCACATTATTTTCACATGTCAACATGAGATGTGGGACCTAGCTACTAGAGAGAATGGCATGTTTCTTTTTGAACTTACAGGCTGAGATGGTTGACAAAAACTACCTTGTATTGTGATGACAATAAAGAGAGATTTTGAAAAACGCCAGTAGGCCGAGAAAAGGAATGTAAAAATCATTATCAGCAAAATAAGTTAATTACATGTCATTCACATCAACTAAGTTTTCGGTGCACTCTTGAAATTCCATACGTTGTCTTTTAAAGATGACCACGATCAATTTATTTTGTATAGCTCAAAAAAAATATTTCACGTCCGATCAAGTTAACCATCCTAGTTTTTATATCTCTATTGAAGGAGAATTTAACCTGTTGCTTATCTTACAAAATGATGTATTTAGGTAACCTCTAATCTAGACCTCGTACTCCCAATTATTGTCGAGGTCGTATCGGTCGCGTCATCATTCAACCTTTGATCTCTGCGTGTGTGTGTGTGTGTGTGTTTCGCCTCCTGGTTCAAGGAGTTTTTTTCAACTATACTTTAATTGTATTGTTCTTTAGTCTGTTCTGCCCGTTGATCCGTCAGAAGATCTGTCAACCGGTTTCAATATTCTTTTTCTCGTAATGTTTAGTGCACCACAGCTAATACTTCAGTCTGTGTGGTTGAGAACCATACCAAAACTTGTTGCCAGTATGTCAACGAGGTGCACACACGGGATTATCTGGCATTCATCCCATACCAGGCATGACAGTAGCCCACATATTGGAAAATAGAATTGGAAAGAAACTATCAATTACTGTTGTACATTTTGTAGATATATGATAAGTGAAACTTGCACTACCGCGAGTCGATTTATCCAAAGTCAGTTGCAGTAATACACTTTTATAACCTATAAACAAAAATTACCAACTTGCAATTACAATCTCGTGCATCTCCTCATTCAACACTACATCAAGTGAGGAACACTGAAGTATCCACATCGCACATGCAATGATAAATATTACGTTAAGAACCATAAAAAGAAAAAATAACCGAAATCTCTAAGGTTTAATTACTTCTCTTCTTCGCCTGAGTTCCCTCTCTGAAACCGTTCTTAAATTTCCTGTTGATTGTTTTCATGTACCTCATACGTCCGGTTCCTTCAGTGCGGCGACGGTGAGCCTTGGAATAGGTGAAGCTCCTCATCTTTTTCCCGGGAAAGCCGCAGCTGGAGCATGTCTTCTTCTGAATATGGTAAGAGACTTTTCCACAACGACGGCAAGTCGTGTGACTCTTGTTATGCCTTTCTCCGAAACTGGTGGTACCCTTGGTCTGCAAGATACAACAGTAAAAGGTAAATGCGAATTTTAAAAATTATCGTTCAAGGAAAAGAATCAGGAATCACAATCGCTTTTCAATACTCCTTGCTTAAATCAACACTAGTATTCGAAATAACACAGTAGCAAGAAAGTAGCGGAGGCAAACGCACAAGTTAACGTACCATTGTTGACGATAAGTTTTAAAAGCAGTGGGTTATCTCACTTGTACATTTTTTACCTCATTTCCCAAAATGTTTAGTAAGCCGATAAGCTATATAAGAACTCTTAAAATAGCTAAACGCGAATAGTTCAAACCCATCTCTCTTTCTTGCCAAGAACCCTTGCCAAGAACTCTGCATTGACGGGAAAGAGAGAGCTATCTAACCAGCGACAGTGAAAGGTTTTGGTACATCTCATTCATACGACATATTAGTCATGTCGGAACCTACCTACATCCAAGAGATGGGTTTTCTGCTACCTGACCTTTACGTATTTCCATAGTGCGAATATTTTATAGCCATACATTATTATCAAAACTTTTGTAGTATCGACGGTCGCAACGTACGGTTTCGAAGCCAGAGCATTTCTCAAGAGGCTAGCAAAGTTGTGTGGAGAAAAATAGGACAAGACGCATTCAATAGTAATGAGTTTCGTCAATGCTCGAATTATTATCACTTTTGTGAGAGTGGATAGATGCATTATTGGTTCAAGGATTCTTTCAAGTGATATGTCGAATACATGGGCTTGACCGACTTTTGTTGGATACACCCGCCAACTGCTTATACGATTCCTACATGCATTGGACTTTCCAAGAGAAGTCGTCAGTCAGAGATATTCAAGATTTGAAAATTATACCAGAGATACAAATTGGAATAATTTAGTGAAGTGATCGAAAATCGCACAAGTCCCCATGACAAAGAGTTAAATTTGTAGGTAGAATGACGCTAATTTGTGTAATGCTTACCAACTAGTAAAAAAATTCATAAAAACATTATTAAAGTAGCGCATAATCTTTAACGTACGGCTATGCTCTCCCGTAAACCTTTTCTTCTTGATGATGAGAAGTAGATGAGTAGCCTTCAGATATGTATGAAGAAGCAACCGTATTTGAGGGGTATTCACTTGTTCCAGACGACGTCGACACAGTAGTCATTGTCGAACTAACACTGCACGTGCTCGCAATTAAAGCCTGATGGACGAGCTGCTCGTGATATTGCTTGTACAAGTCACTCGGACAATGCAATTGAAAATGTATTCGAAACAAAAATTCAACTTCGAGAAGGTTGAGTTCTGAAACAGCAATGCCTCCCACTTTTGCGTAGTACGCATTGTTGTAATATGCATCGTCAAAAAATTTGGCAGCTAGCATAACAGCCGTAATAAGAACTCGGTGAACTGTTCCAAGGCAACGATAAAAGGTCAACGAACTGCAGAAGATTGATAGAAAACCATGCTGAAACAAACTTACCGTTCAAATCAGTTAGCAAGAAGTTGTTCTTACTTATGAGACGATCTATATAAATGAGCGCAAGGACGAAACATTCCGACGAGCAGCTGGCATATTTATAAATACGTTCAAGATAAGCAAGCACGCTTATCTGCGGTGGTTTCAAGGCATGAAATTTCGTGACAGCCGATTGCGAATGAGTTCGTTCGTGCTGAGCATTCCTATGTGTTAACTGATCCAGTACTTCCGCGAGAACCTGAACAATTGCAGCTCCTTCTGATGTATCCATTCTGACTTCGCAGTTCAAAAATCGTTCAAAATAATTTTGTGAAGGGATAAAGAGCGGCAGAGGACCTGTCTTTCTTGTTAAATATATCCTTCAATTCAAACTCGTTCTTCAGCGACTTTCCATTAATCTCTCACAAAACACATCCTATCTCTAATTCTCTGTCTACCACGTATCGTTGAAGTCTGTTGTTGATGATCTCTCTATTATTTATTCTTACAATCCTTTCAATTCGACTTTCTTTGCCTTTTCACTAATTTAGTTTGTATGAACGCCTTCGTCAATTTTTTGATGAAATAAATTGACACGGATAAGGAAGCGTTTGATAATTCTCTCCTAACCTTATTCGTTTGATTTTCTCTTTGAGATGTTCAATAACACAATCCGTAAAGGTTGATGATTATGGTTTTGAGCTGTATGCAAAGTAAAGTGTTTTGCTTATCGCGTACAATTTGCGCTTTGGTGATTCGTGGTCGAAAGACAGCCGAAGCTGGGAGGAGTTCGGATAGTCACAAATTGATGGACGCAAGATAATCCACACAATGGAAGAAGAATCCAATCGAGGCAGAAAGAACACAAATCTGAGCTCTTTTGACTTCGGCTGAAAATATGACGTAAAAAGATACGAACGCAAAAAGGACCACATTCGAAATTAGATTTCTCCATCTCTCGCTCTAGCTACGTAGAGACTGTCTCAACACAGAGTGTAGACGTGCGTTGAAGGAAGTAATTGCGAAATTCGCCCCGCCGAGATTTTAAGTTTCACGTGGAATTATAAGAGCCATTGAAATAAAACATTCCAAATGTCGATTTATATCTTTTCAAGCTCGCTTTTTCAATAAATAAAACTATATATGTCGATGTAATTTTTTAATACATGTGTATTTTATTTTTGAAATACAAACGTCTCTCACTCGTAGAGAGGGGGGGGGGGGGGGGGGGGGGGAGTGTGTAAAAGTGGTTTTTCCGTCCCGTTAAATATACGGTTCGAATGTCACGATTCCGCTTTCCCGAGTGAGAATTACTTTTGGCGAAGGACGCAAAATCACCACCATCCAATTTCAAATGCAAGTATTATATGCGTAATCACGCAAATCACCTTTGAAATACCATTGGCGTTCATGGGACTTCCGATATTTTCATTGAACATTCCCTTTGCATCATAATTTTTAGTTTTCGTCTCACAACTGTCATTGGTTGTCGTTGACCTGAATACTTCTTCCACATTAGTTCCACACACCTCTTCTGTTGTCATTTTTATTAACACACATAATATTTCATACCGAACAACAACATAATCAACAACATGGCTGAAGAACCCGTTGTTGAAATGCCCTCGTGGCATTGCATGACATCCGAGGATGTCTTTAAAGAATTAGAGTTAAGTGAAACAATTATTGACACCGGTCTCTCCGACGCTGAGGTTGAAAAACGTTTTGCTAAATGGGGATACAACCAGCTTTCGGAGAAAGAAAAGGAAACTATTTGGCAGAAGATTTGGAATCAGATTGCCAACGTTCTCGTTGGTATTCTTATTTTTGTTGCTGTCGTGTCTGCAATTCGTGCTGCAACTGCAACCGACGGTGATACCATCACTACTAACTGGATCCAAGTTGGTATCATCGTAGCCGTTATTACGTAAGTATGTAGTGTTATTCTCTACACATTTGATTTTATAGCTTATTGAATCTTTTTATACAAACAATAGTATCAACACTGCCATCGGCATTATTCAGGAGGGAGCCGCTGAGGAGGCTGCAGAGGCCCTTAAGGCTATGCTTGCATCCGATGCCATTGTTATTCGCAATGGAAAAGAAGTGAAGATCGAGACTAAAACTCTTGTTCCTGGAGACGTTGTTAAGCTTGGTACTGGAGACCGTATGCCCTCTGATATTCGCCTTATCAAAGTATCCAACTTTGCCTGTGCCGAAGCTGCATTGACTGGAGAATCAGTTCCAATTGACAAAAAAGTTGACCCCATTGATCCCAAAGGAGGAGATCCCAAAACTGTTCCTCTTGGAGATCGCGTCAACATGGCGTACAGTTCGACTCTTGCCACACAGGGTGCTGCAACTGGTGTCGTAATTAGTACTGGTGACTACACCGAGATTGGTACAATTAACGCACTTGTCAGCAAGGTTGAGAAACAAAAAACAAACGTACTCAAACAGATTGACACTGTATCAAAGTATTTGGCAATCTTCATCATGACTTGTGCTGCTGCAACTTTTACCGTTGCTATGGTATACACTGGTGAAGACGCAGTCGATGCCCTCTCTACGTCTCTCGTTGCAGCCGTCGCCATGATTCCTGAGGGTTTGGAGGCTATTGTTACCGTAGTATATTCTTACGCAGTTGGTAAAATGGCTGAAGAAAATGCCATTATCCGCGCCCTTCCTGCCGTTGAAACTCTTGGCAGTGTAACTGTTATCTGCTCTGATAAAACAGGTACTCTCACGCAAAATATTATGTCCTTGGTTGCTTTCGTTACAAGTGACACTCGTTACAAGTGTGATGTTAACAGCAAGGATCGCAAACCTGAAAACTTTGTAAGGGATCCCACTTATATGTCGGAACGTGCTGACCACGCCAAATACTTGAAGGCCAATAAGGTTATCTCAGCAGGACCTTCTAGTGGACGTTATGCCGATAACCAGTCACGTCATGCAAAGAAGGGAACTTTCGAGTATGGTATGAGCTCCCATGCAAAATTTCCTGAGCCGAAGGAGGGTGAAAACGTCACTGCTCCCGCAGACGCGCATTCAGGCGAGTCTCCGGACTCTGCGTATCTCCGCAAAGCTTTATCTGGAGGTGTTTTGTGCTCACAATGTATTCTGGGCGAAGGTGGTAGTCGCGAAGGAGAAATTGGTAATCCCACTGAGCTCTCGATTTTGCGTGCTGCTTATTTTGGAGGTGTCGATGTTGCTGGAATGAAAGGCGCTGCTCCGGTTATTGCTGAAGTACCATTTAGCTCTGAGTACAAATTTATGGCTACAATCCACGAACCAGTCCTCGAAAATGACGGACCTGACAACATGGGTGAGTTGGTTGTCCATGCGAAGGGAGCACCAGACAGAATGATTCCTCTTTGTAAATATCAGGCTAAAGGCGGGAGCATCGCAGCTGAAGACATTGAACCAGTCAACACTTCTTATTGGGTTGAACAGATTGCTGTTTTGAGTTCTCATGGTCTTCGTGTCTTGGCGTTGACAAGAGGTAAGGTCCCGAATGGAAGTGTCAAAGAGGGCGATCAACTCGGCCCTGAGTTTGTTCGCGACCGCGGTGAGCCTTGGCTAACCATTGTTGGTCTTTGCGCCATTATGGATCCTCCACGCCCCGAGTGTGTCCAAGCTATTTCGGAAGCTCATGGAGCTGGTGTACGTGTTGCTATGATCACAGGTGACCACCGTGATACTGCTCTAGCTATTGGAGGACAACTTGGGCTTGTGGATGAAGATCATTCCGAGGCAGTTACCGGACCCGAGTTAGACGCGATGAATGATAAAGAGATGGAGGTTGCTGTGCAGAAGTATAATGTCTTTGCCAGGGCTTCCCCTCAAAACAAGATTCAAATTGTTAAGGCTCTCCAATCCCAGAACCAAGTCTGTGGTATGACTGGTGACGGTGTTAACGACGCGCCTGCATTGAAAGCTGCTGACATGGGGGTTGCAATGGGTAAAGAAGGAACTGATGTTGCTCGTGAGGCGGCGGAGGTAAGTTTAACGATAAATAAGCTTCATTTACATCATCATGCTAACTTAATTTTTCTGGAATTTTAGATGGTATTAGCTGATGATAACTTTGCAACAATTATCAAAGCTGTTGAACAAGGACGTACTGTATGGGATAATCTTCGAAAGGTTCTTCTTGTAAATACACCTATTAATAATGCCCAGGGGTTGAGTGTGTTTTTCGGTCTCTGTCTTGGTTTGGATGAATCTCCTCTTACATCAATTCAGGTACTTTACTCGAACTTGATTTGCGCTGTGACTCTTGGTTTCATCTGCGCAGTTGAACCTGCAGAAGAGGGTATCATGGCTTTGCCTCCTCGACGTGTAGGAAAGCGTCTAATCGGTCGTTATTTGTTCCTTCGTATTGCCATCGGTACCTTTACACTCACTTCATGTGTAGTTGGGTCCGTATTCTGGGCAAAAGACCTAGGTTATAGCGTAGAGGAGAGAAACTCCCAGGCGCTCAACACACTTAACTTTGGGGCTATTGCTGTTACTTTGAGTGCTCGTTTCGCTTACAATGCCTCCTATACAAAGGCAATATTTGAAGGTAACAGATTCACCTGGTACGCGATTGCCATTGTTGTTGTGTTGCAGGTATTTATCACCTACACTCCTGGATTGAATGACACCATATTTTCAATGGCACCTATGGATGGAACGCAGTGGGGTATTACGTGTATTCTTATGGCGGTTGTTTTTATTGTGATGGAGGTTGAGAAGGGTGTTCGTCGTCACATGATGGCCAAGGGTGTTAAGGCTGATGACCGTTTCGAAGATCTTTTGGATGATGCCAAGGTAGAACCAAAGGTCGAGGAAGCGTAATATTAGATAGTTATTTATTTAAGCCATGTTTAGGGTATTGTTGAATGTGTGGTTTGTTACATTTGTTTCTAGCAGCTAAAATGTTACCTGTCTCAAGATGTCGAGAATTTAGTTTCTCACTTGCATTGCATTCATATTTACCAATAAACTCGTTACTTCAGAGATTATTTTTCAAATAGAAGAGGCACAAAATAACCATTTTTATTTGCAGAACACTCAAGAGAGATATAGATTAGTTTCACTGTGGTGGGCTATTCTAGCCCTTTCGGCGAGTGGCGTTGGACTGTGATCTTGCCCGGATCCTTCCGAGTAATGTAATGTTCTATATTCTTTTATATAGATATGTAACCTAACTACCATGATGATGGCTCTGCATGAGCATCCTATACTACTTTCAACTACTAGTGTTGTATTATTAGCCTACATCTACTACTATTAGGCCTACTATGCTTAGACTAGC
>Ga0209092_10005224_pt1 | contig 10559 bp, 9 predicted proteins | sample FraStrMetagenome_FD_187446 | JGI IMG/M metagenome (GOLD analysis project Ga0209092, IMG submission 187446) | Marine eukaryotic phytoplankton communities from Arctic Ocean - Fram Strait ARC3M Metagenome (SPAdes) (version 2) | ecosystem: Environmental > Aquatic > Marine > Oceanic | place: Fram... | reverse complement strand
TCCCGACAACACCTTGGTTGCGTTATCGAATAGGTCTAAAATGTTGCGAACGTTTTCTAACGTAAACCATTGTTCATGTGAAATTGGTACAACTTTGGAAAAATTATTAAATTTGAATCGACCTTCTTCTGTATGGATATAGGAGCAAAATCCATCCAAATGAACACGAAGGTCCAATGCTACCTTCAACATGTGTAGTGTAGAATTCCATCGAGTTACAACATCCAACGGGATCTTCTTGGGAGGAACATTCACTCTTTGCATACATTCCTTAAGCCATTGTGACCCAATAGTGCTATTGGCAAAATATTTAGCATACTCTCGTACTGTTGCAATCGCATCTGCAACTTTATCCAATTGCTCTTTCACACCATCAAGACTTCGTTGATTATTACGTACGATTTGTCGTCGAATAAATTTTTGAACAACCAAGTGAAGAATATATGATCGTATGAAAACAAAGGATCGATTAAAACGTGATAAAGAGAGAGCCAAGCCAACTGTTAATATATTGTTTAGTTGTGATTACTTGCGAAGTCCAGTAGAATGTTATGATGATTAAGAGTACTTTTATTTCATACGCCCTTTTCAATGCCATCTGGCTGTGGAGACAACAACACGCATAGTCGCTCCACTCCCTGCACCAGTAAGTCGAAAGTGGCTGTCCGCTGTTTCAACCAATGTGTCATCTGAACGTCTATTTTCTCGTACAGGAGCAACAGTAACTGCGAGAAGGGCAAGATTGAATGATAATCACGTGGAAATGTTCACATACATTCATGATAATATGAACCTATCTAAACAGCTTTAAAGGGTCTTAATTTGTTGATTTTTTTTCCGTTGATTTTTTTACTTGTCGATAGCTTAAAGGAGTTTGGAGATGTTCATCACCCACTATTTCGGAAGAGGAGGATTAGCATTTGAGCTAATGATCGAAGCACGAAGCATATAATACTCATCATCATTCCCTATGTTGTTGAACCATGTACTCTCAGTAACATCCCGTTATATCGTTAGGGTTAGGGTTGTTCGTGTTGTTCGACAAGAAACAAACGGCTCGAACGTACAAGAACAAGAACGGCTCGAACGGAAACGAACGGCAACGAACGGAAACGAACATGTTCGTTGCCGTGTGCATCTCTAACCGTGCTAGCTACGTGGCTACCCTCGATTTCCAGGCAAAAAATTGATGGTTTCATGTGGCAGGGTCAGGGTGGCTGCCGTATTTCGCGGTAGTCAGGCACCGGCACGGTTAAGCACGGATCCATATCACCACCGTATTTAGTGAACCTAAGCATAGAGGTGTCAACGGTAGTTGAGAATTATATACGGTACGGCAACGACAAGTGGCGATATTTTTTATATTGTCAGCTATTTGTTGACGGTTGACGGTAGTTAATGGTACTGGGGTCTAGAAAGGACCACACTCCCTCTAGAGTCTGGAGTAGGGAATGATTTACGACATGATTATCAACAACTATTTTTATTTCACTTCATCTACATTACTATAAAGAAATACCTGTTTCTGAATTGATTCTCCAAGAAGATTAGACTTTTTTACAGTGTCGACTAAGCCGCAAATATAAAATACCCATTCACTAGGAGTCGAAGTTGCCGGAACTGACAACCACTTTCTTGCTACTCTCGCTACATTTGGAAAATTGAACCGTTTTGCTTTCCACCAGGGATCCATATCAGTAAAAGTCTGAATTTAGATCGAGAAGGCAGCACCTCATGTTTTATCAAGCTTCGATGTTTTTCCTTGTCCTCTTCGGTTAATCTTTTTTCTGATGTATGCAAATCTTCACTATTACATCGAGAAGTATAATGACACCTGGGATCGGGTGGATATGACAGAGAAAGTTGATAGCAGAAGTTGTCGAAAGAGAGTTCTCATGTCTATTTGTCACGAGTATGCCCAATTTACGAAAACTAAGGATCTATTCAACTGATTCATTTGTTATCTTTATCTACTAGAAAAAGGGGCACAATCGATAGAGTCGTTGATTTAAGAGTTGAATATCTCTTTGATACTATCTTTTCCTCAAAATGTCAGTAGCCATGACTAAATCAACAAGTGTAGGTAGGTTTACTTTAGCCCACCTCTACGTGAAAATACGTTAACCCTTTGCACAAACAAAGCTTTATAAATTGAGCACACTACAACTGATTAAAATCAATTTTTTGATTGATAGAAAAAGATAATTTAATTTTATAGTAATTATATAGTAATACAATAGTTATTTACAACAAATCATAGCATAGGGAGTGTAAAGAGGAAGACATCACCTTACGTTACTTGTATAGAAATCAAAAATCATCCTCCAGGAAAAATATAGTGTCAAAATCTTCATCGCAATCTGATGTCAAGGGTGTGAAAGGTGGTGTCGCAGCTGACAAGTCACCTCTGTCATAAATATTGCTTGATGATTCTTTAGTGAAATTCTGATTCGATGAATCTTTTAAAGATGAGGACTTGTCAACAGTCGCAAGTCTGGTCCTTGCCGCTCTGGAACGAGTAATCAAGTAATACATTTCCCAAGTTGATTGGTTGTAGACACGTTCCAGAAGTTTCTCTTCGTTCTCATCTTCAATCGTTAGCCTAGGAGGAGGCGGACACCTCAATGGCTTTGCAACCATGTATTTGTCAGTAACAGGCGACAAGGACTCGACTTTTGAAATTTCTTGACAATTCAACATACTCGTCGCATTGCTTTCATTCTTGAAATAGTCACTGGCACGCTTTGACGCAATATCGGCAGAAAGTGTTGATTGATTTGGGTCGCACATTCTTAAAACGTTCATGATGTACGGCATTATACATATATCAGTAATCAAAGCTTAGGAAGAAAAATGAGGAGAATCCCGTACACTTTTCTTTATGAATAATGAAAGGATATCTTTCAAATACAAATAGTGAATCATGCTCAGCGTGCTTGTTGAATGGAATCACGAGCTTTGAATATGTGGATGCTTGCCTAGAAAAAATGGGAAATGGGAACTGTTGGAGGATGGCACGACGTTCAATATTAAAATACCGATGATTTGTTCAAGAAATCACGTGTTCCAATTCCAACGAAAATGTGACAACTAGTTAGTGGTTTGTGGCTTCCGAAAGAGCAGATTCATCCTTGCTGCGTGCTAGGTGCTGCGTGTAACATGCGCAAGCAAATAAGCCTTTGTTGATATACATGGTACAATTATTAATATGTGTACTGGTACATTACCGGTATTTGTAAATGTATTCAAACGTGACATGCGCCTGATTGAGAAGATTCACGATTCACGATTCACGGTTACTGGCTCTAAACTGTAAATTGATTGGCCTTTTTACATCGAGAGTGTGATGAGTGATGAGATGATTCTAATGACTTTTATGTCGTGCGACATATGACATATGACGATTCGTAAATTCGCGTTCTCGGTTCTCGATGTTCGAATTTCGCAACTATCAGTTCGGCAGTTCGCAGCCAAGCTCATTCGACTGCCAAAAGGCAAAAAGGAGTAGAAAGTAGAAAGTAGGAAGTACATTGTACAAGTACCGGTACAAGTGTAGAGAAAGAGTAGAAAGGTAAAAAAAATTCAGTCGACTTCATGTTCGTCATCAAAAATTGATAGATCTACCAATACCTTTATTCTTTTCACATACCACCTACGACCTGATGAATTATCACAGACCTAACTCTGTAATGCCACACGGCTGGGAAGAGGTTCAAGATCCAAGCAGTGGTCGAGTTTATTTTGCAAATCGATCCACTGGAGAAACCAGTTGGACTTTGCCAAGCGATCCAACAACAACCAAGAGTGGCATTACATTTTCTCAGCCGCCACTTCGCGGATCGTCTCAGGATCGGATTGAATTTAATCATATACATTCATATATAGATCAGAATCCCAATCGAATACATGGTAATATTGATAATTCTTTTTGTGCTACAGCGCAACATTTGTCAACGCGCCATGGTGATGATTTGATAGCGAAAGAAAATAAAAGATTTCCAACAATTCAAAAGCCTACAACCGTGGATATTATGGAGATGAAAGCACCCACCTTCTCATCTAACTTTCCATTGTTGGTTCCATTTATACTTGGTCTCATGCAAGACGAAACTTCTCAGAACAAAAAAGGTGTCGAATTGGATATTATGAGTGGTGGGATTCTATCTGATCTATGCACTTTACGAGCGAATCAGAATGAAGGTCCAGTAAACCCTTATGAGCCTTTGAATGTTTCTCTGCTAAAGATTGATTCTCGGTTGCCGATAATTGAATCAGGTCGAGTAGAAGTAAGACTACATTCTCTCTATGAAGCTCTTCAGGAGGGCTAATTTTTTATTATCCTCTCTTTTTTCCAGCATTTCTATGATCATAAGTCTTATCAATTTTTAGTTTATTTTTTGCTTAATCTTCCGTAATCGTAGTCTTTGAAAATGTGTGGAAGTTTGCGTTTATCTCAGATTTTCCCTTTGATTTACACTAAGATAAATGTGATTTAAGATACCGGCCTTAGTTCCACAGAACAAACACTCTTCATGGTTCATTCTAAATTAGAAATGCTCTACATAGAGGAGCAAGTCCTTTTACTTTACTTTCCTCTTTTGCTTTCGTTGAGCAAATAAACCATTTCTTCAAAACCCATACGCGAGCACAAGAACCGAATCTTCTTCTTCCTTATCCGAATCTTATACCCTGGCAAAAACCAACCCAAAATTGGCGATCCTATTCTATCGAAAAAGATAAACGCAAAAATTTTCGTCCTATTGTGACAGCAAAAATTATTACCATCGGTACAGGTCCCTCGTACCGATTTTAACCATACCTCGCATTCTAAAATTCAGTCATATGGCAATATTTATCGACCGAGGAAGTTCCAAAACATAGCGCTCTGACCCTAGTGTTTTGCTAATAGCTAACGCAGACATAGAATAGGTTTTGGCAAATCGTCGGCACCATCGTCACCTAAATCACTTCGAGAATGATTGTATTTCAAAAACAACTCTTCTTCCCTCCTTGTCGCAGATACCTCTGCCTCAAAATCATCTTTTAGCAAATGCCCAGACGAAGTTATTTCTCTACCCAACAAATATTCTTCAATCTTTAATAGCATGGGCATCGTTCGTGTAATATAGGATAGGCAAGACCGACACGTCTTCACAATAAAAACATCTGTAAATTTGTAATTTTGTTACTTCAGTATTTATATACATGACGAGGTAAGATTTGAGACATTGCTTTAGAACGTGCTCGAAATCTTACGTCGTATCAGTAGTTTTAGAAGTTCGCATTGTTTCTGAAAATGTACATGGACACGTGCAAAAATAAAAATTGCTCTACCAAAGTCCCAACGGAAATATACAAAATGTTACAAAGATAAGAAATAAATTGAAGGAATTGGAAGTTCAAAGTGGATAACGAGGCGAATAGGACAGATAGAACTGATACATAGGATATCCTTATGTTTACTGAGCTAGGCGAAAAGATGGGTTTGTGGAGCATTCTTGCTCCTCGTAAGAAGAAAGAAACAGATCAACAAATCATGCAAGACGAGGCATTAGCACTTAAACTACAGAAAGAAGAAGAAAAGAAGCAAAGGGAAAGAAGGCAGAAGGAGCGTGAGGAAAAATATCAACAAAAATTGGAGAAAGAGGCTGAAGAAAAGGGGATGTTCGTTAAGAAGCAATTCGTAATTTATCATCACAAAGCTTCTAAGAAGAAATATTACAGTCAAGTTGTTGGAGTTCACTTCGACGATGGGCCTGATCGACCTTACTATGTAAGTGTTTGCAAGCAGGTGTTTCCGAATGACTTTCTTTCAAATAATATTATCTTTCAGCATTTTCAAAACTCCTACTAAACCAATATTTTAATGAGTGCAGACAATTAAATATGAGAGGGGCGAAGAGATTTCTGAAGAAGGTGGCAATGTCCAATTGTGTATTGAAGTAGTTGAAAAGCAAACGACTCCCGATCGATTAACACGAATAACTCGTGGAGATGGACGGTGGGAGCAGATGCGTGACTTATGCAATTTTCCACTGAATAGAGACAAATAGTTCTGCAGACGCAGAGGTCATGATAAATATGTTCTTGATTGAAGCCTACAAAAACTCATGTATGTTTGTACGTGCTACCTCTGAGCCGGACTTTTTCTGATACTTTGTAAATACATTTTCGTCACACATTTATATCTTGAAGAACTTCACAATTCTAATAATTTGTTATAACGCCCAACACTTTTTCACTTACACTCAGGGGGTTCATAATTGGTTCCCAAGTGAGGTTCATTCTATGCGAAAGAAAAGCGGCTCGTTTTAAGGTTTCCAACGGAACAATTTATCTTCTTTGAAATCTCCAACTAATACACCAACCAAAAACGGTGCCAACGAAATTCGAATTAAGAGGTATCGCAGTGACTTTTAGTCTAAATTCTCCACTTTTCAATTAAATTTATTGTATTCCAGATTATTTTTTCTCTTTCAATGGGTCATCAAGTTTCTCTCCTATTTATCTCCTGCTCAAGCCATGCAATTGCCTGTTCGGCATTATCTTCGAATCTTAAAATTGCATCCGGTTCCTGATAAAGCAACTTCTCTTCGAATGCACGCACCATGATTTCCCGAAACGGCGAATAAAATCCTAAAAAGTATCGAAGAGTTCGTGATCGCAGTTGGATGATAAAGTTGAAGGACTTTTAATCTAACAAGACAATATATCATTTAGGAATGGTAGGATAAGATCACTCACCGTCGACATTACAAACTACTATTGGCATATCTACGAAACCTAGCGATCGTCCACACGCCATCTCCCACAACTCATCCCACGTTCCACACCCTCCAGGCAAAACACACAAACAGTCTGCATTTTGCATCAAAACTTTTTTCCTCTCTTGCAAGTCGCTACCTCCAGTTACATGTAGCTTACGTAATGGATTTGTACTTTCTTCTGCAAACACTGGATGTGCTCCGTCTTTTTCGTCCCCAATCGATGAATTGTTAAGGAACATTTTGTGGATAACGCCAATCACATCGCCTCCCCCATCCTTAACCCCATCGTTCATAGCTCCCATGCATCCAGTTCTACCAGCCCCATTAACACAAACATGCCCCTTCTCAGCTAGGAGCAACCCAAGTTTATACGATTCGTCTATGTATCGCTTAGGAGTATTGGAAGACGAACTTCCATAGACGCAGACCCTCATTGCCCTAGTCATTGACACAGTTTTGACCTCTGACATAAAAGAAAATGATTTGTGAAATACAATCCTTTTTCACGTCTTTACAGATCTAAATTAGTTTAGGCGAAAATTATGCAAAGAATATCTATTTCAATCGAGGGCATGTATCACATCATTATTTATAGGGTTAGATTCTCAAAAATACATTAAATAAATTTTTTTTGGAGATGAGCAACCTAAGGATCTACCGGTAGTGACGATGCTTATTGTAATTCGGAATCAACAATCGGTAGAATCGATAACAAGAAATATCTGATCGAAATTTACAATCACATCGAGAATAATATCAGCCTTTTTCGTAAACGTATCTGGAATATTGATAAATAGTGCAGTGTTTATGGTAAAGTTAATAAAGCAGCTCACACACAATTAAATCTATACCTGGTACAAGAGTAGAAGTTAACAAAATAAGTATACAGGCGAAAAAATTAAACAAAGTGGGTCTCCTAGAGTTTGGTGTTACATATAATATTTTTCTCCCCAACATCAAAAAGTTTGTCTTTGTCATACTACGCATTCATTAGACTCTGTTTCAGCTGCTTCTTGTAAACCTTCCATCGCAATAACTGCCTGGTCTTGATCATGTTGATAATCTTTCGAAACAGCTGGAACTGGGGCAGCTATCCCAACGTAAGGTTGTTGAGCAGTAACTTGTGTTTGAGCTTGCGCTTGCACCTGAGCCTGTGCCAAAGCATGAGCTTGCATCATCTCAGCCATCATCGCCTGGTGGGCTGCATGTGCTTGGGAGATTGAAATTGCTCTTTCCATTGGAACAGTCTGGACCACGATGCTTGAAGACGAACGTCCTGCGTTCCACTCAAAGTTAAGCGTGTTCAGCTTGTTAAACCGTTCAGCCTTCATAGCACTTCTTCTGCCAGTTGATAACTTCTTAAGCTCTTGACGTTGCTGGATAACCCAGTTAGCTAACTGAGGATTCTGCAGGTAGTTGTGAGGCACAAGACAATTTCCTTTACTTTCCCTGTACTCTTTCAACTCTTCAAAACGAACGTTCCAGAGATACTCATCTACTGACCAGCAAAATCCAGTACTATCTAACTCGGCAATGCGTTCAGGAGTCATGACGCTTTTCTTACCTTCCTTAAGTTTTCTGTAGTCCTATGTAGGTTAGACATGGGGTTTTACATGAAATGAGTTGTAAGTTAAGATTCGAGGGAATGGAAAAAACATACTTACCTGTCTTTGCTTATCAACCCAACGACCTAAACCATTTTCTTCTCTGTATTTATTCGGCACTAAACAATTTCCATGAAGCTTTTTATATTCCTTTAATTGTTCAATCCTTGTTTCCCAAGGAATATCTGCAGTTGCAATCCACACGAAGCCAAGCTTATTTAAGAGTTCAACACGTTCCGCAGTCATGGAGTTCTTTTTCCCTGCTTGCATCAGTTTGAACTCTTTCCGCTGCTTGTCTACCCAATTTGCTAATGCTTGATTCTTCGGATTGCGCTTGGGGACACGGCAGTGGTTATTCTCAGTTTTGTACACGACTAATTGATCGTACCTTGTTTCCCATGGTACATGCTCAGTAATCTAAAAACCAAAAGGATAAGTTGATGTGTTGGTATAAATTTAAGTCATGACAGCATTTTAAGCAACCGTTCACTTACACTCCACGTAAATCCTTCTGCCTCTAGCATCAAGATACGCTCTTCTGTCATCTTGCTCGGTTTACCCTGTGTCAGCTTCTTGTACTCAAACCTAGGTAAAAATCATGCATGAGTTACAAAGAAAGTTTCAAAATCATGTTCAAGTCAACAAGATGAGAACTCACCTCTGATTATTTACCCATTTTCCAAGCTGGGGACAGGCCTTACAATTACGAGGAACGTTACAAGTTCCATGGACTGCCTTATACATCCTCAATTCGCCTAGTTTCATCATCCAACGATCACGGGAGGAGGCATCAAAGGTAGCACGAACATTTGCAGCAGAAACATTCAGAGAAGCCTGATGATTTAACAAATGATCAGCAGGTCCAATCTGCTCGTTCCCCGCTCCTTGATGAGGCATTACAACTCCCTCTGCTCCAAGTCCGACGACAGCATGCATCACATGTTGCTGTTGCTGACGTACCTCACCAACAGTAGCCTGCGCCACAGCTGCATACGTTACCGGATCCATGATCACAGCGGGAGCAACGACATGGTCATTGCTGTCCGTTCGACTGCGCTTATTTGCTTCAGACTCAGCCGCATGAACTGCCATGGGATCTTCGAAACCCGCCCCTGCTCCGTCTGGTCCAGCATCCATGGGAAAGGCAGGCTGATGCGAATGCTGCAACGACATAGCATCATCTTCCGCCGAACGTTTGGTTCCTACAATATTAGCCATCACATTAGGATGTGGATCGTTCATGGTCAGACGATAACTTAATGCGCTTGCCGACAGAGACGAATGATGAAACTTAAATAACAAATCGACGAAAGATTCTCGCTTCTTTCATTGATTGCTTTCCCTCAAGCTAAATAAATATAAAAACATAATGAGTGCACGAAGAGGCGAGTACAGCAAAAAGGAGTTATTCGCTGTGATCCCATTCCAGTATTGTCTCTGATAATGTTTTACGTATGAAGCTAGCTGCTTGTCTTATGTCCGTAGGGTATTTACCTCGTGTTGTACGATATATATCTGTGATATATGTATCACCCTCTGTGTGTTTTGAAATTTGAATTGTGCCGAGAGGTGTGAGACGACGTTGGGGTTGCTGCTATGAGGATTGTCGAGAAGTGGATGATCCTCAATTGTCGTAGACGTACACAATTTGTTGTGTCGCGGAATTGCAGGCAAACGTCGTGCGTAGCTTTGGGAGGAACAATTCCGAGTGGCATATTTACGGTTTAATATCAAAATAAATGTATTTAGACGTACCCCAAAATATCATTAGGCGTACCCCTAATATCAGAACCCGTACCCCTAATTTCAGTCAATCATATTATAGTATTTCTTCATTTTTGCGAATTTACCCTTCAATGCGAATTCACACCATAGAATAATTACCTTCAGATCAGAGATACGAAATTGTGAAAATTGAAATATGTGTTAACCCTAGCCATTTCTCAGCGTTATTGACATGATCAGTTTGTTGCTCGTTACTGTTTGCTTGTTGTGAACAGTGGAATGACCTATTAACCGCGCGGTCTCGGTAACTCCAGGAGTTACCGTAACTCCACATATTCATGTGATACACACACGAATCTCATTGGCTAATGCAAAACCTTTAAACATTCTCCTCGATCGCAGCAAATCCGGCCAAATCCACCCGACCGCAGAAGCAAAATTGCCCCAACAATTTTGGCCACAT
>Ga0209092_10005222_pt1 | contig 10560 bp, 9 predicted proteins | sample FraStrMetagenome_FD_187446 | JGI IMG/M metagenome (GOLD analysis project Ga0209092, IMG submission 187446) | Marine eukaryotic phytoplankton communities from Arctic Ocean - Fram Strait ARC3M Metagenome (SPAdes) (version 2) | ecosystem: Environmental > Aquatic > Marine > Oceanic | place: Fram... | reverse complement strand
TGTATTCCATATAGTGATGTTGTACCAACTGCGATTAGAGTTTGTCCATACTTTTCTTTCCAAAGATTTCTAACTTCAGGAACAGTAGTCATCATAGCAACCAACTTCCCACCTAAAAAATTATATCCTAATGGTTGAGTACATACAATTGTAGATGCTATTGTAGTATGGTTAAGTTTTCCATCAACAAACTTATTATCCTTACTCCACCCAATATAGTTATCTCTAACTGCCATAGATGTTACATCGGATGCCAATGAAATCTGTCCTAAGAGTTTACCACTTTTCCTATCCTTAACATTAATCTTAACGTTACGACCTGGATTAGCAGTAAATCCCATAGTATGAATCATCTTTCTAACATAAGTCCATTTAGTAGATTCTTTGGGGTCATCTAAGATTTCAACATAAGGGTCTAACTCTTCAATCTCTTTGATAGTTTGTTCCAAATTATTAATATCCTTCGGCATCCATTGTGTATCATACAACTCAGATATCTGAGATTTATCTCTAATCATATTAGGTTCTTGCAACTCAACCCACTTTTTGTAAAGTGTTTGTTCTTCAACAGTCATTGATGCAAGGTAATCCATATTTTCGATTAATTCCCTTTTCTGAATATCGTAATCAAATACTGGCTTAGCCGGTTCTGTGTCCCAAAAATTCATATACTTACTTTATCTCTACTAAGTAATACTTAGATGTTAAATTATCTTTCTCAAATTGGATGTTTGCTAATCCCTGTGATGAAATCTGTAGAGATGCTGCTTTAGAACCTCTATTAGCATTTAGAATCTCTTTTAGATATTTAGCTGAGAATGAAATAGGTGAAACATCTCCATCACATTTACATTCTACTTTCATAGAAATTCTATTTGTGTTGATTGATGAGTATCCTAAGATAATCTCTCCTTTACCACCTTTACACTCAAATGTGAATGTATCAGATTCACTAAGTGCTCCTTTTGATTTGATAAACTTAGATGTAAAATCATCATCTAATGTGATTTGTACATTCATTGGTGGAACTGCTTTCAAATCTGGTACTACAGGAATAACAGATAAATCTGCTAACATATAATTTACAGATGTTCCCTTATCAGAAAATTTAATATAACTTTCTGTTGAATCAACATCCATTGATGATTCTAATACACCCAATAGTGCTTTAAGTTGTGATGTTGTATAAACACCAAACTCCCCATTTGGAAATTCTCCTTCTTTCGAAGTTACTTCCCCAAGTAATGTTTTATCATCTGAGATAAAACTTACCTTCATTTCTGAATCAGATGATGTAATCTTCACCGATTCTACTTCACCACCGAGATTGTATCGGTTAATGAACTGTTCAAGACTTGCTTTCTTCATAAATTTACTTTTATTAATTATTATTGATACTAATATACAAAAACTTTTTGGATTATCCTAATTAAAACCCAAAAAATTGTGATGCCAACGCCAAATTCGGATTTGGTTTTTCCCATTTCATAGCTATATAGAAATCATCTAACTTATTTTCTAATTCTTTTGTCCAAATTAGTTCATAATCTATATGCTGTTCTACCAAATCCAAAATCTCTTTCGGGTCGTTATATCCCGTTAACCCAACGGATTCTAATCCTAATGGATTAGGTTTCAAATACACCCACTTAATCTTATCACCATCTTTCATTGGTTCATATTTGTAAGCTGCTTTGAAATATTTTAATAGTTGATTGTAAGTAAGTGCTGCTTTAACATGCGCTGGTGTTCCTTTCATAAACTCCCCCAATGCTTGATTCTTAAATGTGTACTTACTCATATGTTTTACTGCTGAGTTCTTTGCGATATCAATGAAGTTTGTAGTTTTCATCTCATCTTTCTTTCTCAAAATATATTCATCAATCTTATCTTTATTCTCATCTTTCAGAATATCCATCAATACAGTACTCATCACTTCTTTGAAGTAAGTTGGGAACGATGAACGTTTTACATCCAATCCTTTTACATCTAACTTATCACAATCTACAGTGTTATCGTTGATAATCCATTGAGCGTATCGTTTCTTTGATACCCAAAACCCACCCTTAGCAATAGTTTCTTGCTTAATATCAAATCGATGTGAATTAATATTGAACATTTTTAATGCCATAGAATCATATACTTTATTGATATGAGATTCTACTTCTTGTGCTACTTCCAAAATTGCTGGAATCATCTGTTCATCTGATGTAACATCAATATTAGGATTACGAGCTTTTACTAATGGTGCTGCTTCATAGAATACTGAATCAGTATCAACATAGATGTTATAATCCTTTTCTTCTCCAATGGTTTTACTATAATATTGATTAGCAATCATCTCAGTTGTTTTAATTACAGTCTGACCTGTAAGTGTAACTGCTTCTGCGTTATCAACATCATAGAATCTGAATGATGGTAATCCCAATACTCCGTAAAGGGAATTCAACATAATCTTTTGTACTAACTGTCGTTGAGCAAAGAATTTATACTTTTCATCATTACCAGCTTGTCCAAACTTTTTCATTTGGTCTTTGTACTCTACCCTCTGGTCAAACCATACATTAAGAATTTCAGGAATAATACCAACCTTATCTTGCGTATATAATACACCATTCGATGCTATCGATAAACCCATCTTCTTAGTAAAATCTTCAAACTTAACCTTATCCATTGGTGGGTATCGTTTTCCGTTATCATCCTCTATTACATAAGATTCCATTTGTGATTTCATATGTGATTCAGCAGTGTATCCTTCTACTTTACCAATCTTAGTTTCAGGTGAGATATTGATACTCATAATGATTGAAGGATATAGTGATGTTAAATCCAAATCATAAACCCATTTGTAAAGACCCGGCTTTGGTTGTTTCACATATGCTCCTACAAACTTACCCTCTCCCTCTGTACCATCCTCATTCTTAAACTTACGTTGTGGTTTATTGGGAGCTACTCTACCACCCCTTCTAAGGAATGTAAGTATTGCACCTTCTAAATACTTTGATGAAAATAAGAAATCCTCATAAAACACATGACCTGCATGACAGATTGCTCTAGCTAAATCAATAAATTGTAGTTTCTTATCCATATCCACTACTAACTCAACATCAACTAAGTTATACTCACAAAACTTCTCAATATCATCTCTGAACAATTGGTCTAAGTTTCCTTCATACTCAATCTTACCTCTACCCAATGTCATACGAGCAATAGTATCTAATCTATAATTTGGATATTCAGTATAATTAAAGTTCTTAAATAATGCGATGTAATCCAATGCAGATACTCCAGCGATTAGATATCTCTTACGATATTTGTTCCAATGAACTTTACCAATTGGTGATAATCTGTTTGCTTGCTTAGTACCTAATACTCTTTTTAATCTATTGTAAAGATATGTAACATCAAAGAAATCAATATTCCACCCAGTTATAATAGATGGTGAAATCTCTTCCCATACATTTACAAATGCTACTAACATATCAGCCTCACTACGGAATGAACGTACTTTAGCTCCTTTGATAGTTTTGTTAATCTCTTCACCCTCACTCAGAACATATACGTGATAATCATTCGTTGCTGAATCATGGAATGCTACTGAAGTCATTGTGTTCTCTGCTTCCATAACATCAGGAAGACCTGAGTTCATTTCAACCTCAATATCAAAAGTTAACGTAACATGCCCATCTGATACCTCATCCGAATCCCCATAGTTATCTATTAGGAATCGAGTCATCTCATTTACATCTGATTCAAAGAGTTCAAGATTATCCTCTTTCTTCCAAAAGTTAATCTTCTTTAACCTCTCACCATGTATTGATTCATATGAACCATTACCATCTTTTACATATGCGTAATTTCTGTATTTGGATGTGAAATATCCCTTTCTATCATCCCAACAATGGATGATACCCCCTTCTTTTTCATAATATACGTTTTGATACATTAACTATTATTTAAGTTCTTTAATCCAACCCCAAGTGAGTCCGTTTGTTATTCTGTTTTTTACTGTTTGGTAATCTCTTACCTTCATACAATATTCGAAATCTCTAAGTAAATCTTCAGCACCTCTTACAGGTTCGGTTTGTACCTCAGATTCCTCTGGTACTATTTGATACTCTTTACCTTTAAATTTGAATGTTACCACAATATACGAATTAATCTTCAAATATCCTAACGTTTTTCACAAAATTATTTTCGATATCCCACTTTTTAAGTTGGCTCTCCCATAATAGTGATTCTGCTATACCTGTTACATCGGGTCTTTCTATCTCCCCATCTAATAACTTAATTACTTTTTCTTTGAATTCTTTTCTACCTTCATATAATAAAGGATAATCTTCACCTACCATTTCAGGATAACAATATCCATTTGGAAGTAGATAAGGTACACCCCTACTCAACCCATCGGTTGCACTCATACTCCATGCTGAATAACCTTCAAAACACCCAACACCAAAATGTGATTTTGCTAACTGATTAAGATATACATCCCTATCAGCGTGTCCGATATATTTTGTATATGGTTTATCCATTTCTTTTAAGGTAATATAAACTTTAAAATCTTGTCTTTCTTCCCATAACTCATCCATAGTTTCAAAGAACCATTTAGAACCAGTATAAACACCCTCTCTATGATTGAATACAATAGTTTTCTCATCATAACCATTTGATGGAGTAGCTGAATCACATCCTAAATACCAAGGTTGAATAATCTTATCCAACTTCTCAACGATATGTGGTTTAAAATCTTTAGCTGCGTTTTTAAGGATAACACCTTTCTGATAGTTTGAATTTACACCACAAACTTTCATCTGTAATATACCTCTGAGGTTATTCCAAAATGAGTTATCAGTTCTTGCTCCATTATCAGGTATTTCACTCCAATGGCAATAGCCAATTATTGGTTGATTCTTATTATATATCCTAGTGATTACATAATTGTTTGTCCACTCAGGAAGATGACTCCAAATAAGATTGAAATTCGATTCTTCTTTTTCTATAAGTTTATCAAAAAACCTATATGGATAATCCACCCTCATTTTAGGTGGGAATGGTTCTATTGTATCCATTTTTCTTAAACTAACATTTGGGTAATCGAACTGATTGATGATACCAGGATGGTTATGGTGTCCGCCAGGATATGGTAGAATCCATTCCCATTCTTTTCCTATTTTGGTATTATCTAAAAAGGACTTGAACACTAATAGGAATGAATCTCTATTGATATCCTTTACTTGTCCAAAGTTAGTATAGTTTGGTATTACTAATACTTTCATATAATTAATCTTCTTTAAAATCCATTAAAAATTGATATTGATAATAATCAAATGTAAAGGAATTACCATCAGTATCTCTTAATCCATTAATCATTACATCAACTTTATTTTGAACATCATTAGGTAAAACTTGGTCTTGAGCTATAATGATAAATTTATTAGTATCGTTTTGAATAGCGTATGAAAACCCCTGTACTACGGCTTTATATAATCTATCAGCACCTTCCTTCTTTAGTTCAACTATCGTATCAATTATATCATTTGGTAAAACCATTAAACACGCATCAGGTATTCCAGCTTTTCCAGAACCCAACAATCCTTTGTTAGAAGCTTTAGCCCCATTAGTAAACCCTAAATGTTTTCTTAATTGAGTAGATTTGTTGAATTTATTAACAAAGTTCTTTTCCATTGTTTTTTCATCAAATGAATTGTATTGATTTAAACTTCTAATTTTTAAACCCTTACCCTTCAACCACTTTTCTAACTCCTGTTCAAACTCTTGCATATCAGCAGGTCTTACTATATCATCTTTAGTTATTGTAGTATCTATACCTTTAATGATTTCTATAAAACCAACAACCTTTTCATCTCTACTACTTGCCTTAAACGCAGCTTTTCCGATAGTAACTCTTTCTTTAGAATAAGATAATCCCCTTAGTTCACCATTATTTCTAAAAGGATTTTCTTCATAATCTTTTGTGTTATAAACTTCATCCTTAGTATCATTATAATGTGCTTCTACATTTTTGTGATGAGGTGCAAATCCAGCATAAACCTTAACAAGCCTATCACCATATTCAAAAATATCCCCATCAACAGTCCATTGATTCAAACCCATCATTCGAGCTTTATCTACAGATTCACCATTGTGTAAACTATGAGGGTCTGCTAATAATGGTTTCCAAGGTTTAACATCCCAACTATCAACCAAAATACCATTTTGAAGTTTTATAATTTGAAGTTCTAATTTATTTGTTTCACTTAAATGATACCAATATTTAGCACCTAACCCCGTAAGAAGTGTAGTGAATTTACTATTGTTTTTTGGAATATTGTTTTTGTGTAACTTTATATAGTGTTGTAAACCAACTCCATTATGTTCTTCCCACTTTTTAGATTGAATATTAAACATTTGTATTTTATCTGATTTTTCAGCTGGGAAATAAGATGCATATACATTATCGAAATCTGCTTCACATATGTATGTTCTTCCTTCAGCATCAGAACAAGATTTTGTTGATTGATGAATTCCCCAAAAATTTAATGATGAAATCATACCCATATGGTGTTCACTTAAAATTGCATCTGTTTTCAAGCTCTTCCCTGCCATAAAAAGTGCATTGTTCATTTGGGTGTGGTCTCTAACACCACTCATATTATCACTAACCCACATTTCACCGGTGATAGCATCTATTACTATTTGACCTTTTACTTTTTTAGTTTTAGTCAAAAAATTGTTTATTAATTCTCCGGCGGCATCCACTAAAGAATAACCAACCTTTCCTTTGTCCCAATATCCATCCCATGTAGACCCAACAAGTTGACTTTCTTTTGGTGCTATGTTAAATACTTTTACAAACTTACTTACTATACTCATAACTTATTACTTTTTAATTATTATTACTACTAATATACGAAATATTTTTTAAACTACCAAACAATTTACCAAAAATTTATCTCATTAGATTCTTCTGGCGCATATGTTGTATGGTGTACGATATCTGTATTATAATCAGATGCCGTTTTAGGATAAGGTTTAGTTGGATGTTTTAATCTTTTATGCAAATCCTTCTTTTCCTTTTTACTATTGGCTATGATTTGAATGTATCTATGTTTTGGTGGTTCTTCTCTTCTCCAAAACTCAGTATGACCTTCTTTACCAATCTCTCTACGAAGATGTTCTAAGTTACCACTACCCCATAGATTATAAACACTTCTACTATGAATCCAATTGTATGGTTCTTTAGATAGTGATATACCCCAATTAGGCATAAGTGCTATATCGGTTGATAACCCCTGATATATCCAATTAGTTGCTTTATAGATACCACCAACGTGTCCTTGTCCGTTATCAGCATATGATAATAGAACTTTAATATTTTTATCGTTATCTCTAATCCATTGGAATGTTTTACCCAACGCACAACTTTCTATATTAGAACCATACCCATCATCTAAGTATAAACGAGTTAATTCTAATATATTATCTTTTGTTAATCCATCACATACTGATGTAGGTGCTTTTGCTCCGACTGGGAATCCGTAGATTGCTACACCAATTAACTTCTGAGTATTACCAAATGCATCGTTTTCTTCAGTATTGTAATATACACCCAATGCGTATCGACAAGATGTCCATGCGTGGGTATAATGTTTCTTAACGATTATATCCTTTGCTATTGATTTAGCTATTGGTGCTACACTAACTTTAGTGGAATCACAATAATGTTTACCCTCTTCTTTCAATTGGTTCTAATTTTCTAATTTCTAATTCTATTTCGTTTTCACTTTTTGGATATTCTAAGATAGGATGTTTTAAACTTTTAAGTAACTTCCTTCTTTCACCACCCTTCGCTAGAATGTAAACGTATCTATGTTTACGTGGTTCTTTACGAATCCAAAATGGTTTATCAATTTGTTCTTGTATCTTAGTAGGGTTGTTAGTTCCGTAGTATGGAAATATGGTTCTTCCGTGCTGCCATTCACCATCTTCAGTAAACTTAAAACTCCAACTATCGTTATATCGTAATGAATCACCTTGATATAGCCAATTGGTTGCTTGATAGATAGTTCCATTATGCCCCTCTTTAGGGTCTGAGTATGATATCAATCCTTTGATGTGTGGTGCATTCTCTCTTAACCATTGAAAGGTTTTACCTAAGAACCAACTCTCTATATTTGAACCATAATCATCAAATACAAATACTCTAACTAATTCTAAAACTTCCGTTCTATCTAATTTCTCAGTTATAGATTGACCACTCAATCTTCCGATTGGGTCTCCATAACACGCAACACCAATAAGCTTTTCTGAAGTGTTAAAGAACTGATGTGAATCATCTTCAATATACAAACCAATAGCGTAAGATACCTTAGTCCATAGATGGGAGTAGTGATTCTTTATCACCATCTCTTTTGCTACGGATTTAGAAATCTTCCTTACTGATAATTTTGATGTATCACAATAATTCTTTCCTTCTTCCTTCATTACTGATATTTATCGAAATCACCTACTAAGAGATGTGTCCACGTTTCATTCTTAACTATTCTACGGATGTTAGCTGGGGATACCCCATTGTTTCTAGCCAACACTCTAACATTCCGATGTCCTACTTTCCATAGTTTTCGAATACTGTTAACTTGTTTCTCAGTTAATTTATGTTGTGGATGTGATTCACCTCTTAATGCCATACGCTTACGATTTCGTAACTTATTACTAATATACAACTTTTTTTTCAATTATCCAAATGTTTTTGGTTATTTTAATGCATTAATGTAGTTTTGTGTTGGTTGTACCCCGATAAATCGTTTAACTTCTGTAACACCATCTACTAATATTACAGTTGGGATATTCCTAACTCCATATTTCTGTGCGGTTTCATACTCTAAATCTACATCAATTTTTTGAACTGATACTTTTGATGATACCTCATCCATAATAGGTCCTAATGTTTTACACGGGCCGCACCATTTTGCTGAAAAATATAAATATTTCATTCTTTCTTCCTTCTTTTAGTTAAACAATTTATCCATCACAACTTATACAATCAGGATCCATCGCCTGTTGAGCAATATCACCTCTTAATACTGATTCTGTTCGAGTGTAGTATAAAGTTTTTACACCTTGCTTCCAAGCTTCAAAGTGAACTGTATTCATCCATTTAGGAGTTGCCTCTGAAGGGAATGCTAGGTTCAACGATACTGCTTGGTCGATATATTGTTGTCTAACACCCGCCTGTCTAACTAACTCTAATTGGTTAATCTCTTTGAATGTTTTAAATACATCTTTTACTTTATCACATTTGGTAGTATCAATATCACCATCTACTTCGGTTAACTTACCATCACAATATACCCAATTATCTAATTCTTTGATATCTTGTACTGAACCACCATCTGATAGAATTTTATCCCAAGTATCTTTTGTATTGATACCAGCTTTTCTTAATGCTTTTTCTAATTCTCTATTCTTTCTAATGAAAGTACCTTTTGCAGTTTGTTCGGTAAATACGTTTGCCGCCCAAGGTTCTATACCTGGTGAAACGTTACCTGCTAACTTAGAGTTGGATACAGTTGGAGCAACTGCTCTTAGGTGAGTATTTCTCATACCACTATCTTTACACCATAATGGTTCTCCCATTTCGGTAGCCATATCTCTACTTGCTCTTTCGGATTCAATCTTTAATTGTGAAAATATTCTACGAGTTTCAAATTGAGCTGGTAGTGAATCAAATGGAATACCTTTTTGTTGTAGATATGTATGCCATCCTAATACACCCAATCCTAATGCTCTACCTTTTTCTGCTGAACGTACTGCGTTTTCGAATCCTCTCATATTCTTAGCTCTTTGTAAGAACTCTGATAGAATACCATCTAAGAACCAAGTTGCAGTATAGATTAAATCGGTATGTTTCCACTCATCATACTTTGAGAGATTAAGTGAAGATAAACAACAAACGAATGAATGTGATTCATCTGTATGTAATGTAATTTCAGAACATATGTTAGTCATATGAACTTTCAACCCATTATCTTTATACATAGCTGGGTTTGCTTTGTTGATGTTACCTTTGTACATCACATATGGTTCACCAGTTGCTTTACGTTTCTGAAGTACTTTACCCCATTTTCTACGAGCTTCTGAATCACCTTCTTCTAACCTTCTCATAAACTTATCACCAACAACCACACATTGATGTAAATTCAAACATTGTCTGTTTACATCACCTTTAGGTTCTCTGATTTCAATCCATTCATCAAAATCATCATGTTCGATGTTGAGGTTAACTGATGCCGCCCCTCTTCGTACACTACCTTGATTGGTAGCTAGAATAGTAGAATCATAAATCTTAGCGAATGGTACAACACCATCGGATGTTCCATTTTGTGTAATGCTAGAACCAGCTGGTCGAATCATATTCAAACCAACACCTACCCCACCACCATGCTTAGCGAGTAACATCATCTCTAAATTCTTAGTACCGATATCTTGGATTGAATCAGCTACATCGATTCCGAAACAGCTGATTGGTAATCCTCTATCAGTACCAGTGTTTGATAA
>Ga0209092_10005221_pt1 | contig 10563 bp, 5 predicted proteins | sample FraStrMetagenome_FD_187446 | JGI IMG/M metagenome (GOLD analysis project Ga0209092, IMG submission 187446) | Marine eukaryotic phytoplankton communities from Arctic Ocean - Fram Strait ARC3M Metagenome (SPAdes) (version 2) | ecosystem: Environmental > Aquatic > Marine > Oceanic | place: Fram... | reverse complement strand
TGCATTCAACTGTTTTAGCCGCCTTGCATGTTGAGGATTCGAAGCCAGGTTGTGCCACTCGTTTGGATCCTGCTCCAATTGGTAAAGTTCCTCTCCGCCATCGGCATAATGAATGTAGCGCCAGTCGCGGTTTATAATCGCGTATTCGTTCGGCTTCATGCCAGGTAATAGCACATTGCGGTCCTCAGCGGTCGCGGGTTCTTGGAGCACCGGCACTAAAGAGATGCCATCCCGTTGCTGTGTGTCGGCGACACCCGCAAGCTCCGTCACCGTTGGAAAAAGATCGATCAGACTGACGGTCGCTCCGATATTTGCCCCACGCGCAATCCCTGGGCCCGCGACTATAAAAGGTACGTTTGAAGTCCGTTCCCAGAGCGTATGCTTGCCCCAGTCGAATTTCTCGCCGTGGTGGTAGCCGTGGTCACTCCACAGGACCACGATGGTATTGTCGGCGTTGGGGCCAGATTCGATCGCGTCGAGCACGCGGCCCAACATAGCATCTGCATAAGAGATGCACGCGAGGTAGCCGTGAATCGCATCTTCGACAGCGTCCAGGCTTTCGAGCCTTCGGTGGTGAGCGCTTCGCGCCTGCTTCGCCCTGCGAACTGCTGCAGGCAGATCTGCGAGATCATCTTCTTTACAGTCGGGTGCCTTGATCTTTTCGGCATCGTAGAGATCGAAGTATTTTTGGGGAGCGTAATTCGGGAAATGAGGGGTGTAGAGTCCGACCGCCAGAAATAGTGGCTTTTCGTGCTTTTGGCGCAATAAATCGCAAGCCCACTCGGACCGGATCGTATCGGCCATCTTCTCCTCGTTCTCGTTCTTAACCGCGCCCCACTCTAGGAAGAAATTGTTTGCCGGTTTACGGTCATGGTTGAAAATACTGTTAGGATAAGGTTGGGGTAAAATTGCCATGTCGGTATCCCAGCTCTCAAGTGGCCAGCCCCGATTTTTCTGTTCATCCGCGCGAACGAAGAACTCATCCCAGCCGCGTAGATCTACGAAACCCGCGAGGTGATGGAAAAGTTTGCCACCACCATGCGTGGCATAACCTGCCCGCTGAAGAATCAGTTGCAGTGGGAGCAGCTCAGGTAGGCTGTGAAAGTATACCTGAGTCGTGTAGCATCCCGTTGTCGTGGCATGGCGCCCAGTGAAGAGAGCTGTCCGAGAGGGCGCGCAGAAGCTTCCTGCCGTGTGGGCGTTAGTGAAGTTAACCCCAGACGCGGCGAGCCGATCCATGTTTGGGGTGATCGCCTGTTCGTAGTCAAGTGCACCGACCCAGTCGTTCATGTCGTCCACCGCGAGGAAGACGATATTCGGAGGTGTTTCTGCCGTCAGCGACGTGCTGGTAAGCGAGAAAAGGAATATTGTAATCAACGAGAGCTTGGGAAGTTTTGATGTGTTCATGGGGTACTGGATTTTAAATGAGCCTTCAGATTAAATTCAAAATATGTAAAAATCGCCTAGGGATCGTATTGAATTAGCCAGGTTGACGAATCTTTCATTATTAATATGAGTGTTGCTTTTATTCTTAATGGGGTAAACGTTTATCCTTTGATTTTTTTTAAAATCGTTTTATTATTTCAATCAAGGTTAAACCCAAAGCCCACAGTTCTTGATTCCCGCGTCCTATGTTGCCCACAGCCCATAAAAATAAAAATTCCCGCCCTAAAGACGGATTTGCACTAGTGATCAGCCTTTCGTTGATGGCCTTTGTGCTCTTGCTGATTCTGTCGATTTCCACTTTAGTCCAAGTCGAAATTTCATCCGCACAGATCAACCAAAAACGACTCGAAGCCGAGTTAAATGCTTATTTAGGCATGCAAATGGCATTGGGTGAGCTGCAAAAGACGCTGGGGCCGGACCAGCGCGTTTCGGCTACTGCCAATTTATTTGAAGCTGATTCCGCACGTGGCAACACGGTCGGCGTGTGGGCTTCTGCGGATGTAGCCAGCCTAGGGCAAGAGGAGGGTGACTTGATTACTTGGTTGGCCTCTGATGCGGTCGACAGTAACGGTGAATTTCAGACTGACTATGAGAAACAAGAGCCATCCTCTGGCGTGATTCTTGTGGGCGTAGGATCCGTGACAGATCAAGACGAAAACGGTGTCGCGGATGACCTGAATCAGCAAGTCGTGATCGATCTTACGAATACCAGTATTGAGCAAAATGGCCGCACTGCGGGCCAATATGCGTGGTGGGTCAGCGACGAAGGAACCAAGGCACGGATTAATCTCGACCGCGACCAGCAAGAGAATAAGCAGCGCTCGGTGCTCGAGGCGGGAAGTTCCAGTGTTGCCAATGCCGCCGCGCTGACTGGGCTCCAGAATCTATATTCGGACGCTGGAGAGCCCGTCATCCCGCTGTCTAAAATCACTGAACTCGATGACCTCGATCTCATTCCAGGCGCAAGCGATTCCATTTCCAAGGATTACTTCTACGACCTCACCGGCTGGAGCAACGGAGTCCTCGCCGACGTGAAAAATGGCGGCCTTAAGAAAGACCTGTCGCTGGCTTTTGAAATGGACGATGGCGATTTCAATGGCTCAGCATTTGCGGCTGGAGGTGCGTCCACCATCAATGCCCCAGGCTTTGGCCGCGTGCAGCCCGTGTTTGAATTACCTGCAAATGGTACGCCTGCCTATGGCCCCGTCTGGCACCTGCTGCGCGACTATTATCGCCTCTATCATTTGATGGACAACCCGATGACGGCTCCCACACTGGACGCTCGCGTATTTGGGCCGAATGTCAATCATGGCGAGCCCTCACTCGCTCTCGGTTCTGAACTCACCAGTTCCCCTGTTGCCTTAGATAAACAACCAGCGATTCTCTTCGCTGGTGGTAAGGCGAAGTTTTTCAATCAAGGATATGATAAAGGCCCAGTTGGAGGAGGGGTAACACAGTTTAAGCCATTTCGGCATGCACATCCGGATTTTAGCAAATCAGCACTGGACTTTGCGATGCGCGATGCAGACCCCTTGCGACTGGGCATTACTGGAGATCCACTGCGGGGAGGTGGAACCAGTGTGAGCGGCACCACCATGCCAGTGATGGTGACGGGCAATTACATGCCGTATATGATCCGTTTTGTCGCTGAAATGGGGATTTGGTTTTCGCCTTACAACGGCTCGGCTTTACCTACAGGTACGGAATATGTTCATTTGAATGAAACGACACGCGAGTCTTTTGTGCTGCATAATCCTTACAATGTGACGATCGACCACACTGAAGTCGGGGTCGATTGTTTTGGCTTCGATATTCAATACAGCCTAGAAACCCCCAGCGGCGCAATTGAGCCCTTTTACCATAAAAATACTGGTTCGTCGAAAAATAGCACTGAGCAGCAAGAAAGTGAACGTCAGATTCGGTTGGTTAGCGGCTCTTTTGCACCCGGTGCAATTAAGAGCTATGCGGCAAATAATTACGGGAACAACTCAGGGGCTACCGTCGATTATGCCACTGAAGGAGCAGATCCTGCTTGGCATCATTATAAATTCGCTAATCCAGATACAGTAAGTGCCTTGGTTTTTGAGCGCCCCGCAGCTCCCATACCCCCTGTGACTGCACCGACATATTATGCCCTTAACGTTCATGGCGGGACGATGCATCAAGCTCTGACCAATACGCCCTTCCACAATACGGATGAATACAGCGTGACTTCTATATTCATTGCGACCTATCTGAAGCAAACTGGCAATGCTGCCTTTGACGGCATCTACCTACGTGACCGCTGGCCGCTGGCCTCTGTCGTTGACACGGCACTACTGTTACCAGGACGGGGATCTTTTTCAAAAAAACCAGGGAGTGGGTTCCGTATGTTTCCTGATTCCGACCGTCCAGATATTACGGAGAACTTTATTAACACTTACACCACATCACAAAATTCATTCCCCACAGCTACTTTTGATTTTCAATTAAAGCCTGCGGAATATGACAAACTAGATATTCGCTACCCTGCCTTTGCGAGATCGAACCCGTTAGCGCCAGTAAAAGATAATAAAAACCTGCTGCCAGCTGATGATTTTATTGTTAACAGTATTGGCTTCCCCAAGCTTGCGCCTGACACCGATGCGGTGATGGATCGTGATGGAGTTGCTGGGCTTGCTAATAGTTTTACGCGTTGGGGCCCGACTGATGGATCAGGCGGTGGCGTGACTAACCCCGTGATGATTGAACTCCCCACCAGTCCGGTCCTTTCACTGGGCAAGCTTCAGCATGCCAACATTAGTATCCATGCCCATATGCCTGCCTTGGCTGTGGGCAACTCGCTGGCCTCCATCTATATACCAAAGAATCAGGTTTTCACCACCTTTGAAAACTACTATGAGCAAGAGCGGATTTTCTATGATCTTTCCTACCTGATGAATGAGGCTCTCTGGGATAGTTATTTCTTTTCCAGCTACTCGCTTCCTTACGATGCAGGAGAGGATGACTATGATGAATCCGGCAGCCGCGTCTCGGAAATGTTTGATACTTTCGCTGACAGGACTCGGTCACTGCCTAACTCGAGAATGAGCCTCTCCCAAAGCGCGAGCGAGGGCGCAGAAGACCTCCGCGCAAAACTTTTCGACGGCAATACTATTAAGATTAATGCCCCTGCTCGAGCGGCTGAAAACCTGATGGTTAAGGGGAGCTTTAATGTCAACTCGACCTCGGTGGCTGCATGGCGCGCGGTTCTTTCCGGCGCTCGGGACTCTGCGATCTATCAATCGGGAGAAGCTGCAGAGTCGTCGCTCACCGCCGGAAATACCCCGTTTTCCCGCTTTACCCAACCCGTTGCGGGCGAATCTACCGAATCTTCTGGCAGCGATGATGACGAATGGGCGGGCTTCCGCGCATTGAGTGACGCCGAAATCGAAAGCCTCGCGACTACAATTGTGGCGGAAATCCGTAACCGCGCCGCCTCGACTAGCCCTAATCATCCCTATCTGTCACTCTCTGACTTCGTCAACAGGGAGCTAGCTAACAGCGACTTCGGGCGCACCGGCGTCATCCAAGCTGCAATTGACCGTGCCGGCCTGAATAATGGCATGAGTTCATCGATCTCAGCGATTTCAGAGAACTCTCTCGCAGATGCCGATAGCGGCAAGTTCCCAGAACCGGAGAATATACTGCTGGCCGATGGCAGCGACGGTTCCGCCAGCATGTCGGCGCCCACCTACCTAATGCAGGCGGATGTGCTGCAAGCGATTGGCTCGTTTATTTCTGTGCGTAGCGATACTTTTCGTATTCGTTCCTACGGTCAAAGTTTGGATCCGATCAGTGGGCAGGTGGTGGCTAAGGTATGGTATGAGGCGATCGTTCAACGCTTTCCTGAACCAGTGAATCCATCCAGCGACTCACCTGAGAACCCAAATTATTGGACGGCATTGGACTCAAGTGGAGACCCACAGCCGTTCGGCAGACGTTTTAAGGTGCTCTCGATCCGTCAGTTGTCAGCAGACGACGTTTAATCAGCATTCACTCCTTTAATTACATGAAGCATACACTGATATTCCTGGTTACTCTCCTCGGCGCATCGCTCTGGGCACAGACCGAAACACCAACCGTCAAACTTACCGTGCTCTCGCTGAATAGTCGGATACTCGACCTTAAATACGAGAGTGCGGGTGAGGTACAGTCGCTCTACGCATTCAAAAATCAGCGCTCTCAGCCCTTTATGTACCGCGGTGAACAACCGATTATTTTCTTCAGGGAACTCGGTCAAACGGATGCGGCGGGCAATCCCTTGCGCAAACAGGTCGCGCAGTGCCAATTGCCAGGCAACAGCGGTCAGTATATGCTCATCATGTCAAAGCGGGAAAGCGAAGAGGAGGCCTATCGGTGCTTTGCAATTGATGATAATTGGGGCACTTTTAGCGCAGGCACCTACCGGTTTTTAAACTTAGCACCGTTCACCATCGCGCTGAAGTTGGACGATAAGGTTTACGAGATTAAGAAGCAGAATTTCACTGACGTTTCAGGCAACTTTGAGGATGGAACGCACCAGCAAGCGATGATGGTCAGCTTGCCGGAGGGCGAAGATCCGCTGCCAGTGTTTGAAGGCCTGATTCAATACACTGAAAACCTACGGATGCTTTACATCATTAGCCCGAAACCAGGCGGTCGGGTCGGTCGGGTGAATTTCACTGCGATCCCTCAGCGTGTGCCGAAAGTTCCGTCAAGTACGCCTAGTAGCGCTCAATAGAGAGGGCGGTGCCTTGGTTGCCGTCAATGCGAAGTGCGCCTTGCGTGACGACGGATTCCAAAAGTGCCTTGCCGCCTCTTTCCTGCACGTGGGCACCCTTGCCACTCAGGAAATTAAGGTTGCGAGCTTCGATTTTTCCGCCGTTCGCCAAAATACCATTTCCGTGTCGAGTGGCGTGCAGGTTTTGAATTTTTAGAACGCCTCCATCGACGACGGCCAGATAGTCGGGATTGCCCCAAATTAAGCTGCCGATGAGCACGGTCGTCGCGTTGAACTCACTGCCCAGCTTAATCGCGACTTTGTTGGTGGTCGACATCGCAACGAGCTCGGAGTTGATCATCGTGATGTGTTCGCTGCCGGACTCGAAAAATACCCCGACTTTGCCACCATCGGTGCCATGACCATGAATGATGCAGTTGCGCGGGCTGCCGCCGCTTTCTTCGATAAAATGCATGCCGTACAGGCAGCCATAGACAAAATTTTGATAGAAAAACTGATTCTCGGTATGGCCGACAATGAAGGCCACTAGTTCTTCTTTTTGATAGTCCCAGAGCTTCTCGAAGCGGGCAGGCGCAAATAGCGGATTACCTCGTGCGGGTCTGCGCGCATAGTGCGGGTTGAATTGTACATTGCGGATCGCCCCGTCGCGACTGCCACCACCTACAGCGATCCCCGTCTTAATCGGAGCGCCGGAGAGATAATCGACAAAGTGTTTATCACAGCGGTAGCTCATCAGATCGAGGATCTTGTAGGCATTCGCGACGTTCACATTAATGATGTAGAGCTCACTGCCTTGGCCTTGTATGAGGAAGGGGGTCTGCTGCAAATTATTCATATCCTGGTCGGGATAATGGAACGACAGCCCTCTCAGTCCACTTTGGGACTGTAGGGTGATCGTGGGGGCCTCAGTGGTTGGATAGATGTGCAAAATGCTGCCACCGCCCATTGTATGGTGCGGCACATCATGTATCCCGCGCAACTCGACGCCGCTGGGGACGTTCAAGTTGCCAGAGACTGTGTAATTGCCTCCCGGCAAAAATACCGTGCCACCACCGCCTGAAGCGATCGTATCCATGGCTACTTGAATCTCGCGAGTCATGTCTTGCTCGCCTTTGGGCGCGACGACGGTAAGGCGATTCGTACTTGGCTTGTAAGTGCGCTCGTCGTGATCCGGGAAGTGGGGGATCGATTCGAGCTCAATTCGCTCCTCCGAGAACTGCACGACGGACTTGCCCGCTTGATTGATAATGGAGCGTCTGCCACCCGCCAGGTCGACTCCAGCGAACAATGCACCGTTCACTCTTGCTCCAATTTTTACGGTACTGCGTGCGCTTTCTAGCGAGCCCCCAACCATCGAGAGGCTGCCTTCTGTCATCTCAATGTCACCACTCTTCACTGTGCATTGCTCCATCAGCACCACTCCTTTGCCCTTGGATTCTAAGGCACGTTCGCCTAAAATAATGCATTCCGAAAACAATACAGCCGATTCAAACTCAGGGCTTAATAAAATAGCGTGCTGGTTCCCCTCGAAGTAGCACTGGGTGAACACCATCCCGAAAGGGTTCGTCTTATCGACAGATAGCGCGATTTCGCAATCCCGCAAAATTAGCCGTCTAAACTGGGCGTTGGCCGCGCCGCGTACGCCTTCCGTCACTCGGAAACCGATGTTGTAGCCTTCGACGTTGACGCGATCCACATATTCCCAATCACTGCGCATCATATGGATGCCGACCGCATTCAAACGCAACCAATTGCGTAAATCGGTCGCTGCGGGCATACGGGGGAGGCCGCTTTTCAGCCAGTAATAAGGAGAAAACTTTATCTCCTCGAGGCGACCGATATCGGTCGTTGAATCATAACTAATCCCTACCTTTAGCGGGGTGCCGTAAATATTATGTAGGTAGTGCAGTTCGTTGGGGCCCGGGCCGATACGGATCCCCTGATACGGATTGACTAGAGTTAGATTTTCGAAAGTGGCATTATCTAATAGACCTAATTGCGCCAGGGTAAAAGGATAGGGGATGGGTTTGCGCGCGTTTTGCTCTGGATACCAAATTGCCAGATTTTTAACGCCCGCACTGGTGTCGACCGAGATGAATGGCGGTGCGTCTGCGTTACCTGCGTCGGTGTAAACCACTAGAACGGTGCCTTTGACTTGTGCGCTCTGTGTCGTCGGCTCCAGCCATTCGCCCCGCAAGGTTACTGAAGGAGGGATTTTAAGACGCCCTCGAAACGCATAGGCACCCCCCGGCACGAAAACGGTGCCACCCCCATGACTGGCCATTTTGTTGAGCGCCGCCTGAAAGGCAGGGGTGCAATCCGTTACGGCATCGGCGACCGCTCCAAAATCCATGACGTTGTAGCCAGAGACCACTCGCTCGCGAGTGGGGTGCTGTGTCTCGACGATTTGCCACGCTGGAACGCCCTGCGTACCGCATAATGATATCGAGCTTAGAACGAGGCTTAGAAAGTATTTTTTCATTTTTATAGATCAACCACGACGGTTAAGTAAAAACGTTTATCTGGGCAAGCCAAATGAAGCATTCGCCCAAGCAGAAGTATGCTCGCGCGGCTTTAAGCTAAACCTATCCGCAATGGTCTATTACTTAATAAAGCTTACTAGCAAAAAAAAGGTTCTTCGTCGATCAGAGGGAAAGGCATTGATGGATGCTGAGGGCGGCGAATTTGCTTCTGGCTCTTGGGAGGGATGACCTGCGTGTCGTCCGGTACCGATGCGGGAGACGCTGACATGACTTCCAGCTTATCGATAATCTTTGATTTTTATGTGATTTATAAACTGCACGCGGTCGACACGGAGGTCGACCCTCCCCAGCGGAATTCTCGCCACATTAGGCTCAGAGTGGTGCTTCCCCGGTAAATGACGACGAACCAAAAAAAAAGGGGCCACCTTGTGTATGCAGGTGGCCCTTGTTGAAATATAACTCGAGTTAGTTTAGGAGCGACGCCGACGGAGCAGCATGCAACTAAAGGCTGAAAGTCCTGCTAGGAGTCCATCGAAGCTTGTCTCAGGAATTGCAGTTGCACTAAGCGTAATACTTTCTAGGCCATAGCCATTGATACTCTGATCTAGAGTTGTGAGCGTTGAATTTCTAGTGTTTGACCAAGAATAAGCTTGGCCTACTGTAATAGAGCTAATGTTTGAACTGGACGGAGTGTGACTCGTTGCACCCTGCAAATAGAATTTGCAAACAATTCATAAGAACTACCACCATCGCTGATAAGGTTGGTTTGCGCGCTACCTTGAGCACCCACTTTCATAGGCTGGGGCATCTTTATCAATCCGATCGTTTTTTCTAAAAAAAAAACTTTGTGCTTGCTAGCATCAATAAAAGATGATTAAACGTTTTAAATGGCGAGCCTCTTCTGCTCCGCATAGCCAGTCAGCAGCCTGCTGGTTGATTAAACGATTTTTATCCTAACTCCTAATACATATACCATGAAAAAACTAATATTACTCACATCTGCAGCGGTTCTTGCCGCTTCGCTTTCGTCGCACGGTCAAGTTGCAACCAGCTTCGACACTGACTTGTCTCCTGATGCTCAAGGCTTCGCTGTCAATTCGACTGCCGCACTTACGCTCACTTACACCATTGACGGCACCGGTGGCATTGCTCTCAACGCTAATGCAACTACTGGAGGTGGTGCTCGATGGAACCAAATTGACAACTCAGCTGCAGGGACGACTTCTTCGGCGTCCCTATTTAATACAGCTTTTACATTAACCTACTCAGGTTCTGCGAATGCGATTCTCACTAATAAAACCAATTACGGTAATGTGGGTACGGGTTCATATTTGTCCACACAAGGACAAGGTAATTCTCATGCACTCGAAAATGGTGAATACATTGCGTTTACTGTCTCTGGAACTGCTACGGCAGTCTCGGGATTCTCCTTAGACCTTGTTGACTTTTCGTTTGCTAATCGCCTTGGCACTGGAGGATCTTCCTTCGGTGTTAATGACAACAGTAACAATTTTATTGAAAGGAAGATTCCTAACACTTCACTCATTGGAACGATTGATTCCATTAATGGTACAATCGCTGGTACCACTGTCCCAGGCAGTCAAAATTTACAAACATCTATAGGTTATACTGGTATCTCCCTAGCAAATGGAGATTCTATGACTTTTCGTACCGATTCTGATTACGCGGACGGTGGCGCAGCGCTAAGTGGTTTTAACTTCACGGTATCTGCCACTGCCATTCCCGAGCCAGGCAGCTTCGCACTACTCGGTGGCCTTTGCGCTTTGACTGCAATGGCACTCCGTCGCCGTCGCAGCTAGTCGATTTTTAGGTAGGGCTAAAAAAACATAAGACCGCATTCGCAAGAATGCGGTCTTTTTTGTGCGCCCGGCT
>Ga0209092_10005219_pt1 | contig 10564 bp, 9 predicted proteins | sample FraStrMetagenome_FD_187446 | JGI IMG/M metagenome (GOLD analysis project Ga0209092, IMG submission 187446) | Marine eukaryotic phytoplankton communities from Arctic Ocean - Fram Strait ARC3M Metagenome (SPAdes) (version 2) | ecosystem: Environmental > Aquatic > Marine > Oceanic | place: Fram... | reverse complement strand
TGGCATCTAACTTCTTAGCTCGTTTCGTATAGTGAGCTTCAATCTCTGCAACTCTCTTGTCCACGGCTCTTCTACTGGGGTTACGAGGATTATACTTATTGATACGACTATCTACTCGCATCGTTTTCACCTCGAAAATTCGTCTTTGTAGTATCACCCGTCCAGACCTTTCTCGATGTGGATGGTCGTAAGTCATTATGCCGGGAATGATGAATTCTTTGATCGAATGTTGATCACAATATTGTTTGAGAATCTCAGCTGGGACAAGGCCATGAAACATGTTTTGCGGTTCGCGAATAGCCCATATCTTGGCTTTTATAAACATATCGATGATGAGGTATACGATGGTAGTCACCATTGATTAGCATCGCATTCTTTACCATAAGACCATGTGCATCGACCATTGTTGCATTACGCCCGATGAAGTGATGTCCATCCACAAAGGGTTGAAGAATGTGACTTGGTAAACCTAGAATGCAACGAACGGCTTCAATGAATACATCATTCTTTAAAATTCCGTCTCTGTTGGGAAGAGCTCGTAGGCATTGAGTGCTGATCTCGTCCGTATTGTACCATGAGAGGCGTTCCATGTTATGATTGAAGTGTCCTTCCTCGTTCTGGGTGTAGATTCGATCTAGATGTTCTTTCGTTGCGTCCTCTAGGTCTTTCGACAGGCACTGGGTAATTGATCCCTGCTTTATCTCTCCATTCAGTGTAAATCCAGCAAAGCTCGAATCGTTGTGTAGTACATCACTTGATGATAAGTTATTTTCGTGATCTAGGATCATCGTGTGATATTCGTTGCAAATTGAGGTGAAAGCAAGATTGATTCCGTACCCGAGAGCGCTTTCATTGCGTGAGATGATTTTGCTCCACGGACCATGTTCGGACATAAGGCAGTCTTCTCCTATCCAGTGTTCCACATAAAGCTTGTTTACTTTCCCATGAAGTTCCCCATCATCGTGATGCTGGGGTAGTAAGGGAGGGATGCCGTCCATTTTGTTTTTTGATTATTGTTTCATTGAAAGAATCAATCAATAAGTTCTAAAACATGTAAATTTTGTACAAGTTCTACGATACGATACACACTCCGTAAAAAAATTGGCAGGTGGTCCCAAGTCCCAAGTGGCACTCCAAAAGTGGCCGTGGGATACGAAAGTGGCACTTTTGTTTCTATTTTTACAATATTCCACAAATTGTTTATCACTGTCTTACCCTCTTCTATCACCACGAGCAACAACAATCCCTCAAGTAATAATTCTGATCCTGGGTCCTACACTTATCACATCACTCTTACAAGTGAGGAGTACAAGTGAGCGCCTAACTGCATTAGACAATAGACGTATCAACGACATCCTACGTGCTCGTTCATGAAAACGTAGATATCCATGTGGTCAACACTGTATACCAGCAACCAAAGATCGACTTCATCTCTTTATATCTCTACTGTTCTTGACGTTTACACATTTCTCCTACGATGGGGTGATTTTGAATCTGCCCTCCTTCCACGAACGTGCACCCGTCGAATGTTCGTCATCACATGAAAACATTCTCCAAGCCTACTACCAATAGGACTGGCGCATGGGGAGATATTCTAAAATCAATAATTCAACCATACACGATATGATAAAACACCTACCAATTAGGAATGTAGGCAGTTGGAAAGATAATTCTCTTCCTGGTAGGGTTAGATCTGCCGTAAAGGCATAGCATGATGCAATTTCGCAAAGGGGTTCTTATCGACCAAAATGCACGCAAGTTTTACTTCTAACTTTTGACTGGGCTTTGACCCTTTTCAATTAAAATATTGTTTCTCAGCATTCAGACCTAAGGAACTTTGGTAAGTTGACTGGATCTCTCTAATACGGAGTAAATAACATCAGAAAAGTTCCCAGTCTACAAACCAATTTTGACCAAGTCCAACTATCTAATTTTGAGATCTGTTTCTTTGATACATCCGTAGAAATATACGTGCTAAGAATGTTTGGTAAGTTGACTGGATCTCTCTAAGACGGAGCATCAGAAAAGTTCCTAGTCTACAAACCAATTTTACCTTAGTCCAACTATCTAATTCTGAGATCTGTTCCTTTAATACGTCCGTAGAAATATACGTACTCTTTGGATATCAAAGTGAATGATCTTAGCTGATGAAAATTTTGACGAGAGATGAACATATATATTTATAATATTGGTAACAACAGTGATGATTAGAGTTTTTTCGCGAATAAATGATCGTATCGATATATAAACCGATGCCATTATTCGATTCTTCTATTACATCTTAAAATCTTTCTCGTACAAAATAAGGCCGAGCGCGATGATATTATGAGAGATCGTGCTAAGTATTGGTTTGCACGGTATAATTTAAACATGGATGTACCCGAGACAAATCCATTCGAGTCACTAATAATGGTGTTATCATTGCAGGCACGGGATCGTAAAAGGCCATGGAGAGATGTAGAGAGTCTGTTGGATAAACTTCCTCCTCAAATTGCAAAGGATGCACTAATGAGAAGAGATAGCGAAGACGAGAATGCCCTTCATTACGCAGCATGGAAAGGACCTCTTTCGATGATCGCTCGCATATTGAAATTAGCCCCGAATTCTGCCCGCGACAAAGATAGGATGGATCGGCTTCCACTTCATATCGCTGTTATTTATAACAAGTTCGATACCGTCAAATTGCTAATGAAAGCATATCCAGAAGGACTCCTCGAGGCGGACAACTATGATAGGATTCCTCTGCATGTAGCAACAACGAAAGAACCTCGTTCTGCCATCGCTCAAATGCTGCTATTGGTCCCGAATGCCATTCAAAAAAGAGATGCACGTGGTCGGCTGCCACTTCACTGGGCTGCTCTCTACAACAATATCGATGTCATCGAATTGCTCATCACTATGTATTCCAGAGCAATTGTCGAAAAAGATAATGATGGTAAGACTCCCCTTGATTTCTTTAACTTGGAGGCAGTTCTCAAGTTGCCATTGGTGAAGTTGTCGTATCAGGCATTGAAAAATAGGAGTCTTTAATCCATTGAAGTCTTCATCGACATTCATATTATTATGTTTTTTTTCTGGAGTGCCGGGCATATCTTTTAGCACCAGTAAACATTGGAAGGTCATTTGACTCTAGTCTCCCTACAAACCATGCAACAGAAATTTGGTGAACACTTCTTTGTCGACTACCGGTAGAGTCTTTCCTCCATGTTTGATGTTTTGTATTTACAGTCAACCAGAATCAAGAATCGGGTAATTGATGATTGAGAACATGTCGACTATTTTCGACTGACTCAACCTGAAAATAGCCACATATAGTAAATAGTAAATACACATATTATACCCCCGGCGACACATTATTTTTTCGGCTATTTAATCCAGATAAAGGGTCGTATTCGGAACAACAACAATGCTTGCGATCTCTATACCTCCATTTAATCCTAAACTCGCAATTTTGATTGTCATGACTGATCATCAATACATATTGTCTTCTTTATCAAAGAACGAGGCGCGTTACTCAATTTCGACAATCACATCCAAAGTGAGACAATCCGACGTATTCAAGAAGTAGAAAACGAGATTTAGTTGATGGTTGAAAATTAATTCCAGATGCATTTAAGAAAGTTCATGTACAAAATTTAATATTTATTCTATGGACTAGAGAAGCTTACGCGCGGTAAGCGTAATGCGTTCTCGAACCATCATTAGTAAAGCTGATTTAAGCACTGTGTGTACAAGTTGCAGGCTACAGCCTTTATAAAAACCACGCATTCCATCTTTTCGGAAAATATTTTTAAGTACTTGTACCATTGATTCTTCTTTTGATCGTACCATCATCAGCACCTTTGCTCGTATCAATGGATAAGTGAGAACTGTTGCGCATGATTTAGCAATCATTCCGATGAGGAAGGCCTCGAACATACCGAGCGTCTCGACACTTCCCTTATTTTGTTTTCTCCGTCTTTGTTTTTTAATGAATGCAATCTTGAATATATCGTAAATTGTGAAGTTTATAGCGGGATTGCTACACAAAAGGATAGCTGGGCCAAGTCCGTTCCAATAAGAAAAATATCGTGAAAAACTGGAATATTTTCCATTATTTTTGCGTTCGCCTTCTTTTATTTTTAGTGCCGAATCGTTTGTTGTTCCATCCACTTTTTCTATTCTTTGTTCAGAGATTACAAATTGTTGAGCTGTCATATTCCTTGAATCCTTAAATTCCTTTTCGCAATGGCGTATGTCTCTTTTCGACGTTTGTTGTCTTGCAGAAATTACATCCAATGGCAGAGTCAATAAAACGTTCAACATCGCAGCAATAGATGCCATAATCATTCTCTCTCCTGCTCGTACTTGGTACGGAGTTGAAGAAGTTTGATAATGCCGTTTTCTGTGTCTTGCTTGAATCATCGAATAAAAATAAAAATACGAAAAGCTCGACGTAATGGTGTGCATGCCCTTGACATGAATTCCCTTAAACAGATTCATTATCGTCAAAATCGACGATTGAGAAGTATCCTTACAAGAGACTAACTTGATGAACGAATCCAATGCCGATTGAATGCTCTTATCTCGACCAATATCATTTTCATTGTCATCGGAAGATGAAGCAGCTTGAAGATTAATTTTGATGGTATCCATTGGATAAAATACACCCATGGCCACGAGAGATCCAATGACTCCAGCTACGGCATCGGCCAAAGGAGAAGACTTTGATTCATGCTTCTTCATCGTGGATTATGATAGACGTATTGGGTTTGTACTTGATACACATTCATGAAAGTTAGGTGGAGGATGGATATAAATGAAATTCTATCGTTTTTACCGAGATTTTCCATGTGCGTACGTTTTGTTTTGTTTTGTTTTGGGTGACGAAGGTTCGTTCCCAGCTATTCTAGTTTTGAGTTAGAACGTGCGAACATCTTCGTTCTCTTTTTCTCTTTCCAAAATTTGGAGCGGTTCGAGTTCGCCCGCACGCCGTAGATCTACCAAAAATTCAGTCCTTTCTTCTCGCACGTACGATCGTATGCAAACAAATTTCGTTCGGATTAAAGAATAAATAAATTGAATAAATATATTTATCGAAAAAAATTCTACTACACTTAATTTAAATAATACACCTATTATTTTATCCCAATAAAATTTTAGGAGGTGAAAATAAGAAAAGGGGAAATTGCTTTTACTTAACAAATCCCGCGTCTGTTCGGGCGCCTATCCTGTTTATATTCCTTCGAAAAAGTGGAAAATGTCTTAAATAGACAACTCTTTAAAATCTTCTCTTATACAACTGTACATGTATTAATACACGTATTTTATTACTACACGTTGAATATTGAATAGTCACCATAAAATGCTCCATTCCACATAGTAAAAGAAGAGATTTGCAACTCCTGAAATCCAACCGACATTATTGCTTTCTTCCTCCTCTCCCAACGTAATAATTAGCTCGTAACACGATGAACGATGATGCATCTACAACCAATATCAGCAGCAATATCAGCAGCAATCCATGGACAGGACCGGCACCTGCACCTGCACCTTCTAAAATGCCGATGAAATCGCACGTACGTTCGTCATCGTTGCTGGATTACCCTCGTGAGGATCATGAATTCAAGAAACACCCAGATCGGGACCTTATGGATGAATCATCCTCGTCTATGCCATTGAAAGGGTACGTCAGCCCGTCGAGCGTCATGTCGGACGTTGTAAATCTTTCTTCTGCTGCTCCTTCACCTCGTATGCTGTCGGAGAAACGTTGGAATCGCAATCGTAGCAATCTGGAACATTCCAGTTCCAACTCGAGTTTGAATTCGAATTTGAATCAGGGGGATGGCAGGCGTATTCGTCGATCGTCGTCGTTTGGTCGTCGTCATCGGCCTCCTCTCGTGCATCGAAGTGGTTCGAATTCGAACTTATCTCCGTCGTGTATTCCGCCGGTTCCTCCGTTGCGTTCAAGGTCTGCTACAAGTCCGTCGGTGGTGTCGCCTCGTCCTCCTCCGTCTCCTCCTCTGCAGGGTAGAAGTAAATCTGTGACGGCGAAATCGTCTTGGGAGCCTGGTTTTAGTTCGGATGACGATGCGAGTTCTACTGCTACGGACGAAAGAAGAAAGAAGTATGCAGCGGCAAGGCGCCGCCGAACTATCTTGTCCAGACAGAAGTCGTTGCCGGGTGGGAATAATCAAAATGGTGATGGTAATGATTTCTTTCAAGGGTCCGAGAGGAACGTTCCATTGCAAAGAAGCTCGTCGTCGTTAAATTTAAAAGAACTTAGTCATTCTGATCATCGATCAGGTGCAATCGATGCAATTAAGTCTTTGAATGAGATGGCTACTTCGAAGTATAGGTCGGGAGATCATTCCGTTGCAATCAAATTATATGAAGAGTCTTGTATTATCGCACGAAAGGAGGTTGAACAAGCAGATCTCCTTCGCAACAAGAATTGTGACCGATGTGACGAAGTGATAATAATACATGTTCTTCTTGTCGAGACTTTGAATTCAATGGCTACAATTTTTTGGAAAGTCTTTCGCACTATCAGCAAGAGTATAAGTGTACTCGAGGAAGCTTTGCATGTGATTAAATGTTGTAGAAGCGTCGACACGTGTTCACGTGAAATTTCTATGTCAATTTCGATGTGTTCTGCTAGTGTGCATGCCAATTTTGGTGCAATTTATTTTCTCCAAAAAGATTTTGATTTGGCATTGCAGTGTATGGATGCCGGGTTGAATTCTTCGATAAGCACTTACGGAATAGATCATCCGACTACCGTTTCGTTTGTCAGTATGATTGGTAGCATTCTCGAAGATAAGGGTGAAATTGAAAAGGCGATTGAGCTTCACGAAAGTGCCTTAAGGATACAACAAAAAAGCTCTATTCATAAAAAACGTGAAGTTGTCAAATCATTATTGAATCTATCCAATGTGCTTGTTAAGAAAGGGGAATTTGACGATGCAAAAACAAGATACAATGAAGCTCTCTTATTACAAAAGCAGTACTTGGGTCCGAATTGTATCGGTAAGAATGTTGTCATAAATCTTCACGAAATTATTCGTAACTCACTATTATAACGCTTATCGAAATTTTGGCAGATGTCGCCATAACATATTATCTCCTTGGAAACGTTCATAGCAAGAAAGAGGAACTTGATCATGCTGTAGCTTTGTTGAAAAAAGCGAACGCTGTAATTGTGCGGTTGGGTCTTAGTGACAGAAATTTAGTTGTGCGGTCTATTCTTCGGAGTATGGCTGAGTGTCAAACAAAAATTTGGCATTCCGTGAGGTCATCGGTGAATCCAACTATTCGAAGAAAAATTAATTAAAAAATATTTGATCTTATCAAATCATATTTCTTTCTTTTGTATCTTTGAATAGATGTGTCGACCGCAAGTGGTCTACTGCTTGATAATGTACTGTTATCATAATTGCCCACCCATGCTACATGTACTTTTGATCCAATTAATTATTTTCAAAAGTTATCGACGTTACATAGGAACTTTCATTTTCGAAATGAGAACGTTGTAAATTACCTCCCATGTTATTGCTATGTGTTCTTAATTGCGGAGATCATGAAAGAAAGTGTTTTCTCACAGACTCAATCGATCATGTGACTTCTTAAATAATCTTTCCCTAACAAGGATAAACTATTTATAAAGGTATTCTTTTCTTCTCCCCGAAGACAAATTTTAATGTTCCCAAGGCAGGTATAATTCTCCTAACGAGTACAATCGAAAGGATTCATAGGCGTATGCTCCAAAGAAGCCAATGATAGAGACCAATGTAAATATTGGAATAAATAGATCTCTTTCTTGTTCTTGACTACCGGTAGACGTCATTCTCGATCCCTCATTGCTTTGCAACTTCATATTAGAAATCTCGTTATCACTTCTACTTGTCATCGTATTATCCTCACCACCCTCTCCCCAACTATCATCATCGTTATCCGTAAACTTGTCATTGGACATTTCAAGCGAATGTACATTTATCAACTTTTTCGTTTGAGGATTGATATTAATGCAATTGTTACAATATCTCATTGAGTTCGTTGATGATACTGGGAATTTAACACCAAGAGATAAATTATTTTTCACAAATCCATGACAAAAAGTTCCTAAAATACATAATGTCACCAATAACGTAAAAAAGAAAAGACGGCGCCAACTAGAATGAAAGGTATTCATTTCTATCTTGATCTATCGATACTTCTTCATATAATAATAATAATGATAAATACTAATGAATCTTCGATATATCAGGATTTCAAACAAGCTGCTACATATATATGCAGTGCACTTTTTCTCGCAACCTTGCAACAAATATTGTAGGTAGCGTCGTACGTAGAGAGAGGAGAAAAAGGAAAGAGAGGAAAGAGAAAGGAAATACGAGAGAAGGATTCAAATTTGACATACGAATGCGAAGCTAAACTTTCATCGAACCCTCAACGTCTGTGCTATAATAATAGCCTATTCCGAACACTTTATCCACCCATCACACGCACTTCGGATGCTGACTCGATGCCACCCAAGTAAATATTTGAAAATGTACCATGATACATGGTACATGTAACATGTAAGCCTCTCTCTCTCATCATTCATCATCATCAACCAACACGTTAGATGCATCATGCATCCCCACTCATCATCGGAATGACAGACATGTTGGTTATCATGATGCGTAGATTTCTACTGGATACGTCAGAGGCTGTGTTAACTTGACACATCCATAAATATGAGTCAAGAGGAGATCCTGCCCTGTCGCTAAAGAAAAAAATATCTCTAACTCTCACAATTAAATTCTCACGATTTAATCCATTACTCAAAACTTACTAACTTAACCTACAAAATAAAACCATGAAGATCGCCACTTTTGCCCTCGTTACTGCCACTGCCACTGCTTTCACAGCCCCTCAGCGCACACACATGTCCTCGAGATCTGTGGGACTTCGAGCAGCTGATGTTGCCTCTGAAATGGGCGAACCTATGATGCCTGAGTCCGAACCTGAGCCTGAACTTCCTGAGATGTCGATGTCAATGCCGTTCATGGCTCGTCCTGCCGCTCTTACTGGCGAGTTGGCCGGAGATGTTGGTTTCGATCCCCTTGGTTTTGCCAAGAGCAGTGAAGATTTGATGAATTACCGTGAGGCTGAGGTGAAGCATGGACGTCTTGCAATGCTTGCCGCCGCTGGTTGGCCTTTGTCTGAGGTTCTTGATAAGAAGATTGCATCTGCGATTGGTATGGCTCCACTCCTTGATGCATCCGATCGCGTACCATCAATCTTGAATGGTGGGCTTGGAAAGGTGTCCCCATTTTATTGGATTGGATGTCTTGCAGCTGCTGCAGCTATTGATGCGTATGGAATCTACAGGTCCAAGAATGCGAAGGATTATTTGCCAGGTGACTTTGGTTTTGATCCATTGGGTCTTTATCCTTCTGACGAAGAAGGAAAGATGAGAATGCAGTTGGCAGAGATCAAGAACGGACGTTTGGCAATGATTGCTATTACTGCATTTGCTGTACAGGAGTTTGTGAGTAAGGCAGGCGTAATTGATGAGACCCCAGTATTTTTCTTTCCATTGAACCAGGTATTGAAGGCCTACGCCAATTCTGGATACCTGAACTAAGGCAATAGTGTCTTAAGTAGGTCAATTGTAAATTAGTTTGAACTTTAGAAGATTTTTACAGCGGTAGGTTAACAGTTTGATTTAGTTTTGTAACAGTGCAGTTCCAATATACGTGATACTCTTGAAACTGACTGATATCTAGCTAAACACGAAGAATTGATATCTACAGTATATGACTCTACAAACAATGTAAAGAAAAAGCGACAACAACAGTTTCTTCATTCCAATTTGAAAGTTGTTCAGTTCACCCCTTTTATATTTATGATTTTTTCATGAAGTATTTATTACTTCTAATCATTCTTACTGAATCTCCTGTCTATCAATATATTTCAAACAAGTTGCGACATTAAATGTCAAATTCACTTTAAGTGTGCTACATCTATTTACATGATATAAATTGAATATTCTCTCACATTAAATTTGATTCTAGTGCACTATTTCTTAAAAACTGGTCACTCGCTTTCCATCTCTCAGAGATAGCTAGATCATCTACCTACGTAGAGAGGAAAGAGAGAAAATGCGAGAAGGCGAAGGAGCGAAGGAATATTTTTTGTCGAAACAAACCATACGAATACGAACCTCGAGCCCTAGGCTTAACCCTACAACGTAAAAAAAAAAGCGACAAGAATGGTTTCTTCATTCCAATTTGAAGGTTGTTCAGTTCACCCCTTTTATATTTATGATTTTTTCATGAAGTATTTATTATTTCTAATAATTCTTATTGAATCTCCTGTCTATCAATATATTTCAAACAAGTTGCGACATTAAATGTCAAATTCACTTTAAGTGTGCTACATCTATTTTACATGATGCAAATTGAATATTTTCTCACATTAAATTTGATTCTAGTGCACTATTTCTTAAAAACTGGTCACTCGCTTTCCATCTCTCAGAGATAGCTAGATCATCTACCTACGTTTAGAGGAAAGAGAGAAAATGCGAGAAGGCGAAGGA
>Ga0209092_10005217_pt1 | contig 10566 bp, 6 predicted proteins | sample FraStrMetagenome_FD_187446 | JGI IMG/M metagenome (GOLD analysis project Ga0209092, IMG submission 187446) | Marine eukaryotic phytoplankton communities from Arctic Ocean - Fram Strait ARC3M Metagenome (SPAdes) (version 2) | ecosystem: Environmental > Aquatic > Marine > Oceanic | place: Fram... | reverse complement strand
CATAATGCACCAATTTCTCTGTTTAAGCTTTACGTCCATGTCCATAGGTTTCTTAATTGACGTCATATCCAAATAAATTCTGCCATGATTCTCTTTGGTTGGCACATGTTCGCTTTCTTTGATCACATTCTTCTGCTTTGTCTTTGCAATCGTACATGCTCTGCACGGCTTGAGTGACCCTTGAGTTAATTTCCATCCTAACGTTTTGGCTGCTTTTCTCGTACGTGACTCATCAGGATGACCTAATATTTCATGTGCTTTGTCGACGGACATTTTTACAATTATGGCCGCCATTTCCGGGTTTGTAGTTCGTTTGTGATACATACAATACAACGCACCTTTTCTAGTGGGGATGACTATGTGAAAATCAATGCGACGTTCGCCTTTTGTCAACCAGATTGACTTTTTGTTGCCACCCAGTTGCCATCCTTCTCTCATTCTTTTAGTAAGACTAAATAAATTGAAGTTCGCATTTGGAACATGTGATACACCTTTCAGAGTCACAGTTCCCTTTTGTTCTCCATGTCTGTTTACTAAGTCACCTGGTATGTTCCCTAAAACTGATACGTGACTTCCATCACCTTGTCCCATAGTAATTTTGTCTTTGTCTTGTCCCTTGATCAGATTGCACATACCTTGTTTGTGAGGAGTCGAATCACATGTCGCTCCAGTATCAGCTACCCACACATTGGGATCATCCAAGATTCTTGCATCCACCGGAAAGGCCAATTTATTTTCAGCAGCTGTCAATATAAATTCCTCATTCCCTGGTGCCTTCACTTTCTCATCGGTAAGGAGGATATCGTCATCACTGTTATTGCCATTTTTGATTACATTATTGTTACCGGTAACAAGTTTATTTACCGTGTACTCTTTCCTTTTATTGAATGCTACTAACATCAATTCACACTCATTGTTTAGTTCGGTATCCGCACATGTGACCCCAAATTCTTTTACTTTGAAGCCCTTGGGCCGTTTGTCTTTGAAAGCAGTCGTTCTTTTTATGGCCCTTCTTCCCACAATGATGACATTTTCCCTTGAACTTGTTCTTGACAGTTTCAGAATTTGTTAGAAATATATGTTATTACAAAGCGATCATCAATCTTGCTATGTAAAGATAATACTTGGACTCGATATAACCCTAATGTATTTCTAATTACTAGTTACTCGATCGGATTAATTGAAAATAATGAGTTTTGCTGGAACAAAACTCAACTGCTGTTTTATTGTTTTGTATCGCTCATACCCGAACCTTTTGCCACGTCAGCATAAGATCTTTGCATTATGCTTGATTCTTCGCTCACATTTCTATTTTCGTTTATCATTTCAACACGCTCCTTGATCGAAGTGTCTGCATCATTCAAAGAGCTAATACTTGCATATCCCATCAAAACATTTCTGAAAAGATGGAACTTACGACCTTGCAATGGTTTCGTAAAAAAATCGGCAAGCATTCCCTCCGTAGGACAGTATTCAATACTAACCTCTCCTTTGTCAACTCTATCCTTGACAAAAAAATATCTTATATCAATGTGTCTGGAGTTTCCAGTGCATGAGTTCCTACCGTTTTTCTCCATTCTCATTGCGCTTTGGTTATCTTGTAAAAGATCATTTGTTTCAAGTGGATATCCTTGTTCTTTGAGAAAATTTACAAGCCAAATATTGTATGGCAAATATTCACTCACTCCTACCAACTCCGCTTCTGTTGAGCTTTTAGTGTTGAGTTTCTGCTTGCTGGACTTTGCATGTAACGTTCCTACACCTAGAGACATACATCCTCCCGTATGACTTCGCATGTTTGGATGGACCGCGTATGCAGCATCGATCCAAGTCTGCAGAGATGAAAGCCCATTTGCCCCGATAATTCGCTTATCATCTAGGGTACTATTGACATACTCCATAAGCCTCTTGAGCTTTATCCAGTCGTCTTCTGTGCTACAAGACACCCTCGTGCTAAGGAAAGCTACAGTTGGCTCCAGATCAGGGCGTACTCTCTTCATGATGTATAGCATTTTGGCTACCACTGAATGAAAAATGTCTGCTTTTTCCTCTGACAACGGTGTTGCATTATCTCTTACGTTGAAAAGATGATATCTTGCTGGTGACACTGCCACACCTGACACATCTTCCCCAAAGCTTTGTATTGCCTCTTTCTGTTGCTCTTTCATTTCTAATTCTACATATCCATTTTCTGTCATTTCAAAATTGATTCCAAGGAAAGTATGTTTTCTTCCCCTAGAAGTTGTCAATTCCCCGAAATGCGGTTTCAAACTGTCAATGAAATCTGTTACTACTTCTGGGTCTGCATGTGAGACTTTGCAGTCGTCGACGTACCATGCGACTGTTAGTTGGGATCCGTTTACTGTCTTATTTGCCACACACCTATCGTATGGATTTAAAATGAAACCCATGTCTACCAAAGTCTTAGCAAACAAATTGTACCACATCAAAGCAGACTCGATACATCCGTACAATGCACGTAGCACTCGCAAATAGAGAACCTTCCTTCCCTTCTCTTGTTTCACATGCTTCAGAAACTCAGGATTAACCTTGCACATAATATCTACAAATTCGTCTTTCAACCTCATGAGTACGAGCTTGTCCTTTGGGAATTTAGCATGAAGATATGCTCCAGGCACGTCAAAAATTGCTACGTCTCTTTTTTCATGTGCATCAATAACTAGAGTGGACATGAGTGCTTCAAGCGAGACTGTTGGCGATGCTACAGATTCGTCTGGTTTTAAATACCGCCTTTGCTTGCTACCATTTAGACACGACCTCCCTTTAACTTTTCCACACCTCTTCAACTTGATAAGGTTTACGGCGTCTAAGGCCTTTGTCAGCTCTTCTCTCGGGATGGTGTCGGTGTCGATTGCCTCTACAACCGGTTTCCCAGGCATTGGTCCATTGTTTAATTGCTTATATTCTTTTATCATTGCAGCCACGGCTTCTTCACCTACTTGCTTGAAACCTTGACGTGCGGACATTTGCGTGAAAACTACGTTGATGGCTGTCTTCATAGGATCATTGGCACTACACTCGTCTATCGCGTCCTCGGTGATAAGAATCCTTGCTTTCTGCAAGAACTGGATGGACCTGGCTTTTGCCTCAATGGATCTCTTGTTCGTCAGTATAGGTGCATTTGTGAGGTCATCTGACCAATTAGACTCGGACTGTAATAGGAATTGTACTGCTTTGGACTTCGAGTAAGTTTTTCCTCCGAATTGCATTTCAAGTCTTTCTACACCTTGGCCCTTATTACCTCTGGATGATCTTCTTACGTTAGGCTCTGACTCTTCTTCTTGAATCATGTCGTGTGCATCATCTTCATGGGCTTCAATGGGAACATCGGTTGCCTCGTCATCGTTATCAGCTTGTATAAATGCTTCATCGGGATATTCTTCTGCTTGTGCATCTTCTTGTACTTCTATGCCATTATCATTTTCATTCTCGACATCGTCCTCCACAGCATGTTCATTCATCGTTGCGTTCTCGACTTCTTCTTCATCGTCACTATCCTCATCATTGGATTCGTCAGTTACTGCTGGTATGTCATTTTCTTCATCATTTGCATTTTCATTTATTTCGCGTTCTTCGTTGTCTTCTACGGCATCTTCTTCTACTGGTGCTTCTTCTTCTTGGTGGTCTAGAATTACATTTCCAGGACTCCATTCAAAAATCGGAGTTTTGTCTACGAGGTATGGTTGTCCTTCTTCGGTTGCCAACTCCTCTACACGGCGTATGACCCATTCGTCCATGGGCAACTCTTGCCATTTGTAACCATGTAATTTCCTCCCAGACTCTAGTGACATGAAATTGTGCCCGCCAAACTCATTGGTCGGGTTCAGTGCGATACAGGGAACGCTCCTTCTTTTCATGTTGTTGAGTGTTTGGGTGTACAGCAGAACAAAAGAGCCAAATTCAATAGTTTTGTACTTGAGATCAAGTGGACCCTGTCCTAGTACTATAGTCCTGGGACTTAAAAGTTCGGATACACCGTTTTGGCTTGGCACTGCATTTAGTCTGCTCGTGACAAATTCCAGCATCATTTTGGTCATCAACCTTGTATGACGGTGAAATGGCATGGCATGTGAGATGCACCTGCATCTCTCTTTCATAGTTCTGATGGAACGTTCGATAACACCAACGTGTTCATTTGCTGCATATATGTTGACTTCAGTATCTTCCATTGCTTCCTGCATACCCTTTACATTGAACTCATTGTCTGCATGCATGTGTGACAGAGTGAAACCTCTATTTACGTATTTTGACTTGACGTATAATAGGCCGTTGATGATGGTGTTGGATGTTCTGTTCTTGCATGATTGGATAGATAGGAAATTGATGTTTTTAGATTTCGTGTGTAAGAAAATTAGCTTATTCACGAAGAGAAAATCGCAGTAAAGGTCTATGTTTTGGTGATGTTGAAGGATGAGAGGTGAAACAGGCGTTGTGCTGGTAGTCTTTGTAACTGGAGTTGTCCTTGTCATTTTGCCTTGCAAAATCGGCATGGCTGGTCCATAAATGTGTTCTGCTCTATCACTGTCGTTGATGGTCACTGGGCTGTTTTTGATGTGGTTATATGCCACATATTGCCGATAATCCTGAACACTGGGCCACCCCAAAATGGCTTGGAGCTTTCGTGCTGTTGGCTGTTGGCTGTGGCTGTTGGCTGTTTCCAGCTCTAGCTGTAGCTGTATAGGACCCCGCTCCCTCTAGTTAAATCTACCAAGCAGGTTTTGCCCGCCCAACGAACTTTGAGACTGGTGGGGGTAGCAAAAATAGCCTTTGCCGCTCGCCCAAAAAATGATTTCTACCCCTAGCAAGCTCCCTTTAGCATTTCCTGAGTTATTTAATACATGTTAGATAGTTGGTAACCTCAAGTTTGCAAAAACTCCTGAGAATACTTTTCATTAGTGTATTTTAAAGTAATAAAAGCAGTAAAATATATACATGTAGCATTTAATTGCGTGATATGAGCAATATTTGATATGCATTAAATTCTGGCTAATACTATTCGAAAGCAGGGCCAGTTTATTTGGTTGAGTCATAAACTTCTGTGATTTGTGAAAGATCCACGCGTCTGTATATGTCTCTTACATTAACTCCATCCTTAACTCCCTCATCAAGATCATATTTTTTATATGTGATATGATACCCATACAAGAAGAAGGAAATATAGAAAATTGTCGATTCACCAATGGATCTTGATTTGTAATCGTCGTTTACAGCACTGCTAAAATACTTAGAATACACAAGAAGCCCTTCTTGCTTCTTCTCGTTGATCAAATCTTCATAATCAAACAACCCACAACATAAGTTATTTGGTAATGCTTCTCGCCTTAATGTCAGATTAAGCTTCTCCTGGAGCATCAAATGTCGACTTTTATTTCTCCTTTCCATTTTCTGACGACTGACATCTTCACGAGAAATGACACTACTACCAGCCTCGCTTTCTGATGATGCTTTGGAAGGAGAAAAGAAACCGAGATTCTTCTGCTTCTTCTTCTTCTCAACTGTTGGCTCTGTTTTTCTCTTTGATGCTTCCTCGTGAATGGCGTTCTCCTTCACATGCGAATTCAACCGTTCATACGTGAAAGGGCGAACCTTTCGGGTACGAACGATTGATTTTTCTGGACGGAACTCAAAGCATACCGCACACTGAATGCACATTCCGTTGGGATCAAATGTGGATTGTTGTATTAATGATTCTGGGATGCAGGGAGGCACACATTTGTTGCACTAATCTCCAACTGGGCCTACCGGTAGTTGGTCACTCATGTCTTCACTCATATTAGTTACGTTCGAATGTGAGTTTACTATGGGCTAAACAGCCAAGAAAATTTCGAGTTTCAGCCAAATTTTACTGAAATGTCATAGAAGTTCGCTCATTGAGCTAAACTTATTGTACCGGAAATTTCAGGACTAAGTTGGCATTCATCACTGGTTGCTGCACGCTGCACCTATATTCGTTTATAACCTATAAAAACACATTTATCATAGATCACTCTTACACTAACATGAAAATACGAAAGGATCATGCACTTAAAATGGTGCTTTTTGAGTGTCTTGGAAAGAAATTCTAAAATCGCTCTGCGCGACATCGCGCAATTTTACCACAATATGGTATTTTCAAGGCTCTGTATCTCACGAAAGAAACAGGCTATTACTTATTTGACACTTGTTGAAAAGCCTCTGTGATTTAGACTAAAAACAATTGTAATTAGTGTTTCTTTCAAACTCATATCTTTCAAAATATTCACTTTTGTCTTTCAAACTTTTATCTTTTAAATCGGACACCTCTTCGACTCATGTCGGCAAATTATCTTCTATCATCTTCGGCTGAAATATTCTTCGTCATGCCATCAGCGTAATTATCCGTGGTTTTGACAAAAACAATCTTCAAAAATTTGTCCTCAACAAATTCTCGCACAAACTTGTATCGAATATCAACATGACGGGTTCTCTTTCCAGTTGACATTTTTTCGGACATGAACGTTGCCCCAACGTTGACTACGCGAACGACAATAGGTGTTTTCACTTTTAATCCCATCGAAATGAGGATCTGATATACAAACTTGATCTCTTTTGCCGCTTCGGACAAAGCTACGTATTCAGCCTCGCTGCTTGACAAGGCAACTGACCTTTGCTGCTTAGATTTAAAAGAAATGGGAACGCCAAGTAAAGAAATGATAAAACCAGATACACTCAACCTTGTGTCCTTATCTCCCGCCTTATCAGAATCACTGTATCTAACCATAGTCCATTTTTCATTATCTAAACTCGTGGGTTCAATTCTTAATCCGTAGTTTTCAGTATCTAATACGAATTTCATAACACGCTTCATTTCTTTGAGGGCCACAGGCGTCGGTTTGTCTAATACTTTCGTCAATTCCCTCACTGCATTAGCGATATCTGGCCTAGAGTGCTTCATTAGATATAACAGCATACCAACTCCGGATTGGTAGGTCTTGTGTTCCTTAATCGACACTTTTGGGTCATCTGCCATTGATTTCCTTAATCCTATACCCGGCGTTCGTGGAGTTTTGTAGTGTTGGGCGTTTTTCACTAATTCTCCGAATTTTTGCCTTATATTCTTCATAACGTGTGGCTGTGCCAACCACGTTTTCATCTTGTCCTTACTAAACACGACTTCACATCCAAGATAATCACTCGTACCTTTAGTGATTGTGATGTTGAAGGGCTCCACATTCTTCGTTTGTGTCTGCATCAATTTTTCAAACTTGTCTAGTGCCCTTCCTGTTCCAATACAGTAGCAATCATCTACATAAGTTGCAACGAACACGATCCCAAGGTCAGATTTCCAAATCATTAGGCAAGGGTCGGCATCACTCTGGTAAAAACCAATGTCTTTTAGCTTTCTGATGAGCTTTTTAAAAAACATTCTTCCGCTTTGGACAAGGCCGTAAATTGCTTTAATCAATTTTAAATATTTCAGTTTATCTCCCCCTTCGAAACCTTCTGGGCATTCCATATATATATCTTCCTCTAGGTCTCCGTGTAGGAAAGCAGTCTCGATATCGATGATTCTTGAGTCGAGTTGTAAAACAATCTGCAAAACAATCATAATTCGGTACGTCACATCATGGATAACTGGAGAATAGTTCTCTTGATAATCTACTCCAGCTATTTGACTATACCCACAAGCTACAAGGCGAGCGCGATATCGTCTGTCTCGTTTGACTTTGAAGATCCACTTGTGCTTAACGCAGCGTCTTCCTGGCGCCATGGAGTTTCTATCTATTACCCTCCACACACCTCGCTGATTCATGTCTGCAAACTCCTTACGTATAGCATTACCCCATTTTTCTCTTACTTCTGGCATTGGATGATGCCATGCTTCTTTAAATTCTTTAGGTCCAACACCATTCGCCTCATTTTCTTTGGAAAACAACATACATTCATCAAAGAGATGATCAAGTAAAAGCGTGGCACGCTCTTCCCTTCCTACTTGATCTTCGGGGAATTCATTATATTCAGCGAGCTTAGCGACAGCGAGAATTGCACGTGGCGCCGTAGGTATCGGAGGCGTTGAGTATCCTTGACTGCGAGTTTGCCTTCTTTCGAAAATAATAATTTCTTCTGAATCGTTATTCGTCACATTAGTACTTCTTCGAATGCATCTGAATATCTTCGATTCAGAAGAAATTATTATCGAAAGAAGGCAAACTCGCAGTCAAGGATACTCAACGCCTCCGATACCTACGGCGCCACGCGCAATTCTCGCTGTCGCTAAGCTCGCTGAATATAATGAATCCCCCGAAGATCAAGTAGGAAGGGAAGAGCATGCCACGCTTTTACTTGATCATCTCAAATAGGGAATTAAATGAGAATGCTTACGCAGATTTGATTCTTTCCATCGATGCTACGAAGGCCACAGGCAGAACTGCTTTCAACATAATTAAAAACATCAAATCAGACGACTATCCCGATGGTCATGCAGGTAATGCATGGACGGCTTTGGAGAAGAAATTTGAACCAAAAACTGCACCATCGAAAGCAAAATTACATCGTTTGTTTTATAAAGCTGAAATGAAGAAGGATCCCATCAACTTCATAACCTACCTCGAAGAGATTAGATCGAGATTGGCTGATGCTGGCATAAAAATGGATGATGAACATTTCATTCTGCAAGTTCTGAACACTGTCACGAAGGGATACACAACAGAAGTTCGCTTGATTGAAGAAAAACTCGATAAAAGCGAAACCGTTACCATTGATGATTTAAAAGACCGGCTTTCTTTAGAATACGAAAGAGTTTTAAAATTGAAGAAACATAAGGAAGGAGATGAAGATGAATCAGACGAATCAGACGAAGAAAATGAAAAAGCCTTCTTTTCTACCCAGTTCGAAGGCAGATGTAAGTACTGCGGCAAATACGGGCACAAGGCTGCATACTGTCGTGAAAGAATGAGAGATATGGGCAATCAAGATAATTAATGGAAAACCTGTAATTATTGTGGCAAGTATGGTCACAGAGAAAGCAACTGCAGAAATTAGAAAAGAAATGAAGAGAATGCAAACGTAGCATGTGAAGATTACGAAATCGTTTTTTAAAAGATGCGTAAGAAATTTGCCGACACAAGTCGAAGAGTATGTAAGAAATTTGCCGACACGAGTCGAAGAGTATAGAAGTAATTTGCCGACATGAACCGAAAATGTTCTGATGCATTCGAAGAAGTATAAAAAGATGAAAGTTTGATAGAAGATAATTTACCGACATGAGTCGAAGAGGTGTCCGATTTAAAAGATAAAAGTTTAAAAGACAAAAGTGAATATTTTGAAAGATATGAGTTTGAAAGTAAAAATGGTTGAAAAAGAAAAAGTTTGAAAGTGAAAAGTTTGAAAGTTAACAAAAAAATTTGAAAGTGAAAAGTGAAAAGTTTGAAAGTTTGAAAGTGAAAAAGTTTAAAAGTGAAGAGTTTGAAAGCTGTAACTTTAAATTTGAAGTCAAATTAAAAAGTTTGAAAGAATATCATGAAAGTTGAATTAGGGAGGATGTTGAGAGATTGATAATTCAACTAGCATGATGATTGTGAATTGTAGATGACCTATGCATAAATGACCACGAATATGATAATGCAACCAGCGAGGTAACAGAAGATATCACACAGTAAATAAATGAACACAATAATCAGAAAGCACAATACAGTTCAACCTACTACGCATCTACTAGTACCGAACTCTGGCTTTGAATTGGGTACTTGTTACTGAGCTCCTCGCTCTATAAGAGCTGGTAACACTAGGCGAGATAAGTGTGTCACTAACCCTCTATTGCAATATATATAAATATATAATCTGCACCCTGGGATTGTCGGGGCGACTAATTCTGCAGAGTTATGTAGTGAAACCGTACCTCTGTGTGTACCTGTCTAATATATTTTCTAAAATTACTCGTATTGTAGTCTGTTGATGGCCGTGGCCCCCCTCCTGGATATGGTCACAGGAGAGGTATTCAGGGCAATTAAAACTGTAGTAGTATCACGATGTGTAACTAATCGCGAAAGTGATAAAATTGTGTGATAAAATTGAGATAAAAGTGACAAACACGATCGGTTCCTCGCAACATCCACCGTATAATTCTACGCAGGAACTTTGCGCATTCGTAAGTACTTCAGCAGAACTTCAGCATAGCTTCCAGAACTTTGAAAGTATTCTCATCCTACTTCTTCCTTCGTCATAACGGAATTTGCCTAATTTATCTCACCTGAGCCAGTAAAAGTAAACCCAAAGATTATCCCGGTGTCCAGGCAAGGTAAAAGTGATGCGCAGTAGAAAGAAAAGTACGTGTAGAGTGACAAAGTGTTGCAAACAAAACACAACTGGACACAACTGAACACAACTGGACACAACTGAACACTCCAAGTCACTAACGACACGGCCAAACAAAACACAAGTGGTCACAACTGGACACTCGAAGTCATAAACGACACAGCCAAAGAGCCAGAAGTGGACACAACTTAACACAAGTGGACACTCGAAGTCGCAAACGACACGGCCAAACAGCAAGCATGACAGACGAACGGACGAACAGACAACGTCTGT
>Ga0209092_10005216_pt1 | contig 10567 bp, 8 predicted proteins | sample FraStrMetagenome_FD_187446 | JGI IMG/M metagenome (GOLD analysis project Ga0209092, IMG submission 187446) | Marine eukaryotic phytoplankton communities from Arctic Ocean - Fram Strait ARC3M Metagenome (SPAdes) (version 2) | ecosystem: Environmental > Aquatic > Marine > Oceanic | place: Fram... | reverse complement strand
TTTTCACCCGCTTGAAAGAGCCCCCCCCCCAAAAAAAAGCCGATCAACGACAGAACAAAATCTAACCCACCTTCAGCAAGACATGCAATGCTCCCACACGCAGACGACATCCCACCGCTGGATAACAACCCGCTCCACATCCTAGTAGACACTCCAGATTCTTTCCTCACTTCAAATAGCAATACTAATCATAGTAACAACGCTGTTAATAACCATAGAATGCATTGTAAATCTGTTACATTAAATACTACCCAACTCAATTTCTTTCACTAAAATGACAAACCTTGCACAAACTCCAGTTAAGTCAACTCCTGAAGCTGCTGGTTTCGATTTATTCGATACAAAAGAAGTTACAATCCTTCCAGGACATCGACTACCTATACCTACCGGTATCAAAATGCAACTACCCAAGGGTACCTATGAACGAATTGCCCCCAGAAGTGGCTTAGCCCTTAAACAGAGTATCGATGTAGCAGCAGGTGTCATTGACGCAGATTATCGTGGTGAGATCTTACCCATCCTCGTCAATAACTCCAACTCAACAATCACTCTTCGTTCACACTCCAAAGTAGCACAGCTCATCATAGTACATATCAACACTATGGACCTGATGGAAGTCGTTGAGATCAACAAAACTCTTCAAAGTAGTGATGGATACGGTAGTACTGATACTCAAATACCATCGAAAACCACAGCAACTCACAAAGAAGATTCCACAACAACACCATTCAAATGGATGAAACCAAATGCTCCAGACTCAAAAATAACCATCAAGAAATTACCGTGGAACTCGTATTTCTCCAAAGGTCATATCACAAAAAATAACCAGAGTTTTCAATTTGTGGATCTTGAACACCCAGATATACTCCATATTCTCCCCACACACCAAGTCAAAACTATGATACACTCAAAACCCATCCTTTTGGGTCACAAACAAACAAAAAGTCGCATAAAAAACAATCAAGCCTCGATGAGATGCTCTCAACGTTGTTCATAAAACCCTTCCTCAAATCCCATATAAAACACCAATATCCATCGACCAACTCCAAAAGGCATTTGGCTTCCGTAACATCTTGCCCATACTCAACGAAATCAAAACCACATCTGAGCACCTGTCTATATCCACCACCGATTGTGAACCAATCCTAGACATAGGTAACACAGCAACACTTTACAAATCTCCGAGAAATGCATTTCCGCTGGAATTACTACGCCAACTAGGTGACATAATGTACCTGGACATTATTTACGGCTCTGGAGCGGCCATCCAAGGAATAAAATATGCGTTGTTTGTTGTGAACAGAGCCACCCGGCACAAATTCATCTACAAATCCCTGAAAAACTGACGTGGTTCCAGCCATCACTCAACTGGTAAATGACATTGCTGGAAGAACACCCAAAGTCATAAGATCAGACTTCGATCACAAACTCCTTGGATCTAAAGCACAAACTTATTTCGAAGAAAAAGAAACAATATTGGAATCTGCTCCACTGTGAGATCATAGCGAATTTCGATCACAAATTCTTATGCCAAAAGGAGAGTTTCATAGCAAATCGAACTTCGACTAACCATTGCTATCTCTCTTCAATTTTATTTTTTATTTATACTATATACAGCAAACACATCTCCTATATCAGACATCGAGCGTTCTATTTCAATTGATGTTGATAAATGGAATTACATGTAAATGCGAAAAATTGGCTTTTAGTTGTTATTTGTATTATGAGTTATGTATTGACAAGCAAATACATCGTCCAGAGCGTTAGAAAGTTGTTTCAATCCGTTTGGACAATTTAGACAATATTTGATTGGATATGAATGCAAATTTTCATTTGCAAAACTTAAAATTAATAATGAAATAAGCACACAATTTACTCACATTCAATATTTTGCATTTAGCTCACATCCACCTGATAGACAAAACAAAAATGGAGGACTTTGTGAGAGGAACTAGAGAACCATCCTTTCCATGTCCAGAAACTGGCTTGCCTCCGCCCTGTTCCCATCGGAGTTCCGGTGGTTTGCGATGCGCCGAGCAACTGAGGTTTCCAACTATCTCCCGCTCAAACTTGATAACATCCTCACTTCAACCCACCAGTTAATGTATAAACAAAAGCCCGACATGCGGAACCTCATACCCATGTTCTCCGTAGCCTACCCAGAATACCCCTCCAACTCATCACTAGATACTCAATCCTGCAAAGCCATACTAGTAGGCAAAAACAATTCAACACAAGCATACAAATTCTACAATCCATCTAGTACATAGAACATCATTACATCATCCAAATTCAAAATTGACGAAAGATTAACATCAGGTCATGCCTTTGGTCTTCTGTGCGGTGGAGGCCTTCACTTTAATAAATACTGCCAATACAATAACAGTATTCAGCTTCCACAGTTTGCACCTGAAACAGAAGTATTTATGGCAGAGCCGAGCCTAGTCCTTTCCCAAAAAGTAATAGCCAAAAAGGAAGGCTGTGGACTCCCGAGAGTTTGAGTATTATACCAGTTCCTGGTAATAGACATAAAATAGAATGAATTTAGGAAATTCAGTGGAGATATATATATATATTTAATTTATTTGAACAGCTAATTCTCTCCCAAGAGGCATTTGCGGACACCTTGATTGAACAATTTTTCTGCATCGATTAAGAAAACTCCACCCGATTATAGATCACTGGTAGGCTCACTCTTGAGGTTGAGCCAGGGAACACATCCTGACCTCTCAAATATCACCCACATGCTCGCACATCATCAAAACAATCCAAATGATAAACACATAGCGAGTGCCAAGCACGCTATAAAATATCTCAAAGGGACAAAAACAAAAGGAATCACATTCAACAGCAACACCGACTCCAGACTAACAAATTAAAGAATGTTAGCTAATCATAATTAACCAATCAATGTAGACGAGCGAGGGTATTGTACGTATGTACATACGTACACATTCCTCCACTACTAATTACTTAACCACAATTACCTAAACAATAGGCTATGCAAGCTCACTAATATTGCTCATCTTGCGCGATATAATCTGCGCCATAACCTAACCTTTCGCCAACAACTAACTTTCCACCTGGAGGTTAAACCACAATGGCGCAGATTTTACAACCAACTCCTATTTGATCAAAGGTATTTCGGACGTAGACAACTTCCTGTAGGTCTTTCGGATTCTTTTGAATTGGGAGATATAAAAGTCAATAAATTTTTGCAGATGATGTTCATTAATTTCCATAGAAATCATCGGTATTGATTCCCAAAGGGAGTCTTTCCACTATCATTATGAACTCAATGCATAGAAATATCAACATTTTTGTTCTTGTCCTATGGTGCCTCTTCTATGCCGCCTTTGCTCGACAGGAACAATCTCCAAACCTTGCTTATGCATCCAATGTTGTTTCAACGAATATTGTAGGTGGAGTTTCCACCCTACCAGGTCGGTATCCATACCAGGTAGCATTGACACAAGGCGATGGAATTGTTTCTTGTGGTGGAACGTTGATTGGATCCGAATGGATTTTATCTGCAGCTCACTGTGTTGGTAGAGCAACGCATGCGGAAATCGGTCGGTTTAATTTTTCCAACCATAATGAAACCTACGATTTTATAGAAATAGCCTTTGAAGCTGTTCATCCACAGTATGATGTGTATTCTAAGGAGAATGATATAATGTTGATACGACTTGTAAGTCCTAGTGACTATGATACTATTACTGTAGACGATGGATCTTCCAATCTAGAAGGGGAGAATAGTGCTACAGCTATAGGATGGGGGGATACTAGTGAAGGTGGATCCAGCAGTGATATTCTCTTGGAGGTGGAAATTGATATAGTTCCTAACTTGGAATGCAAATCTGCCTATGGTAAACATTTTCACGAGGAAAATATGATGTGTGCGAGTCAAGACGGGAAAGATTTTTGTTCGGGGGATGATGGTGGTCCCTTGATATTGAAGGGCGATGACGTTGCATCTGATATTCAGGTGGGGGTTATTTCTTGGAATTCTGGATGTGCACGAGAAGGCAAACCAGGAGTATATGCTCTAGTACACACTGGTTCCGAATTTATGCAAGATATACAATCCTGCAATTATGCTGATGGTGACAGCAGTTCCTCGTTTCTGGATTGCTGTAGTGTCACGTGTACCAACGGATTTTATACTTGTGACAAGATATACTGTAATTGTCTAAGCTTTATGAATGATGGATTTGATTATTCCGTTTGTAATGCGTTTCATCCATGTGAGATCGGTGATAGTGTTTGTGATCGGATTTATAATATCCCAGAATGCAATTATGATGGAGGTGATTGCTGTCAAGATACCTGTGAACATTCACTCAATAAGGAATGTGATCGATTTTTTTGGTTTTGCACAGATCCTAAGAGCAGTTTTAAAACCCCCGTTAGTTTTATGTTCCAATTTTTTGTACGACTTTATGATAGCACATTGTTGGCATTTGAATCTATAGTTATCTTAGTATTAAACAGTCAAATATATCCACAACTGATTGAAAATATTCTGGGATTCCTTAAGATAAATACTTAATATAAAATCTAGACGAAAAAGAATTTTTAAGATTACTTCGAATTTAGAACTATAGCATTTCTATTTTGGACAGTGATCATTGATTTTCTTTCGTTAGAAATAATGAAAGGTGCAACGGATAAGACTAATGCTCCAGTAAGTTGCATTCCGTATATTATCCCATTAACTGCTGAGCAACCATTGAACCCTTGATTTAGATCAACACGGAGCAAATCATCTGAAGTTGGATTCGCAACAATGCACTCACAACCTTCCTTCATGTGCTTTCTACCATCACAAACAATATTACTAATCCTATCAACCTAATATGTTTCAAAATTGTAAACACTTTTTTTTTTTCAATAATGATTCCAAGCAGTCACCACCATCACACCACTATTTCTAGAGAATCATGTATGGGTTATATGGAGTTTCTTTCAATCCAGCATTTTCTATTATTCAACGCAATTCAAGTTATGAACCCCCAGGAAATCAAACATGTCATATATCCATTATTCCCACATATCTAAAGCAATCAACTGGGTTAATTGATTCATTGGAAATAGTACACAACTGTAAAGTCGTCCATTGGTTGAAACTAAATATAATTATACGAGGATAATCTCAATGCCACGTATTGTAATTGGTTCCATTCAGGAGTTTTTATTTCATAACCGAAACCAGCTAGTCCTTCAAGAGTTAAGCACAAGCATTCGTTGGAGCAACCTAACCCGAAAAAAATATTTTTCTGAACCATTGATTCAATTCTTCGTCAACGAAAATGCCTTGCCAATAATGAGATTTCTAGAGCAGAGTCCTGTAAAATAGAAGTGACGAAAAAATCTCAACCTTCCTTCAATCTCTCCACATCATAATCAATATCCCTCCAGGAGACAGGATATTCCCTCATGAATGAGGGTAATCTCACAGCACGATACTCCTGCATTTCATTCCTGGCATGTCTTGGCATGTAATAAAAACTGTTTTTCAAACTACCACTTTTATCTAAAGTTTCTTTAGTAGAATAATATCCCCGAAGACGCATAACATGACCACTAAAGGTAGAATAAAACAATCCATGAAAGATACGTCCTCGAGCTGCTACCATTTGATCAATCATTCTCCAATGATAATCTTGAATTCCATCATGATGATGTAAGTCAGATGATTGAACGGGTGTAATTGATGGAGGGAACAAATGTTGAAAATCATGTGAAAAAACTAAATCATAAATCTGTTTCATCGGCTCAAAGAAAGTTTCATCCATTTCGTCCGTTGCGATGTACACTGTACTTCCAGGTCGGATTTGTGTCTTACTTAATTCGACAATTTTGGAAATATCCCCTTGCGTCACATGAAATTGAGATTGAAAATCATTTCGTCGTATATGAAAGGAATCAAAGTCTCCATGTGGATTGGATGTTGGATTACGTTCCTTGGCTCTTTGCCGTATGGCCTGAACAATTTTGGAAGCTGCACAAGATATATCATTATTATACCGAAGACCATCACGTATAAATCGCTTCGTGAATAAATCTTGATGATAGTTTTCATGAAATAAAAAGGTATAGAAATGACTTAATAATCGTACATTTTGGAAATAATCCATTGGAAAATGAATGTTGGGTATAGTTTGAATTTCTGGTGAATAAAGGCATAATTTGGTTCGATCAGCAAGTGCTTCGCGGAGTCGTTCCATGGATGGAGCAAAGACGGGTGTAGGTGATTGATAAAAATGATGAGGTTTGGGAGGAGGTCGTCCATCTACCTCATTTAGTATGTTTTGAAGATGTGTTTCTAAATTACGAGGAGGATTTATTGGATCTGGAAAGGCAGCAAGACATTGTCCTGGTTTCCATTGAAGAGGATTGTAGGCAACCATACGTAAATAGTCATAAAGTTCTGATATTGATTTGGATTGGTTCCAGTTTACTTTATTTTGTGGTGGATATAATGGTTGACTCGTACTTTGATCTTTGAGTGTTCCTTTTTGACCGTAGTGAGTCAAATAGTCTTCCATGGTGATAATTTTTAACGTCTCATACTGATCCATCAATGCAGTCAAATTATAGATATTATGAAAATTAAAAGTCTGCGAAACTCCTGGTATATTCCCATAAGCTTGATTGGGCGGAAGCACCAATGTCCGTCCAGTAATCATGGCGAGAACAAGAATGGTTTCAAATCCCATACGAACATTGTTCCAGCCAGCATCATCTGGTTCAAAAGTAAGGAAGCGTTCAGTTGTATCATTTATGTAGGGGGATTGAAATGAGGCATCATGAGGTTGGATTTTTTTCCAATACACCATTTCATCATGTTGATTATAAGATGGTTGATGAAATGGATTTGTGTTGCATTGGAGAGGTGGATAGTCATTAGCGTTGTGGAATTGATTATATTTTGGATGTTTGGTGGATGGATCTAGTAAAATGTTTATATTTTGCGTTGGAGAGGATGTTAAGAGCAGTATCACAGCAGTGGTTATGAATAGAACACCAAGGAGATTGAAAATGAAGTTTTTCTTTCGAGTAAATGATGCAGTATGAATACGAATTCGTTGAAGATGACGTTTGTATTGATCTGATAGAAGAAAGGATCTTCCTCGGCTTCTCATGATGCTGAAAGTAAGATTTTGTAGATATCCGTCGCCTCTCTAGAGAGTGAAAGAAAATAACCACTTGATGAGCGATTATCAATCAGCAATCAGTAGCATCCAACAAAGAATTGTTTCAACCTCAATATTGTAAATAGCATGTCTTGATTAATAATAATAATTGGTGTTAATCCTGTGGATGTGCTTTAAATAAAATGAATTTATAGAGTCTTCTATTTATTTGTACAATGATTTCTATTTGGACGGGGGACTAAAATTGCAAAAAGAAGCAGATTTTGTATTGTTGTATGCATGGTTGCAAGAAGTTTCATTCTCATCTTAAATATTTATCCTAATTACTACGCAACTTACTACTGAGGGAGTTTGTACACAATAATGACCACCCGTTCGGGAATGACGGTTCCACATACAATTCTTTTCGGACCTCCGTATCTAGTATACACTGAAATTGTGGGGGGAAGTCATACGAAAATGTCTTAGAGATCTTAAATGACTGTTCTTACATGGATACTTTGCACACAAATAATTACTATTTATTCTAGACACATCCAAAGTTTTCATTCATCACCGATACATCTTCAACACTGTCACATTTTAAATCTTCGGTTATACAACGCCCTCAAATTCTCAACAAATTTACACAGAATATGATATCAATATCAAAGATTCTTTTCGGACTTCTTTCATTGTATCTTTGCATCCATCATGTCCATAGCCATGAGAACCACGGAAACTTACGACGAACGCTCCAATCCTCCAACCCTGACTCGGATAAACTTCATGTATTATCACTTGGCGGATCTGTCACCTGGGGAGCTCGCCTTCCAGAGCGTAAATTAGCCTATCCAAATCTCTTGGAAGAAATTTCAAATCAAAAATACAAAGTGACGAACAAAGCCATACGAGCCACGGATGCTCGCTATCCCAGTCTCTGTATTCAATCCATATTAAGCGATACAAAAGATCAAGAATTCGATGTTATATTATTGGAATTCAGTATTAATGGACCTACTGGATTAGATACCTTAGTCAAACGACTCCAGTACCGTTTTCCGCATGCCATATTCATCTATGTTCATATATATTCTCTCTCCACCGTCATTGTCGATAACAATAGCAAACCCGCCAATGAATATCCCCACGTTGAGCGACATTCCATCCAATTTCACTGGGATCCAGATCCACGTAAGGCTGCAGTACGTCCTTCAATTATTGATTTTTTTTCACAAATTCGAGGTCATGTCTATTCCCTTCCAAAACCCCAAATTAGTCCCTATGAGGCCATCCCAATGTTTGCTGCCGATTGGAATCATTTGAGTGAATTAGGACATCGTATGGTGGCGCATGATTTACTGAATCTGTTATCAAGTGCCCAATATGAGCAACCCTCTGAAGTAGTTCCACATTTATTTGATTCCAAATGGGGATATGGCGATTCCTGTGAAAATTGGTTCGAATCGGGAAATGTGACTATACCTCATGACGGTGCGGAATTGAAACAAATGTATAGTAGGGAATCCTACAATCAAAATAAATTTTCATTGGAATTTCATTTTAGTGAAGATATAGTTCAAAGTGGAGGTACTATTGGGATTATGAATGAACACGCGACACAAGTACCCTTGTTTATTACTTATTTGTCTGCTCCGGAGATTTATCCTATCACTACGGTGGTGGTGGAAGGACGAGTCACAGAGATTAACCCTGATCGAGATGCATATCACGTCGCAGTGACAAAACAGGTAGGCTTTGCTCAGCCTGGGTATAATACTGTCATGATCAAGCCTCAGTATGAAGCCAAGGAACCTTTTCGATTGGTTGGAACAGCATTATTTGGATTTCATAATAACCGAGATATGCCTCTTTTGAGAACTCATAATTATATCCCTCAAATAGATTCTCCAGAGGAGAAAGTGGAGACGATGGGGCCACTGCATTTGATTAGTTTAGGTAAGTATCATCTTATGATTTTTGGAAAAAAATCGATAATATATTGAGGGTTATATTTTCATTAAACTGATATAATTATTGCAATAGGAGGACCCATTACTTGGGGCAGCCATCTCAAACATGATGAATTATCCTATCCTTCACGAATTGGTCAAATTACCAACACTCACATTACTAATATGGGTATTCGAGCCTCGGATGCCTTCTATCCCAGCATCTGTATTCAATCTATGCTGGGAGCTGGAAATGATGATACAGACTACGACGTTATTATTTTAGAATATTCCAATACTAACCCAGATCAACACCTTGTGAATGATGACGAAATCAAAGGACTACGAATGCTAGTTCGACGCCTGCAATACCGATACCCCAATTCTATTTTAGTCTATGTTCATTTATATTCCCTTCGCCATGTGATTAAAGATTCCCATGGAAATTTTGCTGATGATCATGATGAACCACCACCAAGTATTCAATGGTCATGGGCTTATACACATAAACAAATTTATCGACCCCCAAAATCCGTTAGAGATTTAATGAAGAGCGTTGGTGGATATATTTACAAATTCCCAGTTCCTGAAACTACTAGTCAGGTATTTGAACTCTTTTCAGCACCAACCTATCATTCCCTCAGTGCTCGTGGACACCGTATTGTTGGCGATGCTATTGCTGATATTTTGCAGAAGAAGGCTAAATTTAATAAGGTAAAAATAGAACAGGTTCCTGGTTCTATTGAAGGCAGTTGGGGATGGGGCGATCAATGCCTTTCTTGGTTAGGAATGGGTGGGGTAATACCCGTTGAATATGGAGGAGAAGGTGTGGAAAAACGAGACATGGGGAATTTTCAATGGTCACTGGAATTTGTTCCTGTTTCAGCTCAATCAAAAAACGATCAAAACGAGAATCAAGATTCTGGTGGATGGATCAAAGTAGTCAATGATAAAGAAATTGCTACACCACTCTACTTTACATTTCTTGTGGGAGGTACATTGGATTCCTCAACCATCATATATGCAAATGACGTGACAACGGAACTCAAATCCAATGTTTCGAAAGGGTTTCAGACGCAAGATGTTGGGTGGGTTGGGCCAGGAACAACGCTCGTTCGTATTCAACCACAAACAGGAAGTATTTTACAGTTAGTAGGTATTTCTCTTTTTGGCTTTTATCAACATAAGGATCTTCCTTTTAAATCCATGCACAACACTATTGTAGACGAAGAAGTTGATGAAGAACCAGATCAATAGGTGGAATTCGTGTCAATTCATCATATCTCATCCGATTGAAATACTGTAATTTCCATTAAAAAATATTTTTGATCATTCCTCCAAAAGTAGGGTTTTTTATGCTTTTTCCACTCCACAAATGCAAATTCATTGTGATCGATGAAGTCCATGTTGATAAATTTTCGACGACAAATTCTTGAGTAGAAAACTATTTTATAAGATGCACAGATTCCTCTGTAT
>Ga0209092_10005215_pt1 | contig 10567 bp, 4 predicted proteins | sample FraStrMetagenome_FD_187446 | JGI IMG/M metagenome (GOLD analysis project Ga0209092, IMG submission 187446) | Marine eukaryotic phytoplankton communities from Arctic Ocean - Fram Strait ARC3M Metagenome (SPAdes) (version 2) | ecosystem: Environmental > Aquatic > Marine > Oceanic | place: Fram... | reverse complement strand
GATTCCTTCAGGAGCAGGACATAAATATTATTTTGATGATATTGAAAAAAGTAGTAATGTTGCTGATCCTACCTGTACAGATGGTGTTCAAAACGGAGACGAAACAGGAATTGATTGTGGGGGTTCAAGCTGTAATGCTTGTGAAGTACTTCCTAGTTTTCCTTTTGATTTTGAGACAAGTTCTATCGGTTTTGGAAGTTGGGGGTCTGCAGGATTTGCTCAAATTACCAATCCAGATCCTTCTGGGATCAATACATCATCAAATGTGGGAGAATTTACACATGACGGTTCAGGAAGTTACATAGGAATAGAATCAGATGGTACTTTCGATAATATCGATTTTACTGCCACACCAACTTTTAAAGTCAAAGTTTGGGTTGATGAACCTGTTGAGGTTATTTTTAAATTACAAAATAACCCTACTTACGATCAAAATGCTGAGAAAAAATACCAGGTTTCACAAGAAGAAACTAGTAAATGGATTCAGTTAGAGTTTAATTTTAGTGACGCTACTGCAACTAATTATAATAGAGTTGTTCTTTATTTTGATGGAGGAAATTCGATTCCTTCAGGAGCAGGACATAAATATTATTTTGATGATATTGAAAAAAGTAGTGATGTTGCTGATCCTACCTGTACAGATGGTGTTCAAAACGGAGACGAAACAGGAATTGATTGTGGGGGTTCTAGTTGCAATGAATGTCCAGCGCTTCTATCAGAATTTAATTTTGACTTTGATACTCCAACTTCGATAACTTCAGAGAGATTGGACTTTAACGAGAATGCTATTAATACTGTTACTGATGGCATCAATCCTACTTTAAATGTAGGTGAATTAACTGGTGTAAACAATGATTGGTGGTCTCAGATAAAAGTTGAGGATGCTAACGGAATAGACCTATCTGGAGGAAACAGAGGAATTTCATTAAAAGTAAAAGGGCCCAGAGCTCTACCGGTTACTATTAAAATTGAAAGCGGTGGTGATGAACATGCTGTTACAGTAGATTATACTTCAGTTGATGTTTGGCAGGAGCTATTATTTGATTTTACAAGCTTTAACTCAACGAACAATACAAAAATCGCTGTATTTTTTGACATGCAAGTTAATGGTGATGTAGTAACAGACCCAACGCTTAATATTTTTCAAATAGACGATTTTGAATTTGGTAATTTTAATACACTAAGCTCGGATATTTTTGAAATTGAAGGTTTGGTTACCTTTCCAAATCCTACAAACAACAGTTGGAATATCTCGAACAAAAATCAAGTGATTACTTCAATAGAAGTGTTTAATGTTTTAGGTAAAAAAATAATATCTATGCAACCAAATACAATTTCAGCTGAGGTAGATGCTTCCAATCTAACTTCGGGTTTGTATATTTCAAAAATCGCAACAAAGTTGGGAACCGTGACTAGAAAATTGATCAAGCAATAATTCATATTTTAAAAAGTCAATAAAAAAAATAATTTTTGAGTAAAATAGAAGTACATCTTCTATTTTACTTTTTTTTAATAAAAAAGTATGAATAAACTAACGGTATTATTTTTAAAGTTATTGCCATATGTCTTTCTCTTAGGTGTTACTTTTTCGTTCTCACAAACAGTCATTGTTTCTGGAGAGATTGTAGATGATTCAGGTAACTATCTTCCTGGAGTATCAATATTGGTAGAAGGAACAACTAATGGAGCTTCAACAGATTTTGACGGTAAATATGTTATCAATATAAAAACCCCAAATGCAACGTTAATATTTCAATATTTAGGTTTTGAAACCCAAAAAATTAAGGTTGGGAGTCAAAAGAAAATTAACCTAATTTTAAAAGAAAGTGCAGATCAATTAGATGAAGTGCAGGTTGTTGCATTTTCAAAACAAAAGAAAAATAGTGTCATAGGCTCTATAACAACTTTAAAAGTATCAGAGTTGAAGCAGCCCACGTCTAATATTACAAATACACTAGCTGGTAAAATTGCAGGGTTGATTTCCTATCAAAGATCAGGGGAGCCCGGACAAGATAATGCGGCATTCTTTATTAGAGGGGTAACAACTTTTGGGTTTAATAACGGTCCTTTAATTTTATTGGATGGTTTGCAAGTATCTGCCTCAGATTTGGCACGTATAGAACCTGATAACATTGCAACTTTCTCAATTATGAAAGATGCGACTGCGACTTCTTTGTATGGAGCAAAAGGAGCAAATGGTGTGGTATTAGTTACCACAAAAGAAGGGACAAAAGGAAAAGCAAAAATATCTGTCCGTTATGAAAATTCACTTTCTGCACCTTCTAAAATCAATAGCTTTCTGGGAGCAGTTGATTATATGGAGTTGTATAACAGAGCACAACGAATGAGAGATCCTTCTGCGAATTTATTGTATTCTAAACAAAAAATAGAAGGGACAAGAAATGGTCTAAACCCTAATTTATACCCAGATGTAGATTGGTATGATGAATTATTTACAGAGTATGCTGTAAACAATCGAATTAACGTAAATATTAATGGAGGTGGAGAGGTAGCTCAATATTATCTATCTGTTTCTAATTCCAATGAAAAAGGATTGTTAAAAATTGATCCTTTAAATAATTTCAATAACAATATAGATATCAATCGTTCTAATTTAAGAGCGAATATCAATATCAATTTAACAAAATCAACCAAAGTAGCGGTAAAGTTTTACTCTTTATTTCAAAGATACAACGGACCCGTTGTAAGTGCATCAGATATTTTTTATCAAGTAGCACAGGCTAATCCTGCAAATTTTCCAAAAGCCTATGAGCCAGATGAAGTAACTGCAAGTTTCAATCATACATTATTTGGAAATAAAGGAAACGGTGGGTTTGCAAACCCATATGCAGAAAGCGTAAAAGGATATAAAGATCGTTTTACAAATACAACCTTGGCACAAATTCAATTACGTCAAGATTTAAGCTTTATAACTGAAGGCTTAAAAATTAGAGCACTCGCTTCTGTAAAAACCTATACGGAAAATCAAAATGAAAGTAGTTTTACTCCTTTTTACTATGGATTGGCTGAAATAGAAACTCCAACAGGGTTTGTAAATTCATTGTATACTATTCAAGAGGGAACAGAATTTTTAAATGCGTCACCTACTTATAATTATGGGAATAGTAATTTTTATTATGAAATGGTTGCTGAATACAATAGGAATTTTAATGACAAACATGATGTTGGGGGCTTATTAGTGGCCAATTTTACCGAAGCTTTAAATACCATTGGGGGAAGTTCAACATTTGCTACGTTACCTTCAAGAAACATGGGAGTATCAGGAAGAGCTTCTTATAGTTATGATAGTCGTTATTTTGGGGAGTTTAATTTCGGGTATAATGGTTCTGAAAAATTTGCTGAAAAGAATCGATTTGGTTTTTTCCCTTCGGTTGGGTTCGGTTGGATTATTTCTAATGAAGCTTATTTTGAGAAAAATATCCCCTCCATCAATTTACTGAAATTAAAATATTCCTATGGTTTGGTTGGAAATGATGGAATTTCTAGTCCTAGTGATCGTTTCTTCTATTTATCCAATGTAAATCTTAACAATGGAGGAACAGGGTATTCTTTTGGTGAAAGTTATAACGATTACAGAAGTGGATATATGATTGATAGGTATGGGAATGAAAATGTTACTTGGGAAGTTGCTACCAAATCGAATATTGGTTTAGAACTGGGTCTTTTTAAAAAGGTAATGATTCAAGCAGATTATTTTACCGAACATCGTAAAGACATCTACATGGAACGACAATACATTCCAGAAACATCCGGGTTAACAACAAATATTAGTAGTAATATTGGTGAAGTTAAGACCAAAGGGATTGATGTATCTTTAGATTACAACCATGCTTTTAGTGGCGATTTTTATATCACTGCAAGAGGTAATTTCACCTATTCTACTAACAAAATTTTGGTAAATGGAGAGCCTGAATTTCAAAATAAAAATCTAAGTAGAATTGGATATCCTGTAAATCAGCAATGGGGATATATTGCAGAACGTTTATTTGTAGATCAAGAAGATATCGACAATTCTCCAGAACAATTTAATGGTTTTTCAACAACCAATTCGTATTTACCAGGAGATATCAAATATACAGACCTCAATCAAGATGGAGTTGTCAATGAATTGGATCAGGCTCCTATTGGTAAACCGAATGTACCTGAGATTGTCTACGGTTTTGGTGTGTCTGCAGTTTACAAAAATTTTGATCTTTCTGTGTTCATGCAAGGATCTGCAAGATCTTCCTTTTTTATTAATCCGAATGATATTTCACCTTTTGTAAATCAACGGAATGCATTGAGTGTCATCGCAAACAATCATTGGTCTGAAAACAATCCAGACCCCAATGCTTTTTGGCCTCGATTATCTATTGAAGCCATAGAAAATAATCAAAAAACATCTACGTGGTGGTTAAGAGATGGAGATTTTTTAAGATTAAAAAGTTTAGAATTTGGGTATACAATTCCAAAATCAGCAGGAAAAGTATTTGCAAATTCAAAAACGAGAATCTATGTTACAGGACTTAATCTATTGAATTTTTCAAAGTTTGATTTATGGGATCCAGAGTTGGCAGGGAACGGATTAGGATATCCATTACAAAGAGTGATTAATATTGGTGCTCAAATAAAATTTTAAAGAAAAGATGAATTTTAAAAACAGTTATATAGCAATTTTACTAGGGAGTATTTTTCTATTCACGAGTTGTGAAGAGTATTTGGATATTGTACCTGATGGAACCCAAGAGCTAAGTTTGCTCTTTAATAGAAAAGAAACAGCCTACAAAGCGTTGGCGAACACGTATAGTTATTTACCTCAAAATGATGGAACCTATGCGAGTTATGTTTTGGCAAGTGATGAAGTCGCAGTTCCTGTTGCGAAAGAACCGAATGCAATCAAACTGATGAAAGGACAGCAAAATGTTTCATCGCCATTGATGGGATATTGGTCTGGTTTTTCTGCAAATGGAAGAGGACAAGGTTCTTTGTGGGAAGGAATACGAAGTGCAAATAGCCTTGTTCAAAATATTGATTTGGTTGTGGATATGACACAAGAAGAAAAAAATCAATGGAAAGCAGAAGTGAATTTTTTAAAAGCCTATTACCATTTCTTATTAGTCAGCAATTATGGACCCATACCCATTGTTGAAGAGAACTTATCAATTGACGCTTCAGATCAAGAAGTTCGGTTAGATAGGAAAACGGTAGACGAATGTTTTCGTTATATCGTAGAAACAATAGATGCTGCTATTTCAGATTTGCCTGAGAGAGTTCTTGGTAATAATGATTTAGGAAGAATAGATCAGGTCATCGCTAAATCTATAAAAGCGAAAGTTTTACTCTATAGTGCAAGTCCTTTGTTTAATGGAAACAGTTCTATGTATTCAAATTTTACCAATACAAGTGGAGCTCATTTTTTCAATCAAAACTATGAAAATTCAAAATGGGATTTGGCGGCTAAAGCAGCCAAAGAAGCTATAGAGGCTGCAATTTTCCAAGGGTCTAGTATGTATTATTTTACACAAACAATACCTGATTTTGATAGAAATAATACTCGATCTAAATTAGTAAGAGATCAATATAATAGTCGTTTTGCAATAACAGATCCTTGGAATTCAGAACTCTTGTGGGGGAATTCTAGTCCAGTAACCAACGGGCAATATTGGCAAATTCAATCTCCAGCGATGATGAAAGACCCAAGCTCGTCTTCCGTAGAAGCTGCATGGCAATGGTTAGCTCCAAGTCTTAGAATGGCGGAAATTTATTATACCAAAAATGGATTGCCTATTGATGAAGACTTGTCTTTTGAATACACAGACAGACATACAACAATAACAATATCTGCTGATCAACAGTTCTATGCTCAATTTGCCAATAGAACTGCAAAATTAAACTTGAATAGAGAATCTCGTTTTTACGCGTCTCTTGGTTTTGATCGCGGACTTAACAGAACTTGGGGAAGTCTTTGGAAGTTGAAAATGCGTAAAGGAGAAACGCATGGTCGAAGAGCCAATACGGGAGATTATCTAGTAACGGGTTATGCACTTAAAAAATTAGTGCATCAAGATTCAGAGGGAGATGCTTATAATAAAGCAATTACCTATCCTTGGCCAATGATACGCTTAAGTGATTTGTATTTAATGTATGCGGAGGCTTTGAATGAATTTAGCGGCCCCTCAACAGCAGTCTATGATGCTGTAAATAAAATTAGAGAACGGGCAGGAATACCATCAGTTCAGGAGGCTTGGAGCAATGCAAATTTTGCTGCAACACTAAATAAGCACACGAGTAAAGAAGGCTTAAGAGAAATTATTCAACAAGAAAGAATGATAGAGTTGGCTTTTGAAGGACATCGATATTATGACATAAGACGTTGGAAATTGGCAGAGAAATACTTTACGACCCCTATCAAAGGTTGGTCTGTAGATGAAGACTCAGAAGCGAATTACTATCAAATTATGGAGGTAAGTCAACGCTCTTTTAATAGTCCAAGAGATTATCTTCAACCTATTAGTTTTACTGAGCTTTCTAGAAATCCTAATTTAATACAAAATCCAGGTTGGTAAAAACATTATTATGAAAAAACAATTAAACAAAGCGGTACTTTTTTTACTCTTTATTTTCGCAGCAATTATATCATGTTCTGATCAAGAGGATCAAGATACATCTCCTCCAGGGATGCTTTCTAATGTTTCTGTAACCCCAACCAATGGGGGCGGTATTATTTCATATTCACTTCCCTCGGATGATGACATTCTCTATGTAAAAGCAGTTTATACAAATTCACAAGGAGAGGAAGTTTTTAGAGTCTCAAGTAAGCATAATACTTCGGTAGAAATTACTGGTTTAAGTCAATTAACTCCCGTGAATGTAAAATTATTTGTGGTTGATATGAATGAAAACATCTCTGAAACTGTAGCAATTGATTTTGCCCCTTTAGAGTCATTTATTTTTTTAGTACAAGAAAGTATCCAAATAACTCCAGATCTAGGAGGTGTTAAAATAACTTGGGAGAATATCGCTTCGAAAACAGTTTTTGTATATGTTCATATTTTAGAGGGAGCAGATGAAGATATTAGAATATTATCTTCTAATAACCCACAAGAAAGTATTTTTATTAGAGGCTTGGCACCTTCGGAAATTAGCATTTCGACCAAAATTGAAGATTTTGATGGAAATATCACTGAATTGGAAGAAAAGGGAACGTATATTCCTCTTTTTGAAGAGAAAATAGACAAATCAACTTGGACTCTGGTCAGCGGGCAATCTATCAATGGGAATGCCTATGAGGGGAGAACAGTCAATTTTTGGGATGATGTGGTGGATACCGTTGAAACAGATGCAGATAATAGTTATTTTATTGCCACTAGAGATAATAATGGAGGGAGCTTAAACTTTCCTTTGGATATTGTTATTGACCTTAATAAGAATGTGAAAATACAACGATTTATAGTTTGGCAAAGGGCCTATTGGTATCAAGGAGGTGGTGTTACCTACCATTATCAAGAAGAAAATATAAAGTCTTTTAACTTGTATGCTAGCTCAGATGGACAAACATGGAGTTTACTAGGCGAATTTGATATTGGTGATCCTAGAAATGGTGCAGGCGAAATTCCATCATCTGCATTTCAAGAAGCAATCGATGGGCATGAATTTAGTTTAGAAAACACTTCAGAAGCCTTTAGGTACCTCAAATTTCAGATTACTTCCAATTATGGAAGTACCCAAATTACAGTAGGTTCGGAAATAACCTTATTTGGTTTGGATAATCTTTAATTCTTTTTTACAAAATTTAGATGAAAAAATACTTTGTACATATATTCCTCTTTTTTGTAGTTTCTGCAAATTCTCAAGGATTAAGAACCCTAGGAAAAAAAATAATTAATTCGAATGGAGATCCTGTCCTCTTGAAAGGAGTTGGTCTAGGGGGTTGGATGTTACAAGAAGGGTACATGATGAACTCTTCTGGAGGGGCAGATACCCAACATGAGTTCATAGAAAAATTAACCACACTCATTGGCCCTGAAAAGACCGAAGAATTTTATTCGAATTGGCGTGAGAATTTTGTTACAAAACAAGATGTAGATTCTATTGCGAAATTTGGGTTTAATAGCATTCGCTTACCGATGCACTACAATCTTTTTACCCTGCCGATTGAACAAGAACCTGTTGCGGGAGAAAACACTTGGTTAGACACAGGGTTTGAGATGGTCGATGAACTCTTATCGTGGTGTGAATCCAATCAAATTTATTTAATTTTAGATTTACATGCTGCTCCAGGAGGTCAGGGAAAAGATGCTGCTATTTCAGATTATGACGATGAAAAGCCTTCTTTATGGGAAAGCGAATTCAACAAGAGTAAAACAGTTGCATTGTGGAGAAAATTGGCAGAACGTTATAAAGATAAAGAATGGATTGGAGGCTACGATTTATTAAACGAAGTGAATTGGCCATTAGAATCAAATGTTCTTCGTGAATTGTATGTTAGAATTACAAATGAAATTAGGGCAGTAGACTCGAATCATATTCTTTTTATTGAAGGGAACGGATTTGCCAATGATTTTTCTGGTTTGACTCCTCCTTGGGATTCAAATATGGTTTACAGTCCCCATAAATATTGGACCTACAACGATACTGCTTCTATTCAATGGGTGTTGGATATCAGAGCACAGCACAATATACCTCTTTGGCTCGGTGAATCAGGTGAGAACTCCAATGTTTGGTTTACTGAAGCCATCAATTTATTGGAAGACAATGATATTGGTTGGGCTTGGTGGCCTTGGAAAAGAATTCAGACCATAGTCTGTCCTTACTCAATAAAATCCAATGCTAATTATGAAGCGATTATTAAGTATTGGAAAGGAGAAGGAGCACAACCTTCAGTTGACGATGCAGTTCAGGGATTGACTCAATTAACGACAGATTTGTTGGTCGATAACAACGTATATTATAAAGATGTTATTGATGCGATGTTAAGACAACCACAAGACGAAACACATATACCATATGCCGATCACAGCATTCCTGGACTAGTGTATTTATCTGATTATGATATGGGTACGAACGGTGTTGCTTACAATGATGTTGATTATGGAAACTATACGCTGTCTTCAGGAGAGGATTATCAGCCCTGGAATTCTGGGTGGGCATACAGAAATGATGGTGTAGATATTCAAACAAACAAGGATAACGGAAATGGTTACCATATTGCATACACAAAGGATAAAGAATGGTTGAAATATACTGTCGATATTCAAGAATCAGGATTCTATTATCTAAAATTTAGATTTGCAACAGAGCAGTCTGGTGCAGCTGTTCGTTTTTTTATGGATGATACAGATATTGCTGGAAAAGTTAGTTTGAGAAATAACGGATCTTGGGATGTTTTTGTAAGTCATTATGAAACTAATACATATTTAGAGGTTGGTAAGCGAGTTTTAAAGGTTGAGATTGATGGAGATGCTGAGTTTAATATGAGCAGTCTTGAGTTTATAAAGTTAACAACAGTTCCATTATTTAAGCATTTAAGTTCATCTACGAACGATGATGAAAAATCGATACATATTGTTTTAAATCATCCTGTCACTAACCAAACATTAACAAATGATTTGTTTGAAGTAATGGTAAATGACGAAGTAGTAGATATTGAGTCGGTAACAATAGATGCAGCTAATAGCAGACGAATTACTATCAAATTGGAGGATTATTTATTTTATCAAGATATTATTAAAGTAAGTTATATAGGGAGTACTATAAATTCAACATTCAATGCATCACTAAATACATTTAATGAGTTAATTGTTGATAATAATTTAATAACGAGGTTACAAATTCCTGGAAAAATACAAGCCGAAGCTTTTACCAGTCAAGTTGGTTTAGAAACTGAAAACACCTCAGATACCGGAGGTGGGCAAAATATTGGGTATACAGATGCAGGCGATTATGCAGAATATTTAGTTTATATTTCTGATGATGGGAACTATAATTTAAATGTCAGAACATCTGCACAATGGAATACAGGAAAAATAGAATTTGAACTCCTGAATAATAGTACTACTCAAATTTTATCAATCATAGACTTGCCTATTACTGGTGGCTGGCAGTCTTGGCAAACCACAACGAAACAAACAATTCTTACTGCAGGTGTTTATATTTTAAGGATGAAAATTTTGTCAGGATATTTTAATATGAATTGGTTTGAATTTGAATTTGAAAGTAGTTTGAGTATTGATAATCCAAAAAATAATGCAATATCCATTTTCCCAAATCCGATCTCAGAAGAATTCGAAATAAACTTAGACAATCAACAAAAAGTTAGAAGCCTAAAAATATTAGATGTAAGTGGGCGTGTCGTAAAAAAGTTGCAACCTAATTTATCGGATTGTGTTTATCAGTTATCAAATTTAAAACCAGGGATTTATTTTCTTCTTTTAGAAACTGATAAAAAACGTTTTCAGAAAAAAATAATTAAAAAATAATATAGAGCTACTTGAACAAAATTGATAGATTTTTTAGGATTCTAAGCTTAATTGTTTCTCTTCCGATTCAAATTAGTAAAGGACAAAGG
>Ga0209092_10005213_pt1 | contig 10568 bp, 10 predicted proteins | sample FraStrMetagenome_FD_187446 | JGI IMG/M metagenome (GOLD analysis project Ga0209092, IMG submission 187446) | Marine eukaryotic phytoplankton communities from Arctic Ocean - Fram Strait ARC3M Metagenome (SPAdes) (version 2) | ecosystem: Environmental > Aquatic > Marine > Oceanic | place: Fram... | reverse complement strand
AGGTTTGGTACTATTTCAAATAAATTAACATCTTTACATTGCACTATTTTTTGGTCGGAATAGGAAATAATTCATTTTCGAGTACAATCCCATCTGAGATTGGAAATCTTACCTCTTTGGAGTATTTGGATTTAAGTAAGATGCTGTGATTGATATGTGTAATAATTATCATGAATGAAAACTTATATTTAACACGAAACAATTTTTTTGTTAAATTTTATTTTCTTAGATATCAATGGAATTTCTGGTTCATTGCCAACTGAGATTGGTAACATGGGGTCTTTAGAAGTAATAGATTTGGGTAAGCAAATTAAATTTTCATTGCAGTATTTGACGGATTATGTTTTTTGATCTTTGTAAATTTGATCTATATGATGTTTGTTTTCATAGGTGAAAATCTATTAACAGGTCCATTGCCAACGGAGCTTGGAGAGTTGACCAATTTAAAAGCAATTATAATTGGTGAGTGCAATAGTCATTATTCAGTATGAGAGGTTTGAAGAAGGAATCTATTCTTACTATTATATTTCCACCTGAAACTAAAGATTCAGTAAGACGTAACAGGAACAAAAATCAACTAAATGGAACGATACCTTCAGAGCTAGGGCTGCTGTCTTCCCTTGAAGTTCTCGATCTGTGTAAGTTCATATTGTTGCACTATCAACATTGAAGATAAGGTATTCTCATTAGAGTTCACCTTGCATGTTTTAGATCATAATAAATTGACAGGTCCTATTCCAGAGTTACTGTTTCAGAACGGGAGTAATCTAGAAGTGGTAGATTTTGGTGCGTTTTTTTTGTCGGATTCATTTTAGACTTGTATCGTGATGCTCACTTATCAAATCTTCCTTTGGTAAATGCAGGAGGGATTGGTCGCCTTGTTCTTGGTGTTGGTGGCTTAGAAGTTATTGGTGGCATGTCTTCCACTATACCATCGTCCATCGTCAATTTGCGGAAGACTACAGTCCTAAATTTTGGTAAGTGCATAAACCACAGATTAATCAAGGCAAACTCTTTTCCTCACTTAATATCTATTGTTGCAAAACATAGATCAGAATTCATTATCAGGAAGCATTCCAAGCGAGATTGGAAAGATGGGACAATTGACTGGTCTTTTTTTGAGTGAGTGTGATCTCATACACTGAATAATTGCTGTATTGAAGGTGATTGACTTACAGCTATGTTTTGCATCTTTTGTCTTTCGTCTTTTCTCCTAGATTGGAATAATTTGAATGGAGCCCTGCCGTCAGAATTGGGGAATCTCAGCAACTTGAAACAACTTTGGTTGGGTGAGTGCCTTGAATTGGTCTTTCATAAACCATTAATGGAATTTGTTTGGGTGTTTGTTGTGCTGTTGGAAGAGGGATTGAATCGATTCTAATGTAAATTGTAAGAATGAAAACGAAGCACATGAGGTACAATACTCAAACATACGCGTTTCTTTCTTGTTTCTATGTATTATTGGGTGAAATAATTTAGGTAAGATGAATGACGTATGATGTTGATTAAGTATGTTACAATGTTGAAATGTACTTACATTGCTTTTGAACTTTCATAGCTGAGAATGATCTAAGTGGAACAATAATACCATCCGAGCTAGGTCTTTTAACAAATCTTGAGGAGATATATTCGTGTAAGTACCGCCATAAAGTAGATTTATGTTTGGAGGAACATGGTTGAAATCCGTCCTCAACACCCAATTTTGCTTTCTTTCCTCTTCTTCATGATGCATTGATTTTAGATTATAATAATTTGTCAGGAAGCATCCCATCCGAGCTTGGATTGCTAACAAATGTTGAGTGGATATATCTGTGTAAGTACGGCCGTATAGTAGATTTATGTTTGGAGGAACATGGTTGGAATCCGTCCTCAACATCCAATTTTGCTTTCTTTCCTCTTCTTCATAATGCATTGATATTAGTTGGTAATAATTTGTCAGGAGCTGTTCCATCGGAGCTCTTTGCTCTTAATGGAAGCATTTGGTTTGGTAAGTGGATATGGTGATGATAATTGTGGTGGAGTTGTTTTTGATTTTCGTTTCTCACTGAAGATTGTCCATTTTCAAAACAGACGATAATCCCAATCTATACGCTTTATGTGATGCATATTATGATCAAGACAAAATTAACATCGAGTGTGATCCGAGTCGTCGCGTTCCATCCACATCGCCATCTGTCTCTTTAAGTCCCACATTGTCGTCGGCACCAACAATATTTCCTGATAAAAATGCACCCACAACCGAGCCAACAATTTCATCAAAGATCGCACCAACAACAGCTTCACTAATTATTGAAATATTGATTTCTACAGTATTAAAATTCTTTGAATCGATTGTGACCTTTTTCAAGAATTTGCTGCCATTTTGAAAATGATCCAGATTGATATCTATCATTGCAATTATGGTAATGGATAATTGATGACAGCAGAAAGATACGAATACGCTGATTTCAACATGATGGACATTACATTGCGAAAACGACTACATATTTACATCTTGCATATGAAAAAAAAAGATGATATCTTTAAGAAAAATGCGTTATTCAGCAATGAAACCTTTATTATTTGAATCACATGAATATAGAGAAAGTATAATATTTGAATTAGTTTCTTATTATTGATTGGTAATCTTGAATAACTCGACGCCAGAAATAGAAGTCAATAAGACCCAATATGATAAAGAATAGTCCAATAGTCAATGCAATAATTGGTCAGTTAGAAATTTGTTGTCATGTTTTAGATGCGATTTCAGGCATTGCGAAAAATCATTTGTCAAAATACGTCTCTAATAATAACAATGCATGAATTAGCACTGTTATTGCATAACATGATTTAAAACGATCGATTGAACCATTAAGGAGTAATCATCTTCATATTGTTGCTACATATTTTATGCATTTATAAAAGGATGCAATCAATCTGCTGTTGTAATGAATGATGCTTGGATGCCGTCTGATGGGATTTTCGGATTCGCATCCCAATCTTGAGTCGCTTAATGTAAACGAAATCGAAAATGTGTTTCTCGTATTTGAACAGTAGAAAGCTCATTTACATCTACCTACGCATAATAAATTGGTGATGGAACATGTGATGGTGGTGAATATAATACACCGCAATGTGGATTTGATGGTGGGGACTGCTTAGCTCTAGGCTGCACTGTAGATCATCCATCCTGGATAGGAGATGGGTTTTGTGACGGAGGAAAATATCTCACAGAAGAATGTAGTTTCGATGGCGATGATTGCAATAATTGCATTGGAGAGGATATGAGCCTGATTGGGAACGGTGTCTGTGATGGCAGAGACTATAATACGTTTGAATGTGGATATGATGGCGGGGATTGCTTTGAAAGAAATGAATTGATGCAGAAGAGATTTTCTGACTGTCATGTAGAAAATATTGGATGGTTGAATGATGGATTTTGTGATGGAGCTGGTTACATTTCTGAGGCATGTGGAAGGGATGGTGGCGACTGTAAAGATTGCTTTGTGGAGGATGTCAATTTAGTGGGAGATGGTTTTTGCGATGAAGGAGACTACAATGTAGAAGGCTGTTCTTATGATGGAGGCGACTGTGCTCCTATGATGGAGTTGATAGGAGATGTTTATGAACCTGCTGGAGGATGGGCAGGAGTTGTGCTTGGTCCTGATGGATATGTGTATGGTATTCCTTTTGCACGAGGAGATATATTGAGATTGGATCCCATTACACATGCAACTGCTGTTGTTGGAGATGATTTTGGTGGGTTCGGATTTAATTGGTGGGGTGGTGTGGTAGGAGCAGATGGTATTATATATGGAGTACCTTATTTGGGTGATTCTATATTGAGCTATAATGTAACTTCAGGGGAAAGTAAGCTCATTGCGGAAGGACATCCACTATTACCTAAAGGATCAGAACAATTAGATGGAAAGTTTATTGATGGTGTACTGGCTGACAATGGTGTAATCTACTTTATACCAGCTTTATCGCAGAAGGTGATAAAATTTGATTAAAAATTGATGTCGAAAACGATGCAACGTCTTTCATAGGTGATGAGTATGAGGGTATATGGGGTGATGGAGTCTTAGCAAAAGACGGTAATATTTATGCATCTCCATATAATGCAAATCAAGTACTACAAATTGACATTGCCAATCAATCTACTCGCCTAGTCGGTCCTATTTTACCTGGTTCAGCAAAATGGTTATCATTTGTGGAAGGCTCGGATGGTTTCCTATACGGCATTCCTACAAATTCCAACAATCTCCTCCGTTTTGATCCAATCACTCATAATGCAACATTGATTCCTTTCGATGAAAATTGGCATGGAGAAGCAAAAATGGTTTTCTGGTGTTTTGGCGGGAAATGGTCATATTTACGCAATGCCATATGCTGCAAAGCAAGTGCTATCCATCGCCCCTTTAACATTCAGGCCATGAATAACATTATATCATAATACATTACTTTAAGACATCATACACACTTGCATTCTTTTTATCAAAAACTGCACTGTTATTCTTGCATGAAAATTATCCTTTCCTTGCGATCATGACTATTATGCGATATATTTTGTAGAAGTAATCCATTTTCATATTCAATATTGGAATACCGCTGACATGAAACGACACCAGAATCTTTCTATATTATGCCAAGGATATTTTTGTGTCTTTCGAAGCATAATAATAAAAACTACATTTCCCAGAACTCATTCATAATGCAGCTTGGTCGATAGAATGTAGTCGAGATTTCGCCTATGGACTTTCCCTATTCTGCTATGAGTGATTTGATGTACTTGAGGTACGAGAAACACAAAGAAAATGACGACAGCAACCCGAAGAAGCTATAGAACGAGGATTATTCAAAAGGGAGAAATAAAAGAAAAAGGATGTAGGAGATCCATTCCAAAATCTCAAGAAAAGATAGAAAATCTATTTCGTATATGCGATGCCAAAGAGGAATTTCTATTTGTATTCGTATTGGAAGAATGGAGATGTTAGTCAGTGGGATGACGAAGAATGGGAAAGATATTTGTTGAGATATGATGGATTCTTTGGATTTGGATGAATGAATCATAATGAATGATTGGAAGTCTGATTTTTCATAGTTGCAATATTTCGGGATGAAGACGTGTATAAATAACATTATTTCGGAGGGCCTTTTTTTTGTAATTTTTTGACTGCGAATTGATAGAATCTATTATGTGGAGAGTTGAAATCACATTGGGGATATACTCCCTTCACTTTTCCAAATTGTCCTTCTCCGAGTAAAGGACCTTCTCTATAACGATCATGATGGAATGTTGAAGTAATGGTAGCCGTGGAGACGTCAGTATGTTCACGATGGAAATGCTCCTTCTTGTTCAATAGAGAGAGTTTGTGTGACATGGAATCTTGGAATGTAATTGTGAGATAATTACGGATTTTCGGAACAGACTAATTTGTTTTTCATCTCTATTCTTTAAATTTACAGATCGATGATTGAGACCAACATGTCGACCTAAACGATGATTAGTTAAGCCTATATGTCAACCAGATGAAGGTCTAACTATGAATATTTCACTTCTATATGCTATCGGTTAGAACAGCATCAAATGCTCACAATTATAGTTGAAGAAGTGAAAGTGTGCTAATTGTTTTGACGGGTTCTTTAAGTTATCTATAGTGATTAGCTGAGACGACATCCAAGCTGTGATCGTTGCAAATAATTGACTTTATTTGAAACGAGCTTAACCAAAATTTCGAGGCAATCAAATTCGAACATTATGGAGTTTGCAATTTTCATTTCCAATTACTTTACAGATATAGCTTTTAAAATAGCTCACAATTTATGAAGTTAGTAATTTAGTTTTATTGACTTTTATTAAAGCTCACACGCTTCCTCTGCGCAAATTCGGATAACAAGCAAACAGGACTTACCGTCAAGATTGTTTTCACTCGAACAGGCCGTAGTTCTATCGCTCCAGACAGAAACATGGCTAATCTAGCAGGAAACCCTCCAGCAGGAGTTCCTCCAGCGCAACCAGCAGCTAACGTTGCTAACTTTGCTCTGAGCCCAGCTCGAGCAAATCCAAATGATTTCTTGGATTATACTACCACAAATGGCAGTAAAATATTCAAACAGGCATCAGCTCCACTCGATTTCAAATTTGATTGTGAAGAATCCAGCGTTCAAACATTCATTGAAACTCTGCGAGATAGGGCGACATCATCAGGATGGGAATCACCCAATGCCGATATCATGACTGTAAATAACATAAACTTGTTAGACTCATACGGAGTGGTCACGCTACAACAGTCACAAACTCATGTATCAACTTACATCGATCAACCTACTCGAACAGCTCAGAACTCATACCAGATGTACTTATGCATCATGAGCTCATTGACCGACGAAGATAGGGCAAAACTGCTCACCAGATCGGATGACTATACCTCGCAAGACATCCAATCGGGACCACTTCTATTCAAGGTGCTTATGTCTATTACAACAGTAGACACCAGGGCCACAGTTACCTTTATCAGGACCAACATGTCCAACCTGGATTCATATATGGCGACTGTCAAGGGTGACGTGATTAAATTCAATCAATACGTTAGGAAATTGAAGAACGATTTGTCAGCCAGAGGGGAGACCAGTAATGACTTATTTATCAACATCTTCAAGGGTTACCTAGCATGTACAGATCGACAATTCATCACTTACATTCGACAAAAGAAGGATGTCTATGACGAAGGTGGAGACGTAACCATTGATAGTCTCATGAACGATGCTCAGAATAAGTACAAGAATTTGGTGTTGGAGAAGCAATGGAATGCCTTATCCCCAGAAGAGGAGAAACTGATCGCACTTACCGCAAGGTTTGAAGAACTTAAGGACAAGAACTTGAAACTATCGAAAAACCTACAGCCCGGTAGAAAACCGCAAAAGCCTAATTCTAAGAGATCTCCCAAATCTAAGTCCAACAAGAAGAAGGATAAAGAGTATGCTTGGAAAAAGGTTCCCCCTAAATCAGGCCAAGCTCATACAATCAATCGTGACAAGAAAACGTATCATTGGTGTCCCGAGCATCTAGCTTGGTGTGTGCATAAACCTGAAGACTGCAAGTTGAAGGAACAACGTGAGAATTCAATTAACGATTCAGATCAAGCACCAAAGGATGAGAAAGATACCAAGCAAGTAGCTTTTTCAGCTCTGGAAGCCATTCTATCTGAATGACTCCTATGCCCTCGCTTCAAGCAGCTTTTGTTCATGACCATAGGAAATCTGTGCACAATTTTAATATGGAAAATAGCTGGAGATTCACTATCTCAACTAATTTTTATCATTATTTTTATGAGCATATCCTATATATATATCGATAACAAAGTGAATACTAATGTCCATAGATACAAAGTCAAAGATAAACAAAAGCGAGTTACCTCAAGCACTAGGGGGCGTATCCAACATCATCAAAATCAAGTCACACGAAATAGGTGGCATTCTTCTCCAGTTCGAAAGACTCCTCGAATAGTTAAGCAAAGGCGATATTATATCCCTAAAGTTAGGAATAAAACTTCAAGAGTTGCCACATTAGGCCCACGTCGTCATTCTGTGCAAGATAAACGTGACAAATCCAGAAAATTTCATTACAACAAATGTCTGATGACGAAATCAATTATTGATAGGCAATTCAATACTCTACCTAAATTTGATTCAGATTCATTCCTCATTGGTATAGACAACCACTCATCCAAATGCATCTCACCAAAACTATCTGACTTCATTCATCCGATAAAGCCAAGCAATGGTGTACTGAAAGGAATCAGCGGCAAACTCTCTGTTTATGGAACAGGAACAGTTCTATGGAAAATTTTGGATGACGATGGTATCAAGCATTCTATACAAATCAAAGATTGCTTATACGTACCTGAAGCGCCCATGCGATTGTTATCTCCGCAACAATGGAGTCAGCAAATGTTCAAATCAACTGGCAACAAAAGTGGTACCTGGTGCGCAACTTACTCCAACAAATGTATGTTGCACTGGAACTCAAATTCTTCACACAAAACCATTCCACTTGACTCTCAATCCAACGTAGCCATCATGAGATCTGCTCCAGGTTTCGCAAAATATTTTTCCTTTTCTTCTGTCGTCAATCAATTAGAGGGGAACAATACTCAAGAGAAAGTGAGGGAAATTGATAAACCACATCATCATCAACATCAAGATTCATACCATCACGATACCTCTATGAATAACATGAACCATGATTCTATATCTGATTATAGTCCTTCACCTGACGACATTCTCGTAGCTACCAACGACCAATCGGAACTCATGCGGTGGCATTACAGGTTAGGACATCTGTCATTTAAGAAATTGAAGATACTTGCAAGCTTAGGTTACTTACCAAGACGCCTAGCAAAAGTTAATCCACCAAAATGCGCTGGGTGCATCTATGCAACCATGACCAAACGAGCATGGACGCATGAAAGGAAGCAATATCGATCCAAGATCATACCAGTCAAGGAACCAGGTCACTGTGTCTCCATAGATCAATTAGAATCACCTACCCCAGGTTTCATAGGGCATATGAAGGGAATCTTGACCATGCATCGATACTCGGTAGCGACAGTTTTTGTAGATCATGCAAGCAGATTGAGCTACGTGCATCTACAGAAATCAACTTCATCAGAGGATACTGTAGAGGCGAAAAGATCTTTCGAAGCTTATGCAAAGAGACATGGCGTTAGTATTTTACATTATCATGCTGATAATGGCAGGTTTGCAGATGATCTTTTCATGAAACAAGTGAAAAAAAGCAGGCAGACAATTACCTTTTGCGGAGTTAATGCTCATTTCCAAAATGGCATAGCTGAAAGAAGGATAAGGGACCTTCAGGAAGGAGGCAGAAAATTATTACTACATGCCAAATCTCGTTGGAAGGAAGCCATTACTGAACATCTATGGCCATATGCATTGAAGACCTACAATGACCAGGCAAATCAGCTCCCAGATAGTCTTGATGGAAGCTCAAAACTCGAGCGATTCACTAAAGTTGAAGTATCACCTAACTTGAAAGGGTTCCACACATGGGGATGCCCGGTTTTCGCCCTAGATGCATCACTAGTACAGAGTGGAAAGAAGATAAATAAGTGGAATGCAAGAGCGAGATTGGGAGTATATCTAGGTAACTCACCAAGGCATGCCAACTCGGTCTCCCTTGTTCTCAACTTGGATACTGGCCATGTATCCCCCCAATTTCACGTTCAGCATGATCATTTCTTCGAAACTATCAGACCAAATTCCAACAATCCTAGAACAAGTTCAAATTGGCAACGATTGGCAGGGTTAGTGAATAATATGGGCGCACATCTTCCAAAGCCTTACCATGCAAACATCGAAGACGCATATAAGCAAGTGACAACCCAAGAAGTAGAAGCTAGAGCATCAGCCAACGATGAAGGAAAAGTTAATCCAGATCTACCAGCAAATGAGGGAGATACCCAAGTCGAAAGTCAGGCAGCAATGAATTCCGAACATGGAGGGGACCAAACTCCAGTTAGAAGATCAGGAAGGAGTAGAACAATGACCGTCAAGATGAGAGAGAGTATTGATCAAAGCAAAGGGAAGAGAGCTTTTCAAAGTACTTACTACGAAGTCATGCATGAAGCCGACTACACCATTCAATCGGAATCCGACGATCCCATCTCTTTCTTAGCGAAGACTGACGCTGACACGATGTATCTACACCAATCCTTGAGGGAGCCTGATCGAGATCAATTCATCAAGGCCGTGATACGAGAGGTTAACGATCACATCATGAGAAAGCATTGGGAACTCATTCCCATGAGCAAAGTTCCAGAAGGACAAAAGGTGTTAGACGCCGTTTGGTCTATGAAAAGAAAGAGGCATTTGCTTACCAGACAAGTCTACAAATGGAAAGCTCGTCTAAATGTCCATGGAGGCCAACAAGAATATGCTGTCAATTATTTTGACACTTACGCTCCTGTAGTTACTTGGCCCACTATCAGACTGCTACTTACGATGGCACTACTCAACGGATGGGCAACTAGACAGATCGACTTCATTCTAGCCTATCCGCAAGCAGATATCGAGTATGATATGTACATGCACATACCTACAGGAATAGAACTTAAGCTTAAGTCAGAGAAATGTTGTTTACGTTTGAAGAAAAACCTTTACGGGCAGAAACAGGCCGGAAGAACGTTTTACCTCTATATGGTGAAGGGACTGCTTAAGCTAGGGTATAAACAGTCGAAGATAGATACGTGCGTCTTTTACAGGAAAACAACTATTTTCTTCAGTTACGTAGATGACGGAATCTTCATAGATTCATCCGTTGAAAACGTCAATTTAGCAATTCAGGAGTTAGCCAACGTTTTTGACATAGAGGACAAGGGCGATGTTAGCGAGTATCTAGGGGTTCGTATAGATTACTTAGACGATGGTAGAATCAAACTGTATCAACCTCACCTAATTGATCAGATCCTAAAAGAGCTACATATAGACTCCAACGTAAAACCTAGACCTACTCCAGCAGCTTCAACGAGAATATTGCAACGTTTCCAACATGAACCATCCCATCA
>Ga0209092_10005212_pt1 | contig 10571 bp, 2 predicted proteins | sample FraStrMetagenome_FD_187446 | JGI IMG/M metagenome (GOLD analysis project Ga0209092, IMG submission 187446) | Marine eukaryotic phytoplankton communities from Arctic Ocean - Fram Strait ARC3M Metagenome (SPAdes) (version 2) | ecosystem: Environmental > Aquatic > Marine > Oceanic | place: Fram... | reverse complement strand
GTGAACAGCCCCTCTCCATGGGATTTCGCCGTCTTTTTCAATTTTTGAAGCTTCTCGATCGATTCAATTCAACTTCATTATACCGTTGTGTTCGGCACATTTAGGAGCTTCATCGGACCTATTCTCTTAAAAATCGACCTGTTTAGCGACTTTTTAAAGAGATTTTCCCTAGTTTTGGTTCTAGACCCGCAAGATTTACGCGTTCTCAATTTTCAGAACGTCTTACCGGCCTAATTCTTAATCTCTGGGACCTATCTATATCGGGAGAAGTTAAGCTACCGTTAGAGCTTATCAGTTTCCTCGTGTGACTCCCGGATCATTTAGATTCGAGTCGGATACTCCACAAGACCGCCATCGCCGGTGCTCATAGTCGCCTCCGAATTTCGGGACTCAAGTTTTTCTCTTAGAATTTTGGGGTTTTTAAAATTTGGATCTTCCTATCTAATTTACATCCAACATAAAAAGGTCTCTAAGTGTTACGGCTAGTTTTCGCTACTTCCATATTTCGAACTTTCAACTACGCCCGAAAGTTCTGAAAATTTCGATTTAAATTATTCAACAGCGATTAGTCCGGAACAACGTCATTAGAAATCCTATTATTGGGTTGGATATCTTTATTCTTTAGATCTACGTGATATAGTTCCTAACATCAAGAGTTTTGCAACGGATTCCTTCGTCTTTCTATGTGGTTACGTAAGGAATTGCAAAAAATCCAAATTAATTCCTTAAGTATCCGACAACAGCTAGACCTCATACAGGATAACGCTTATATTAGGAGCAATTTAAACAGTATCATTTCCACAAGTAACGTTCTCGCTTCAGTGGGGATTCAAAATAATCTTGGTGACGCACACGAAATTAGAATTATTAGGGAGATAGATCTAGCGTGGAATAATATCCGGGATTACTTCAGTTTTTTGTTCCCTATTATTTGGAAGATCATTGGCGATAGTGACGTAGTTACATCGAGTTTTTCGGAAATAAAACTTCCACCGAGCATAAAGGACATTAAGATCAGAATCCAATCGTGCAAGAAAATAATAGAGGTTTCCAAAACTCTAGTATACGGAGGTGCACTGAGGATACCTTTCTCACAAGACTTAAGCATCCGAAATCTATATACGGAACTTCTTTCTCTGTGTCAAAAGTCGGATATTTCAGGTGCTCATTCAATCTCCGGGCAAAATAGAGTATCTTTTTTGCAAATCTGGTTGGAGAAATTAGTTTTAAAATACTCAATCTCGACGTACTTTATTGAGCAAATTGGCCTCAACTCTCCAAAACTCTTGATTAAAGCAGAACCAGCTCAAGTCTCCACTACGAAATTCACTGTTTCAAAAATTCCTATCCCTAAAAGTAAAATTTGCAATCCCTCCCAACTTTCGGACGATCCTCCATCTTCGAATAGCACTGATACCACTTTTTCCGCATATCTCAATTCGGATATTCACAAAACTCCTAAGTTTGTTGGATTAAAGATCAAATTTGACTCGGAAAGTTCAGATAGTAGTTGCTCATCTGCGAATTCGGAAGATTCAGTGTGGGATCCCGTATTTAAAAGAAGGAAAATCAATACTCCCAATCAAGATTCATCACGATCTTAAAGTATATTCTTACATAGGTTTAAAATGGATACTCCAACCACCGATTCTAAATCGGCAACCAGGAATTTTTATGAAGAACTATTTTCTCCAGATACTGAGTCTCTCACCCCTCCAATCTCGGATCATTCTGAAAATTCTGAATATTTGACCTCTATTGAAGACTGTGACAATTATACTTTCTCCGGTATATCTTTGGTGGAGAAACACATCAATATCACGGAAACAAGAAAATTGAATTTGTCTTCCACTTCATCTCCCTTTTCAATTCATAGATCTAAATTGAAATGTGACGAGTCTTCATTCTCTGGGTCAGATATGGACATAAGCACGGATTCGGAGTCGGATTCGAGTCTAGGAACATCTCTAGATGAATCACTATCAAATTGTGAGCAAAATAGTTTATCTTCCTCATCCATCATCAACGATGAGGAAGGAATTAGCGAGGAACAACAGACAAGTATTCAACAGGAAATAAATGAATGCGTAGAACCTGTCATCAACTTCTTGGAGGACGAAGATGTTGAATATTTATTTGGGGAAAATGTACAGCTTCCCCAGCCCGAACAAAGAGAAACTTTAGAGAAACATAATGTCGATACTATCGCTTCTTTCAACGTTCGTAATAAGTATGATCATAATATTGCAGCGGAATTAATGATCAAAGAGAAATTAACTTTTTTATCCATCCAGGAACCCTATGCCAGTTCACATAAGGCATCGGAATCTTGGAAGGCATTCCAGAAACTCGAGCTTGAATCTGCAAGGATCTCGTGTTTTGAAACCCCCTACCAAATGATCCTTTTCGATTCCTGGAAATGGGGGGGGAAGGTGATTTCACCATTCCAAAGCTTGCAATATGGCAGAGTAGCTTCTATCGGATTTAATCTGGGGGATAAATTCCAACTTGGAATCATCTCTATATATGCTCCATCGAAGGATGGAAAAAGCTCACACTACTCGGAGGAAGCAACTCATCCCACCATGCAAATCACTAATAACATTGTACAAAAGATCCTTTCCAAATGGAAATCACAATATCCAAAAATGGTAACGATGATATTGGGCGATTTCCAGGAAACAGTTAGCTCTCTAGATAGAGATAACTTGGGCGAATATAGACGGGATCCAACGTCAAATGGCGTGCTTATGGGATTACTCAATTCACATGATTCCATTGTTAGAACAAAGAACCCGAACAGTCCTTATGTTACTCGGTTTGGTGATGAGGGAGCCAGAGGGATTGACCATATCTTTTTTCCCTCTGATGCAGAATCCAAACATATTTGTACTGACGCAAAAATTAGGAGAGATGTTGGTGCCAGTTACTTTCCCTCGGATCACTCTCTCATTACATGTGATATTTCCAGATCCGGACAGAATAACAATTGTGGTGGCTTAGACAAAACGAAATATGCTTACAATAAACTTTTTTCAATCAAGCTAAACCAAACTGGACCTCTAGGCGAAGAGCTTGAATTTGATCGTACACAATTTAAAGATTGTCGGAAATACAAGGATCAACTCGACTTGTATAAAAAAATTCAGCAGCTCACCGGGAATGATTCTAATTTAACCAATGCTCATTTGGGAGATTTGGAAATTCGAGCAGACTTGCTTTTTCAAGATCTTTGGACTAATGGTATTAATCAAAATACTCATGGCCCAACGAATAAGCTGGTCCGTATTTCGGAAGCAAATGCAGCCGAATTATCATACATACTTAATAAGTATAATGTCGCTATAAAAACCATCATGACTGAACTCAAACTGGATAGGGATCACAACAATAATGATTCATCGGGTAAAACTAGGGGCAGATTGCGAACTCGTAGCGGATTCAAAATTTTCAACAACCTTCCAGTGCCTACTAAACTACGATACCTCAAAGTACAAGTTGATGCAAAGCTAAAGGAAATTAATAAAAATTTATATTGGCTTAAGGAGTTTCATATTCGAAGCAAGCATGGAGAAGAGAAGGATATGCCACATCAAGATCAATTTTGGAATCAGTGGAATTTAATTTTAAAAGATGACATTCTGAGAAGAAGAGCTACGGAGGTAGCTATTGCATATACTGAGGAAAGCGATGAAAGGATGCTACACAATTCAGCAAGGGAATACGAAAGAAATAAAAATGGTAGCAGAAAGAATTGTAAGAATCATAATGATGATGAACCTAGCGTTGGAAATACTCTACGTCATGTTCCAGACAATGTAACCAGACTTCTTAACTTCTGGCTTTCATCGTCAGGGTGTAACCAAGGGTTTTCTACTGCATCCTCCCCACCTAAAATTTCAGAGGGGTCTACAGCCTTCCTGACCGAGAGAATTAAAGATTGGAAGGAGCATTTAAGTAGTCAGGAAGTGGATGAATTTGATTTATCAACCCCTCATCAGGCTAAAATTGTACAATCATGCTTGGAAAAGGCACAAAATGACATCAAGAAGTTAAATGTCCAAATCACCAAAATTCAGGTGTTCCATAGACAATCTACTTTGAATCACTTTTTGGACACCAACAATATATCAAGCTTCACCAACAAAGTATGCTTCAAGAGTAGGCAAGCTCCTGCGGCCCACACGTCAATATGGGATCCCCATTTACAAGACTTTCGAACTTGCAAGGATGAGCTTGAGGAGCTGCATGCAACAAGCGCATTCCATGGTAAATGGATGGCAAACTCTGCATCCAAAGAGGTTTGCGCATTTGCAAAAATAGTCAAAGATGGGCGATTAGGCAATAGAGGCATCAAATTATGTCCAGATAGAATAGTTACAATGGCGGACATACCTCATCTAATCCATAATGGTAAATCGCTACCTCGCGAGATCCAAAAATCCTTCCTTAAGGCTCATGGACCACACACGGCGAATCTTTTTCGGGAACCAGTCACAGATAACCCACATTTTTTCTATCCTTTTTATCTGTTAAATGAAAAGGGGAAAATATCAGAAGGAGAAGAAATCGAGAAAAAACTCTGGAAAGCAATTGCTACTATACCTTCGAAAGCGCGTTTTGAGGGGTTTCAGTTGGCCGTTGTCGGAAGGTTTGCATCTCGATGGAGGAATTTGTTACTCAAAATTATAAAATTAATTCTAATAATGCGTTACATTCCTCCTGCCCTTCGGAAAATGGCCCGGTTCCCCATTCCCAAACCTGGAAAACATAACGAATACAGACCAATTTCGTTATGTCATGACCTGTATTGTTATGTGATGGGGATAGTGACGTCATACTCGTCGAACGCAATAGAAAAAGCAGGAATATTGCACAGTGGTTTAACGGCCTATCAGAGGGGCAAGGGGTGCGCAAACCTTGTCACAACCGAATTAAGTTTCAGAGAAGATTGTTTAGAGAGCTACGCACCTTCCGTACAGATTGACGAAGATGAGGAGAAGTTTTTTGATCGGATCCCCGTAGAGATTCTCCTTGCAGCAATGAGGGTTAACGGCTTTCCCAATCAGGGATATATTGAGATCAAGGCCAGCGCAATGGAGGCCAAAACCGTCGAAATTATAACGGCGAAAGGCGTTACTTATGCACGATTTATCTGCGGGCTTGAACAGGGCAACCCCGACAGCCCCACTGTCAGTAATCTCGTCATTAAATTCAAACATGACGTATGGGGGCACATCTCAAAGGAGATCAAAAAGATTTTTGAAGAAAATGATTGTATTCATCAAGAAAGTTATAGTTTTAATTCTAAAAATGAAGAAGATGGACAAGTATATCTATGTAAAATCGGCTATAGTGACGACAACAGTAAATTTATTTCAATTAAAAATGAAAATGATTTATTGGAGTTGGTGAAATATTTCACGCAGTTGTCCGGGGATATCAGTATGGTTACCAAAATCGGGCGAAAGTCATCAAAATGTGAGGTACAGTTTTATAATATTTCAGCAGAATTAGCAATGAAAATGAAAAAAGTTTGGAGCACAGCATGGAGCTTTGTGGATGACTCACCTGTAGAGGAACAGATTCCTTTTAAAATCCACATGAAGCTACCTGAACTAGAAAAATTTTATCAACTTATGAATTTTTTCGATCTGGAGGAAGAAGAACAGTATGCATGGAATCAAATAATTAGAGCACCGGCGCATAGGCATCTAGGTTTATCAAGTACCTTGGGGGCAGATACTTCCATGGCATGGCGAAAAACCTTAGAAAAAATGAAGGAAAAGCTGGTGAAATTAAATATATATAAAATGAATTCACAAGCACAGAAAAAATGTTTCAATATGCTGGTAGGGACGATACCAACCTTCGTTCCAGTACAGATAAACTATCCCAGCAAGGAATTGATACAATTTGACAAATATGCTGCTTCTTTTTGCCTCAAATCCAATGGACTTTCGGCTTCGGATTCAAAGATAAGGATGTTCATTCCAGAAAACGTGGGAGGCTTGGGACTAAATTCCACCTTGGAACTAGATCTAATTTCTGTTGCACGTGAATTTGAGATACTTGCAAATAATGTGACTTTGGATTCGCGGACATTCCGCACACGCATAAGTGCCATAGACAACTATTGCTTGCAATCTCTTTTTGTGAGCAAAAATCATGCGAGAGACGCTATAGCAAAATTAGCTCGATACGGAATTTATTTAAGGCATGCAAAAGATGAGGTGATTAACGAAATTTTAGCGGAAATAGCGAGAACGAGCAAAAAATTCTTACCTTTCTCTCACAAGAATTACAAAGATAATTGCACGATAGGAGTAGGTCTGGGCAAGGAAAGAAACAAGGAATTGATGTATGGAGGGCCGACGCATTCAATTTTGAAAGCCTTAGAAAAAAATAACTGGAAAACATCAGAAAAAATTGGTTTGGCAGCAAAACCATTTCGTATTTCAATCAAGAACTTACTCTCAATTCGAAAAAATGTTCTGGGCAAGGGTAATGAGGCAACAGCGTTATTTTTCAATCACTGGGAATGGAAAAATCATTACTTTTCACATATAAAGCGAATTCCGGACGATATCGACAAATGGAAATCATGTAACTTCTCCACACTCAATGACGGATATGGAAGCATGACAAATAGTGAATTCTTAGCGAATTGTACCCGGGAATCCAAAATAATGTGGAACAATCATGCTAGAATGCAAGGAAATAATAGCACCCTTGCCTTCAACTCGTATACCTGGGAAGGGAGATTTTTAGATTTCTTGATGAATTCTAAGAGCCCGATAATAATTGCAACGGATGGCTCTCATGCGGAGACTGAAAAACACCGGAAAACATCGTCAAGTTTTGTGCTTTGTGTATTGGATATACACAAAGGAGAAAGTTTAGCTTCAGGAAACTGGGAACATCGGCCGGTCATCCCAATTCTTAGTAGAACATCTGCACTCCCCCAAAATTTTGGAACTTGCAACTCGGATATTGCTCATGGGGAATCATGCGCAATCCTGATGGCTGAAATGGCGCTTACGGACATACCGAGAATAACAATCACGGATAGTAAAGCAATACGTGAATCAATGATTAAGCTAAGAAAGTTGGATTCAGGTATTAATGATAGAACTTACATTCGGTCGGTGGCTGGTGGATTAGGGAAATTCGTATGTGGTAGCATAAAAAACAGCATCTTCCATGCTAAATCAAATGGCCAAACTTTTATTCAATCGAATGCAATGAATGAAATCTCCAAAATTCTTGAAAATAGGAATAAGGAATTTTTGAGAATAGCCAAAACTTGGACCACCCGAACTGCTCGAAACCAGGACTCAGATCTTGTAGGATGGGAAGAAAAGTATTTTGACAACTGTATTACCAAGCCTATCCTCAAGGTAGACTCCCATCAGCTTGAGGAAACAGGTACCAAAATCAAGAACCCACCACGATATCGAAAACTCATACCGAATTTATCGGTCCTGAATGCAAATTTTCACGCGGACTGTTGTGCTGAATATGGAAGGAAATTTCAGGATGTCCCCTATGAATTTAATCAACCGAATTCGCATCTTCGGTTTTTCTTTACGTGCGAAGGAAGAAACATAGATAGAAACATCAGTGATTTTTGTCATGAGCAGTTCGTTTTACTTAAGATCAGAAAGTTACGATTAAAAGAAACTCAAGGCCTTTTATGGAGAATACGTCCGCATACAACTACGTCATGGGATTATCTTAACTTGCACAAAGGATGGATGAGAGCATTATTAGGCTTAAGTAGCACGCATACCCGGAGGGTATACAAATCGCAAATCTACAGAGAATGCAGTAGAGCCAAATATATTTCAACCATTCAAGACAATCCCAACGTTTGTGAAGAAATAAAAAATGCGAGTGTTCAAAAAGCTATTACCTTTCTTAGTGGATGTTTATGGTGCAACAAAAAATTGCAAAATTCACACAAAGGAAACAGAAATCACGCCATGTTAATTTGCAACAATAATAACATCAGTGAATTTAGGAAAAAAGCAACAAATTTGATAGAGTCTAAATTCAAACTATTTTTCTTAGAATTAGCAAGAGCAACTAGTAAGAACAATGTCACGAAATGCATAAAAAAAGTGGAAACTACTTTCTTGGATCTTCAAATTCAAAACCTGGGTAGATTACATCCAATCCAGAGAGAGTTAAATTCTAGATATATTTCATGCGAAGCTATCCTGAATAGAGAAGGGTTAACAAGCATACAAGAAGCTGTGGAATCACGGAAATTCAATTTTTTATGCGAAGTGTTTGGTTTGCTACCGAATTTAAATGGCATGGAAGTACGTGACGACCAACTTGGAGTATCGGATTGTCCATGGCTGGGTCTGACATCATTACGTATTGATAAAGATGTTAGCGACATTTGTGATAGTATATTTGATTTCATACCTCATAAAGACACAGCAACAGCTCTCAGGGAAAATCTAAAAGATTCATGGCAGGAGATAAAAACATTAATCATGGGGAAAGCTATCGGGATCCATCGCATTATCTGCTCCACTGGAAGGAAAATTGAGAAGGACTGGAGAAAAGAATATAATATCGATATCAATTCATTCAGGAAATTAAAGAGAGAATCTAATCCAGAGACATTTACCACAGGTAAACGAAAACCAGATTCTACAGCGGAACCTGGAAAAGAGAGAAAAAAGAAACAAAGGGTAATATCAAGTCAGTTAGACGGAGTAAATTTTAAATCATGCAATGGTATTACATGTCACATGAAATACAAAAGTTGGTGTCCGTCAAACAAATTCACCCAAAACCGAATTAAGTCTACAATCAAACAGTGCCAACGATGCGGACGGCATATGACAGCGATTAAACAATGTTTGGAAATCATACAAAACATGATAGATTCACAAAAATCTTCGTCAATTGCAACGCTATATACCTACATAAGCAACAATCATAAGAGCATGCAATACAATTACAAACAACTCGTGTCTCTCATGAATGGTTGTCTTGATTCTTCCTTTCACCTTAATAACTTCACAAAATCTTCACAACGCATACCAGACAGAATCAAACTCATAGGAAACATATTATGTATTGCATTACGAAAGGCATCACTCAATTTTTTGAGCCACAACCAAGGCATGCTTCAAAAAGCGACTTCAATTTTGAATGGCATACAAAACTGCAAGGAATCTGATTTCAAGCTCAACCGTAAAGCGGAGACAAAAATCAAACTACTAACTTCGAATAACATCACGAAACCTTGCAAATTACCAACAAAAACCAAAAAGACGATTATATTGAAAAAAGCCTCAAACTTCAATGATACAAAGGAAATCAGAAAAAAAGAGCAATCGCATCCAGCACCAGCAATCTTCAAATCCGACCATCGCGCACCTTCTACATGCAATGAAGATGAAGCAAAATTTCATACAACAAAGAAGGCAACTCAGCATCAACTTAAAGTGATTGACATACCAATTATATGTCCAAGGAAGAAACCGAAATTAGCAATTTTTGCTGCAAACATAATTCGGCCAAGCATATGTCTTTCGGGAGATGGAATGACGAAAGCTATTGAAGTCTTACGTTCATATAAAGTACCGCACCTCTATATTGCATCAGCTGAAGCATCGAACCAAATATCCTCATGGAGCTTCAACCAATCCTGGAATCAATTTGCAAAGATGTTCGGTTCAAGAAACCTACATGACACCAAGCCAAATGGCACGTACCTCATTCCGATGTATGCAGGGGGAACGGGAATGGGACACTGGTACCTTTTTGTTATATTTAAAATTCGACAGAGATTTATCAAAGCATGGTGTATCGATTCAATGGGGAAAGGAACTGTCAATAGAAATTTTGCTCAAAAAGTGGAAAAAGCTTTTGCACCAGGTAGGGCGACTCTGCGATGGGAACCTTATGAATGCAGGAGTCAGGAGGAACTTGAATGTGGCCCTAGAACAGTGCTGGCAATGAAAATCATAAAAGAAGGATTAGAGAAGAATATACCAGTGGAGGAAAGTATAATGAAAACAACCTTATGGCATCATCCCTATCAAACTCATACACCAGCCATGGTACGAGAGGATGCAGCGCACTTCATTAACGAGTACTCACCATCGATGATAACACCGCCTCTCCGTTATCGACGCAGAAGTATCCACACCACCAACAGAACTCGCACATTAAAACCGAATATAAAATGCATTGAAATCGATTTGTCACAGGATTAGGAAAGAAGGGAAATACGGGAGAAAAAAGGCGAAAGTGGAGTAATTGTCTTGAATTTGTTTGGCTTTGTTTGATCTGTTTGCTCGATCTTGATTATTTTGTTCAAAAGTGACGATAGGAACGAATAGGCAACGTACTCGGAATTTCGTGGTAAGTAAGACGGGGGGGGTGCTACCATAGGAATATATGGGGTGACTACGGTCATGTTCCAAAAGGTCCTGTTCTCCACGGAGAATCAAGGTGGGAAACCCGGAGGACGTGAAGGTCGAGAATCCATCTTAGAATGCAGCTTAGCGCAACACGTAAAATATAACATTCCTTAACTTAAC
>Ga0209092_10005210_pt1 | contig 10571 bp, 4 predicted proteins | sample FraStrMetagenome_FD_187446 | JGI IMG/M metagenome (GOLD analysis project Ga0209092, IMG submission 187446) | Marine eukaryotic phytoplankton communities from Arctic Ocean - Fram Strait ARC3M Metagenome (SPAdes) (version 2) | ecosystem: Environmental > Aquatic > Marine > Oceanic | place: Fram... | reverse complement strand
AATTAAAATTACAGCTTTGGTCGAAGATAAGAGTGCAGGTCGACACAACATCGTGTTTGGCACGCCGTTTCTTCGTGAGCTCGGCTTTCATTTCGACTATCAACGAGGAATCATTACTTGGGACGACGTCTCAATGGTAATGCAATCAATCCCACGTAATGAACATAACAACATTGATCTCCAGGATGAACACCTCCCCGACTTTTTGAAGACAATCACAGACAAACAAAACGTTCAATTTAGAGCTAATGTTTATGGGAAGTATAATTATCGTGATTTTGTTTTAAAATGTACTCACCTTTCTACAGAACAACAAGAGACCCTCATTGATCTCTTCGCCAAGTATAAGGAACTTTTTAGTGGAAAGCTCGGACGCGTTCCGGGACCTCCAGTCAGTTTAAATTTGAAAAAAGACGCAAAACCCTTTGCTGCCAGGCCTTATACTGTCCCAAAGTCAATGGAAAACATTACAAAACAAGAAGTTGCCGAACTCGTCAAGATAAGAGTACTCGAAAAGAATGTACAGACTGAGTGGGCATCCCCCTCTTTCTTCCGACCAAAAAAGGATGGAGGGATCCGCTTTATCACCGACCTTCGCAGATTGAACGCAAGCCTCAAAATACATCCCTACCCATTACCACTGATTGATAGTGTCATTTGGAGGATGAACGAATTTACGTTCGCCACCTGTCTTGATTTGAATCGTGGTTATTATCATTTCGTGTTAGATAAAGAAAGTCAAAAATTATGTGGCATAATCTTACCGTGGGGCCGATACACATATCGTTGCATGCCGCAAGGATTGATGCCGGCAAGCGACATTTTTCAGAGCAAAATGGTCGAGATCTTTGGTTCCTTTGAAGAAGTGATCGTGAACATCGATAACATCATTCTGTTTACGACAGGAACCTTTCAACATCATCTGAACCGTCTTCATGCAGTTCTAAAAGTACTCCGATCGAACAATCTTCATATTCATGTTGAAGGAACATTCCTCGCCAGTCCCAAGGTAGACTACCTTGGATACACCTTAACAACAAAAGGCACCCGCCCGTAAATTAAAAAGATCCTTCCAATCTTACGTTTTTCCCAACCAAAGACAGTAAAGCAGCTTCGTGGGTTCCTTGGACTTATTAATTATTACAAGAAAGTGGTCCATCGTCGTTCTCATATTCTCGAGCCTCTAACAAGGATCACTTCCAGCAAAAACAAGTTTTTAAATGGTTGGGGGCGGAACAGGATCAAGCTTTTACGAACATCAAATCCCTCCTGGCAAGACAGGTACTCCTCCACTACCCTGACTTCTCAAAGCCTTTCGACATCTATACCGACGCAAGTAACTATCAACTTGGTGGTGTTATTACGCAAAATGATTTTCCAATTGCATTCTACAGCCGTAAGCTCAACTCAGCCCAGCGAAATTACACAACGATGAAGAAAGGATTACTGTCAATCATCAAAACAGCAATCCATCATCGTGGCATTTTAGTTGGCTTCAAAATTCGTTTTCACTCTGACCACAAGAATTTAAGTTTTGAAAATTTCAAATCAGAGCGGGTGCGTCGGTGGCGCCTGTTGTTAGAAGAATTTAATTATGAGTTCCAATATACACCCGGAAAAGACAATGTCGTCGCCGACATGATAAGCAGATATCCTATTATCAACGTCAACCAACAATCAATCGAAGAGCTTACCACTATCGATGAACTAAATGACTTCCCGCTCAACTTCGTAACTATTTCAACACATCAAAGAAACGACAAACAGCTTCAGAACAAACTTAAACAAAATCGTTCATTATATAAAGTTAAATATATCAACGATAAAAAACTTGTCTTCCACCAGAATAAAATCTTCATCCCTGCCAGCCTACTACGTCCAATTGTCACATGGTATCATGAAAACCTTAATCATCCAGGCGTCGTACGTACATTGAGTACAATAAACATGCATTTCTATGGGCATTGTCTCCAGAAATTCGTTAAACATTACGTTGCATCTTGTCCAATCTGTATAAAACAAAAACATTCGACTAAGAAATGTGGACATCTTCCGCCAACTAAAGCCGTCTACGCACCTTGGGAATGTGTACATATTGATCTTTTTGGACCTTGGTTATTTAAATGCAAAGAAGATAAACAGCATAAAATCCAAGCAGTGTCTATAATCGACAACGGTCTCAGATGGGTGGAGCTCCATGAATACAAATCAAAATCCTCCGAAAACATTTCACTAATATTTGACAGAGAATGGCTGTGCCGCTATCCTCGTCCACGCATGGTAGTGTTTGATAACGGCACTGAATTTTCATCCGAGTTTCTTGAATTACTGCAAAGCTACGGCATTCAACCAAAAGCAACAACCATCAAAAATCCGCAATCGAACGCCATAGTTGAACGCCTCCATCTGACCATAAGCAACTCCCTACGCACAATGAATTTATCCTCTCGATTAATCGACGATACATCAATTCACGGTATCTTACAGTCTATCGCTTGGGCTCTTCGTACTACTTATCATACGTCTCTCAGGACTTCTCCCGGCCAACTTGCATTCGGACAAGATATGATCGTTCCAGCGACCTATCTGGCCAACTGGCGTCATATTCATGAACGTCGTCAGAAAAATATTTTATATAATAATGCCCGTGAAAATCGCAGCCGCATTGAACATGATTATAAAGTTGGAGATTTCGTTTTTCTACTCACAAAAGATATTCAGCGTAAGCTGGCTGCAGTGAAGAAAGGTCCTTTCCGTATCACTATTATCCACACCAACGTCACTGTCACCATTCAACGTTCACGTAATGTGACTGAACGTGTAAATATTCGTCGCCTCTTCCCAGCTTGTATAAGTTAAAGTTGAATTGAGTTCCATTTTCATTACTGTGGAGGAAGCGAGTGTCGTGATCACCTTTCTGGAAGTCGTAATGATCTTCTTTTCGTGGTGATGGCATCGATTTTGAGGTTTTTAGTCTAAACGGTTAGCAGACTTTTCTCTCATCGAATACCATTCTGTGAATCTGAATCAGTTATTCTTTATACGCAGAATAGTCTTTTCTTTAATCTTATAAAAATCACTCAGAGAGTATTTTATCACTTTTATTTTACATCTACGTGCACTTGTCAGACATAGATAGTAAAATAATCCAAGAACCGGCATTTTTCATTGGTGAACCATCTGGTTTTTGAGCGTGTAGGTTGTTCCAAGAAACTTGAAATACGTACGGGCTACAGCGTTACTTACGCACGGTGCCCAACTGAAAAATCAAATATATTTGGACACTTTGCAGTGTAGCGCTGTCGCAGATACTTCCTTTCGACAGCACAATGTGAAATATCGCTGTTCAAAGAAACAGAACAGTACAATGTGACGAAATATCGCTGTTCAAATAAACAGAACAGTACAAATATTCGACACGTAGCCTTATTCATTCATCAAAATGAAAGTAGAAATACGCTCATGAGACGTACAGGAAAAGATATACTTCGAATGATTTTGTTGACAAAATTAAAATTCTTCTTTCATTTGCGTCTCCGACGTGAAGACAAGTCCTTTTCCAACTAAATTATCGTATTCGTTCATCTATTCGCAATGTTTATTCGTCGATCCTCATTTTCTTCGTAAATCCTCTTCCAGGAGCTCGATACTTCTAACAATACGCATACATCATATAGTATTCCGTTCCTTAATACTGGAATACGTTAGTTTTTGTTAGACTCAATTAAATAATACAATTATTTCTACTTTGGTTCGCAACAACATTTCGTAGGGATGCCATTAAGAAAGATCAGAGTGGATTTCATATTAAAATTATACTGTAACTTAATAGCACTTCATACAAAACACTTTAAATTATATCATCGTCTTGAACTAAACGACCTCTTTTTCAGATGCGCATTTCCACAAGAGGCCGAGTACATCTAGTGCCTTAAGGCAACCGCAATACTGACAACGTGATAATTTCTAATGATTTAGAATCATATAAAGTTTTGATACCTATCATTGAATGAATGCTGTAGTTATTGCTTTACTTGTGAGGCACAACTGACGCAATTTCTCGCTGAAGCTCTAAAATTCCACCGAAAAGCTTTTTGTGACGCTTGCTAACATTATTGAACCCGATTCCTGGCTTAGCACTAACAAGCATAATTGGCAAGGAACTTGACTCACGGCGAATTAGATCGGAAAACTCAACTTTAACTGAAGAAACTTGGCGTGCCAAATCTTGCTGTGAAACGAGATCGCATTTAGTTAACACTAACTGAATAGGCGGAAGTGTCTCTTTACGACCGAGCATACGCTGAGCATCATCAATAAACTTGATATCCTCATTCTTGAGGCCATGACGTGCGTCTAGCAAGAGCAGCAGCCGTTTCAAATACTTACCGCGCCCGAGCATATAACTCTGAAGCCAAGAACGCCATTCCAACTTTCGTTCATCCGAAGAAAAAGAAAATCCATACCCCGGCAAATCTACAAGAACCAGCGAAAATGTTGATGCGTTAGATTTGTCGTCAGAATCACTTTCCGTAGAACTACGCAACTTGGATTCAATAGTGGAAGAAAGGTTGTAAAACGTTATCTCTTGCGTCTCTCCCGCTTTTTCCGACGTTATAGCCTTTTTACCCCTTGGCATCTTCTGCAATATTCGGCGCCTACCTCTTCGACTCAATCCATCCCCTTCTTCCATAGTCATTATATTTTGATTTCCATAAAGCAACGCATTGAGTAAGGTAGATTTACCGACATTCGATCGTCCAAGAATTGCCACCTCGGGAGCATCCCAGTGAGTTTCAGGCAAAGAGGTTCCTCCTCCTCCACCACCGACAGTATTATTATCGTTAATATTAATATTTCCAAATTTCCAAACCCCCGCAATTCTCACAGGTCGCCTCTTAATGATATCCTTACCATTGGGATGATTGCCACTTTTTGCAAAAGGTGGAGGCGGCATCCATTTCCAAGAAACCTTCTGTTCCGTAGAAGAAGAAGAAGAATCTATAGCTGCTAAGGACGACTTGTGTTTCGTACCATTATGATTCGTATTATAATGATTAGGATACCTTTTGGTTGGATTGGCATTGGACCGATGGTTATCACGACGAGACAAAAATAAACCTTCCTCGTATTTACTTAACAACGATGTTTGCCGTTTACGATTAAGACGACGACGACGACGAGGTGGTGGAAGTCCAACGCCAATGGATTGGATGTGTTTCAAGACAGAAGGGACGATGGGTAAGTCCTTAAATTTATTGCTATGAATGCTAATGGTTCGATGAGGTATTGTTGTTGTTATGCCTGCTGGACCAATCCTAATGGCGGAGGAATACATGCCTTGTAATGTGAGACGCGGCAGTGCTCGGAAGTTTATCATTTTTAGTTTACAAGTTTTGTATGCAATGGTACATGTTTGTGAAAAATTGTTGAATGCTAAATTTTTTATTTTTTTTTATTAACTTCTACTCTTGTACCAGGTATAAATTACTTTGTAGTTATAACTCATCCTCTTCATCAGTTACAGGTTTTGTTTGAAATAGGAGTAGTAGCAGTTGTTATATGATCGAAACATATAATACGCGTCATCGTTTTCCCTGTTATTGAACCATGAGTATCCATATTCTGAATGGTATCCTCTGCTATTTCCAGCGCATGCTGCCTGAGTTGCAGCTTCTTTTGTCCTTCGTATAAATTGTACCCGACGTATCATTTTTGTGTGTTGTGGATGTAATCAAGAGAGAAAGTGTGGTGCATGTTGCATTTTGAGCAGACGTGTATACCTGGCGTGAAAGTTAAAATATATAATCCTAGACAAAAATGAAAATATATGAAAACGCGCTGGATATGATACGACCTGTTATTGTACCGCATTACTTCTGGAACTCTATTCTTTTCCATACCGTGAGCAACTTCGAGAATGACATCCAGTACTCCCGAACAGCAGGTCTTGCAGATTGTGAAGGATCTTCCTAAAAGAAAAATATGGAAAAATCCTGGCCTCTATAAACATCAAGACTACTGTTAACGCAGTTGTGAAAGCAAGCGAAGTCAAAAATCCAAAGGTTCTGATAACGGGTGAATCTATCAACATGTCTGTAATGACGACAATCGGACACCTCATGATGAAGGAAAAAGACATGATTCCACTGCCTTTGGAAAAAAGACGGAGAATGACAGGCAATCCATTACAGGGTTTCTGGCATCAGGACATTCACAGTAATTCGTCATGTGTCTTCGACAAGGACTACGATTCTCAAAAAGTACAGTAAAAAGTTTTCAACTCAGATTTTCTGAGTATCATAAAGCAAAAGTTTCCAGCTCTATGTGACTCGGAGTCTTGAGAGATGAGAGGGCCTAGACACAGTGGGTAGATTCATGAAGAGATTTGACAAAATATTTACCGTTACCCTTAGGTTTTGATGTTCGACTTCGTTGTGATTCAAGAACACTTTGCATCTTCACGTACGAGTAGGGTGAAGGACCAGGACATGAGCACAAGTCTCTTTCGTTCGCATAGATAAGAATCTCCATATAGTAATAACCAGTGATTACTATGGCCCGACCATAGTTTAAAGTTCAAAGTAATACCGCCGTTACAGTGGAAAGAATTACATGTACTATTTTGCTGAAATCCAATGTCATTCCTCTCATATATCCTACTACCATTATTACTACTTGAAGCCTTCTTCATTTCTTAGAAAATTCATAGAAATGTGTACAATAATGCAATTAAGCAGTAGTATCAATAAAAACCAGAATATGAATGCTAAGTTTGCAAATGATAAGAATACATCGTCTTAAGTTAGGGGTTCTCCAGATTCAGGGAAAGTTCCTACTTAATCGATTCCCACTAGAACCCGATGTGCTTATCGTTTCAGCGACAACCTCTGCGACGTTCACATCGCCAAATTTATGAAGACGATATGCTTTCGGCAAAAACATGAAACATACTACGGTAAAACTTTGTAAAAAGCAAAGTGTAGTCCTTGCAAAGTAAAACGTATTATTTGCATGATCCTCATGCGCAAGATACAAAATTGGCACGGCTAAGATAATGCCCTGGCCAAACGAAAGTATGGAAGCAAAGATCCAAATTCCCTCGGCCAGTTCTGTGGGCAACGTTGACCAGGACAAATATCCCTGCCACAGTGCATACAAAATACAGCATGTATGAAAAAACGTGCAGATGTGAAAGTCGATATTGGCGGGGTATTTGTATCCATCTGGTGTAATCTGTCGCATTCGACATCTCCCAATACTTGAAATGACATTCCCATTCATATCCCAGGCAATTGGTACACGTTCCCATTTAGGTTCTGCCACAAATTGCCAAATGACGATTAAAATTGTTTCCATACAGATTAACAACAATATGAGAACAAACATATCCGAGGCTTGAACCTTCCTTCGTCTCAAACCATCTGCTCCGACGCCAACTAAAAGCCGAACGCGATGAATCTTCGCTATCAGCGCCGAAAACACAATTATAAATCCGATGCCGTAAACATACGATACCGACGCACATGCAGTATCTACTACATCGGAGTTATATTCTTCTTCGTCGCCGAGGTAAGTATTATCGTTATCTTGTATACCCATAGGTATTATACTACACGTAATGACAAAACATCCAAATGCGATCATAACGAGAAATACTGGCTGACTCAATCTCAGCAGCTGTGTATTTCGATGATATGTCGTCCATCCAATCGCACCGACCGATGCAATGGTTTGTAGTGCAATGTATATGCTACCAACAAGTAACACACGATCTTCAATGAGATTTCGTTCGGGATTAGATGGAATACAGCTTGCATTTCGACCATACAAGTGATTGGATTCGAGATAGTATGTATGTTCATTATAGCAATAACATGATCCGTCATCATTTAGGCACATACCACCGCTGGATTGGCATGAGGATAATTGTAGGCACTCTCGTTGCTCCCATGTTTTCCATGCTTCAAAGTCAGGGTTCTCATCATCATGATTTAGGGATGGATATGCAACAACTATGCGTTCTCCGGTTGTTTCATTGAATGTTATATTGCCTAAAATAGTTTCGTATGAGATGGATGATATAAACGAACTGATATTCTTCTCTGCAATTTTTCCTTTATCAAATGCCTGTATGACGATGGAAAGTGCCGATGTGATGGATGCTACAGCATAACGATTCGACAGGGACAACGACGATGGCTTCATAAACAATCTCTCTTCAAATGAACGACGCGTCATTTGTAACAACGAATCCCACGACTCTTCATTACCTACAATATAATCCAAATTGAACACATGCGAAAATTCATTGTAAAAATAAGTCAAATCATTTTGTTCGAAACTCGCATCACAAATTGGTGCGAAAAATTGCACAGCATTAAAGCCATGACGATGCATCGCACGATTCCACTCGGTACACCTTCGTTCTCCATATAAACAACTTGCTACAGCATCGATACGTTGTGTAGTGAAGTTAGTAAAAATAATCTCATCCATGGACGACGTAAAAGCAGATCCATTGAAAGGCAAGACATACTCTGCTACATAGTGCACAAGACTACGACATGCATCGCGTGCGAATGGCGTATCATCGTACACAATTGCCAGAGAAGTATTCGTGACAAAATTCCGCGCTCCAGACGAAAAGAAATACCGCGGGGACGGTAGGATGCTATAAATGTACGAAGAGGTTGGCTGCTTCATAGGCATTGGACCGGTGGAGAGGAACGGCAAATGAAGATTTTGTGCTGCTTCCATCCACTTAGCACTGGACGATGATACAACGTACGGTCCTAAAAGTGCATTTAGATTAAGTTGTTGTAGCATTTGGATGGAATCCTCCTGTTCGTGAAGGAAATGGAGAGAAATGAAGTTGGCACAGCGCGAAGAGTTGATGTGAATTGTTGCCGCGTATAAAGCCTGTTTTTGAAGGTTGGAGATCGTGGCATCGTACGGAGAAGATAGGTAGCCTATTTGTAAGGTTGGCGATGTGGTGATGCAGTGGGTGTTGGCCATGGTTAGTGTGTGTTTGCGTTTTTGTGAACACTTCATTCGTGAAAATTTCTTCGTGTAGGAAGGAAGAAAGGAAATCAGCGGAATTGTTTTACGGCTAATTTTGTGACTTATTTTGATTGATTGCTACAACTTTAGCCTGTGTATCATTGGAGCGGGATTGGCAAAAATTCACCAAATCATCAGAGATGTTATTACTATTTTTCTTTCATGTTTGGTGGGTTATTATACACATATTGATTGCAATCTTGGACGGGACTTGACGGGTAATCTCCAATCATCATTTACAATCGCGACCACGATTGCGCATCCATTAGCATTTTGGGTGTCCTTACCTTGATGGACAACTTTTGTTTCTACAATATGTGAACGTCAGTACCACATATACTGTTTATTTAGATCTACAGTTCTAACTATAGGAGTATTATTGAGACGAAAACAACCTGTCTTAACCACGTACCATAGATGCTTGCTTGGCTACGATCAGAAGTGACTACTGAAGAGGACAAGTTTTATATTTTTTTCGAAAAAAATTATAAATTAAGCCATGTAGGCGGCAGTTTTCACAACTTATGCCGATCGTTTGCAAGGTATCAGACAAAATTCTATTTCACATCATTGCAATAAGGAAAAATTAATTCATTCTGTTTGATTCACTCTTCCCTGACAGACAATCTAAATGATACCTGCCATGCCCGCTCTTCGCCTTTCGTCATTAATAAGAGGCAGGTCCATTTCACCATTTTCACCTTATCCTTAATTAAAATTGTTTACATCTGCTCTCGTAATTGTTTTAATGATCCATCACATTTTAACTTATTCGAACCACGCTTTCCTGAGGATATCGTCCAGTAAGTATTCGTACAGGCTGCATTGTGTTTACATTTACAGTTAGATCGACTAACGATCTGAATTTGACGAAGATACCATTCGATTCAACCGCACCGACGCGGTTACTGAAAATGGGAGTAGTGAATATTTTCCCCATCCAATTTATCATCGTATATTTGAAATGTAGTGGAACCGACGGCGCAAAAGTGATTGATGTAATTTTTAATCCGCCACAGAAAAGCTCATAAAACGATACTGGTTCGATATGAGTTGTATTTCGAATAGCACTGATCGATGCATACGCATCGGAGGTGTGTGATTGGTGAGGTTAGGTAGAATTGGATATGTGTGAATATCGATGCGTAGGAGCATATGTTTTAAGTGCCTTTTTTGCAAGTTGACGATAGTCATAAATACATATTTCAGTTTGTATTATTGGTTGGAGGAACCTTTACGAATGTTGCAAAAATATCGAATTTGAATGGACATCTGTTTTAGAACAAGCCAATACAAGCGCAATTAGGTCTTGGATCGGCAATGGATCATTTTTGGATAAAATTGGGGAAGATACAAATATTCTATTCTCAAGATAATTTAACGTAACTCGATTCTTCTGATGAAAATTTTTATAGCTACTATTCTCAGATAAGAGGTCGATGGCAGGAGTTGACTACCGTTCACTTAATGACGAATTTCAGGACCGTATTCAACCAAAAAAGAAAAGA
>Ga0209092_10005207_pt1 | contig 10573 bp, 8 predicted proteins | sample FraStrMetagenome_FD_187446 | JGI IMG/M metagenome (GOLD analysis project Ga0209092, IMG submission 187446) | Marine eukaryotic phytoplankton communities from Arctic Ocean - Fram Strait ARC3M Metagenome (SPAdes) (version 2) | ecosystem: Environmental > Aquatic > Marine > Oceanic | place: Fram... | reverse complement strand
TGAGAGGGTTCGAAGAATGGATTCTCTCTTTTGATTAATTTTTAATTGTACAAAGTAGTGCTAGTAAAAACACAACTAAGGCTAAAAATAATATGAATACTGCCACGCAGCAAGAACAAAACAATAGCATTCCACTCAGCCAAAAAATTGTTTTTGGTATTGGCATGCTCGCTAACCAACTGTTTCCTGCCGCACTCGGTATTTTTATGGTGATTTTGGTGCAGAGCTTAGGTATGAGTCCTCTTCTCTGGTCATTAATTTTCTTTATCCCCAAAATGATCGACGCAATAACAGATCCGTTAATGGGTTATATTTCTGATCATACGGTATCTCGCTGGGGTAAGCGTAGACCTTATGTATTTATAGGCGCAATTATTTCGGGCCTATCATTTATCATGATGTGGCAGTTGTCGGCTGACAATTCTGAAATGTATAACTTCTATTATTTTCTTGCTTGGTCTTGTGTGTTTTGGATTGGCATGACGATATTCAGCGTACCTTATGTGGCTATGGGTTATGAAATGAGCTCAGACTTTCATGAGCGAACGCGATTAATGGCGGTGGCTCAATGGATAGGTCAATGGGCTTGGGTGCTTGCGCCTTGGTTGTGGATTGTTTTATATGATCCTACTTGGTTTGAATCAGCGACTGAAGGTGCGCGATATTTATCGCTTTGGGTTGGCGGTATTTGTATGGTGCTCGCTTTAGTGCCGGCAATTTTTTGTCATTCTACGGCTGGTGTCGAGGATGAAAGCCAAAATGATGATGCAACGCTTATGGATACTATTCGCGATTTTGTTCGCGGTATTTTCATTACACTTAGTAATAAGCCGTTTCAAAAAATCTGTATAGCAACGTTTTTGATTTTTAATGCTTTCCAAACTGTTGCTGCTTTTTCATGGTTTATTATTGTTTATTACATGAATGGTGGAGACCCTGCACAAGCGGGTGTATGGCCAACGTTATTTGGTTCAGTTGGCGCTTTGTGTACCTGCTTTTTGGTTATTCCTATTGTTAATTGGATGGCCCAAAATTACGGTAAACGGTTTACCTTTTTATTATCTCAATCGATTTCTTTACTCGGTTATATTTTGTTTTGGTGGTGTTTCTCGCCAGAAAAACCTTGGATGATATTTATTCCATTACCCTTATTTGCTTTCGGTATTGGTGGCTTGTTCACTATTATGATGTCAATGACGGCAGATATTTGTGACCTTGATGAGTTGGAAACCGGGGAGCGCAGAGAGGGCACCTTTGGTGCTATTTACTGGTGGATGGTTAAGTTAGGCGCTGCATTTGCCGGTGGTGCTGCAGGCCTTATTCTTAGTGTTATCGGATTCGATCAATCGGTAGCTGTGCAAAGTGAAGAGACGCTTGAGTTGTTACGGTTAGCTTATATCGTTATTCCTTGTGTGGGGACTTTGATTGCTATCTTTGTTATGCGTAATTATGATTTAGATGAAGCGCGAGCTCATGAAATTCGTGGGCAATTAGATGCTCGAAAAACCGCTTAAGCTTATGACTTGAATGCGCGCATAAAAAAGCCGGTCTTAATGACCGGCTTTTTTGTTACTGCGTTTTAGCTTTTTTGATACAGGTTCTATTGCGATTCCCGTTCCGGCTTTAGTTTAAAGCCGGTGTAAGCAATACATCAATTTGCGTTACTGTGCCTTTCTTATCAAAGATCAGTAACGACGTTTCTGCATCAACGGTATCTCCTATAATAGTATTCTTAGTACCATCAGCGTGAGTCACTACAATTGACGCTTCCGAACCATCAGCTAAGCCATAAACAACCGGGACCTGACAATAAGTAAAGCCGAGTTGTCCTTTTGATAGTGCGACAGTTTGTTGATCACCGTTAATATCAAAATAAACCAAAGTATCATCGTTAGATAAAAACTCAGCTTTGCGAAGAATAAACGGGTTAAAGGTAATGCTTCCGTTAGTAACTACAACCCCGAGTTCCATTAAGCGGGTAATGACTTCTTCTTTCACTTGGCCAGTCATACCTGGCTGTTTAGCGCCAGCAAAACCCGGTGTATGTGAATAAGGATCGGTAGGGAAAGCGCCATAGTTAGCGGGCGTTTTGTTAAAGCCTATGCCGGCACGAATATCAAAATAACAATCAGCCAACTTTTGCATAACCGTTGCATCAGCGCCGACTTCTACGCCTTTACGGAAGCTCTCTAACGCGGCTAGTAACAGTTTAGATACCATGTGCCAGTAGATTGAGCCTAAGCCTTCATAAGCATACATGCCGCCAGAGCGACCTGTGAATTGACGATGATTAAAGATACCTTCAAAAATTTCGGCAACCAATGATTGATCTTGCTCAACTAAGGCGTCATAGCCATTCGCTTTCAGAGATTGCATTGCACTCTTTGCGCTATCGACATTATTAAACGTACCGTTAAAGTGATAGCCGCCTTGTGTATCAACTTCAATTAACGAAGTGTCACCAGCTGTTACTAATGCTTTAAGAAGTTCTGAACGTTCAACTTGCTCACTTGGAATAATATTTTTATCAACGAATCGCGTTAACTCACGATCAGGATAAAGTAAGTAAGTGTGCTGGCGAGCGGTATAAATAGATGACTTTCTTAATGCTTCTAAAACATTTAAAGATTCTTCAGGGCTTAGGTAGCCAGAACTTAATACGGCCACCTGACCTTCAAGCATTTCATATAAATGCGAAATCTCAATGCCGTCATCGCTAGCCGTCATTAAGTTGTAGGCATGATACAAACCATCTTCGCGTCGATTGGCGCGAATAGTGTGGTCAATATATTCTAAAGAAGTTTGGCAAAAGGCAACCAAATCTGATGCTTTAACCGCTACTCGGTTACCGCTAAAGGATTGTTGATAAAGACCAGCGCGATAAGTGCTTGCTGCCGCACCCAAACTATCCAGTACTTCTTTGCGATCAGCATCACTGAATTTACCCGCGAGTAAATGTTTATGATTCTCAAAAGTGCTATGAATGGCATGCAGTAATTCAGCAATTTCTTCTGAAACAGCAACCTCTTGAAAATCTACTGAAGAAAATAACTCTAACAAATACTGTTGTAGGCGACGGGTGTAATACAATGTCACCATCGATACGCCAAAGCCTACTAAGGCATTGTTGGCATCGTTCCACTCGGGGCGCTGGGTGTTCATCCAGATGCCGCCTTCAGGGATAAGGTTTGAAAGTTTAGCCAATACTGTCGCTAACAACTTTTCGGTTAAGTTAACGTTATAAACTTCGCCTTTGTTATTCCAGATTAAACGTCCATCGGCTCCCACTTCTTCGACACGTTGATCAATTAATACTTCTGTATCATCGTCATAGTCGATAGTGTTGTGAGGATCTTTAAGTTGATCTTCATAGCCTTTAATACGATAAGGTAAGTTGGCATAACAAAATAGATCTTGCGTTAAGAATTTTTGTAGCGTGCCCGGGTGGTAATCATTTGAGAATTCTAAGAACTTCTGCAAATAAATAACTTGGTGATCACCCCAGTAGCCGATGTTCGCCCATGGATCGCTAGGATCGGATTTTTCCCAGTCGATACCGGATTTAGTAATACGGTAAGGATTGTAACCGTCAGCAGTACTGGCGTTAACAAACTTACAGATCATGCTTTCGATATAGTTAGGAATCGAAAAGCTTAAGGCTTCCCAGTTTTGGAAGATGTCACGCCAGTTGCCTTCAAAGTTAAGCAGCTGAGAGCCATCATCTTTCTTAACGTTAATTGAGAACTTATTCCATGGTCGTGAAGGGTCGCCATGACGACGACTAAACGATAGCGGTAAGTATTCAAAGCATAAACGTTGTAGGCCGGCATTATTTTGAGCTTCGGCCGCTTGAATTAAATCGCTGTAGTGAAATTTATCATCAAGATTGTTGAAGAATGTTTCGAACTCGGCGAATACCTTACGGTTAAAGCCTTTTACAAAGCTAATAAGGTCATCTTTAGTGACTTCATAGTTATCAACAAATAAGCCGCCACGCATAACATTAAATAAAACGTTAGAAAAATGGTGGTTAGCGCTGAGTTTGTCTTCTGTTACTTGCAAGCCGTCAGAGATGCCGACGATGCGTGAAAGATTTTTTGAACCTACAGCAATATCAGTTTCAATCTCTTCTGCAATATTGTTATCAGCCGCTAAATAAGCGATTAAGTTTTTAACATCGGCAGGACCTTGATTGATATCAGCAACGATGCTCCACGTTTCTTCACCATGCGGCGCAAGGTTAATGCCGTCATTAATAAAGTAAGCGCCGCGACGCGCACGGACATCGGTTTCTTGCTCAATTTCCCAGCCATGACGGAAGTTATTAAGCTGAATAGATGAAACTAAACGTTTAGCGTTAGGTAGACCTACTGACCAAACAGTCGTTGCTGATAATGCTTCACTTGGCTCGGCGCGATCAACTAAGATAGAGCTCATGCTGTAAAGGCCAACACCGCTGTCGGCTTGTAATTCATTTTTCTTATAAGCGTCTACTAAGCAGCTTAATGAATTTTGAACATCAGGCTCAACACCATAAGGTAAAAGGTTTTCTATGCCGTCAACAATTTCAACATAAGTGGCGTTGGCACTGTTGTTAACGAGTGTTGATGTTTTAACAAAACCGAATTTGTCAGAAGTACGCCATGCATAGCGAAAAGTGACTTCAAGGTCATGATTAATTTCTTCAAAAATTAATTTATCACCAATCACGTTTTTGTAGAGGTTGCGGGTAATATTATAGATGCCAGCGCATTGCTCAGAGAAGGGTTCCCAAAGTGAGGTTTTTCCTTCGCTAGAGACTAAGGCTATAGTTCTGCTACCAGTATAAGGCGAGCCATCGCTGATTTTGTCATCAGAGTAATAAGGGAATAAGGCGTTATCGGGATTAATTCGACCAGCCGATAAGCCACCGCGAGTCGAGATAAATAACCAATGGTTAGAATCGCTGACCACGCTAATAAAGAAATCTTTCATTTGATCGTAGTTGGCAATCTGGTAGAAAACTTCGCCGTCTAAATCGACGTATTGGCCAGCGACCTCATTAATAGTACTGTGTCGAAGTTGTTTGCCTATATGTATACGTTTCTGTGTCATGTTAAATCTAATCCAATTTTGTGAGCGGCGCAGTAGCAAGCGCTTATATCGCTGGTAGATGCACTCTATTAGCAGAGGCAGTTATTATAGCTTTAATGATCTTTATCCAGGCTCCCTGCCTAACCCTTTCAAACAGGCGCGGTATTGTACGTTTCCCCCTGTTCTTTCGCCAGTTAGAGAGTAGTGGAAGCTGGGGATTTATCATTAAATAGCCTATAAAATCGTTAAGCTGTCCCTTCATTAGGGTAGGTTGGAATGGCAGATGGAACTAAATTAAGTCGTTTTTAATTGATGATCTGTGTAAGTTAAGTTTAGCGAATACTTTAAGGCGCCGTAAGTGCTGATATCAGTACTTGTTAGCGATAACTCACCAAGTAAATAGCGTTTAAAGCGGTAGATAGCGGTTTGTTGAGCGTGGGGAGGTTTTATTTAGAGCAGGGAGGTTTTATTGGCTTCGCATTCATAATTAATAACCTTTGGATCATAATGAGTATTTGAGTTAATAATAAGTGTTTAAGTTAACAATATGTGTTGAAGTTAAATAAGGCATGCTGGCATTTCATAGGATAAGGTTGACGCTAATAGTTGTTATTCCCGTGATTTAAAAAAATCGAAAAAAAATTTAAAAAGGCAATATGTATGAAATATTTTTCGCCACTTCTGATTTTTATTTTAGGTTGGATTCTGTTGTTAGTTTCAAATAGCTTGGCGTTTATTGGCTTAACCAATGGCTTACTACAATTACTGTTATTTTTTTTCGTGGTGTGCATTCCAACGTGGTTAACTCAGCGAATGTCTTATGTTGATATTGGTTGGCCTTGGGGTTTAGTATTAATTGGTATTGTCACTTTATTGTTAAGTGAGGGTGATAGTGCTCGCGTTATTGTGGTGAGTGTGGCTTATATTTTTGCGGGTGGCCGTATGGGTGTTGGCGCATTAAAAATGTGGAAGGCGGGCATGTTAAAACGTGAGCTACCGCGTTATGAATATCAAAAGCATCGTTGGATAACGGCGGGCAAGACCAACGTGAAATTAATTATGCAAGTTGAAGTGGTGCTGCAAGGTTTAGCCAACGCCTCTTTCTTAGCGATGCCAGCATTAGTTATTGCGACGAACCCAGGTGGGCCAGTAACAGTATTAGAAGTTTTAGGTCTGTCGATTTGGCTGGGTGCTTTCGTACTTGAGTCTATTGCAGATAATCAAAAACTTGCATTTTTAAAGGCTATGAAGGCGCAAGGTAAGCGTAAACAGGTTTGTAATATAGGCTTATGGCAGTACAGTCGGCACCCTAATTACTTTGCCGAATGGATGGTATGGAATGGTTTAATTATAGCGTCTATTCCATCATGGTTAGCGTTATATGAAAATGAGTCGTTAATTATTTGGTTGCTGCTTGGCTGCGGTTTGTTATTTGCATCAAGAATGATGTATACCACATTAGTTTATTATACGGGTGCAGTGCCGGCTGAATATTATTCCGTGCAAAAAAGACCTGGATATAAAAACTATCAAGACGCAACCAATAGGTTTTTTCCGGGTCCAAAAAAGCCATAAATAAAATCGCTTATAGTTAACGCATCATTGATTAAGGATTGATAATGAATAACGTGGAATATGCAGGATTTTGGATAAGAGCTGGAGCCTCTTTAATTGATACAATTTTAATGATGGTGATTATTGTTCCCGTGCTGACAATTATTTACGGTAAAGGGTATTGGGCAAGTGAAGCATTATTTTTAGGTGTTTGGGATTTGCTCTTTAATTATATTTTGCCTGCCATTGTCGTTATTGTGTTTTGGGTTTATAAGTCGGCGACGCCAGGAAAAATATTATTAGACATAAGTATTGTCGATGCTGAAACTGGCGGCAAGCCCAGCAATGGACAATTGATTGGACGCTATTTTGCTTACTATATTTCGGTGCTTCCGCTCATGCTTGGCTTTATATGGGTGGGTTTTGATAAGCGTAAACAGGGATGGCATGACAAATTAGCGGGCACAATGGTGGTGAAGCAGGGCTAATTCTAGGGCTTCTGAGCAGGCTGATGGTGCCAAGTTTGATCGTTTTTTGTGATATTTATTCTTATTGAGCCTTTTTTACTTTCTTTATTAGTGAATGAGGTAGTTATTAGATGGCTTTATCGTATAAAATTACCTCTTCGTTTTATATCCGACTTGGTGAACTCGGGTATATATTTTTGAATTTCACCAACAAAATGAGTAAAGAAGATGAGCAAAGGAACAGTTAAGTGGTTTAACGCCGATAAAGGCTTTGGTTTTATTACACCTGAAGATGGAAGCAAAGATTTATTTGTTCACCATTCAGAAATTCAAGCTGGTGGCGGTTACGCTACATTGAATGATGGCCAGGCAGTTGAGTTTGAAGTTGGTCAAGGCCAAAAAGGTCCTTGTGCAAACAAAGTTGTTCCTATCTAAGCTTTAGCACAGATCAAATTAAAGCCGCCGAATGTTATGCATTCGGCGGCTTTTTTGGTTGTGGGGTTTGGGTATTGAAGCGTATCGAGAGGCGAGCTTTAGTTGAGTTAAATTGTCAGGCTATTTCGCCAAACTTTTAGCATAGTCTTTTCCATACAATACTTTCCATTCGTGTATTCATGCTGGATTAGGCTATCTCACACATATTGTTTGGGCCTAGCGCAAACGTAACTGAGGTATTGGTGTTGAGTATTTCGTTAGATATTTTTTAAATATCTGCATGTTTAAGTTTCTTACCATATGCTGTTATCCGATATTTTTGTAAACGACTCGTCGGTTTATCGGGAATAGTCATCTCAATTAAGCCGTCGGTTAAGGCGGGTAGTAAATAGCGATCTCGAAACGATTTTCGATCATTTAGCTGCAATTTATTAAGTAGCTCATCTCGGCTCATGGCACTTTTTAGCACTTTCAGTAATTGCATGACTTGGGGGGTGACTTGGGGGGTGACTTGGGGGGTCGCAGATATGATGGTGTTCAATATCATAGAAAGCATAAATTCAATAAAAGGGGCTGAATCAGCTCCTTTAGTGCTTTGATTGAGCGCTTGGTAATACTCTTTTTGGTGTTCATGGACCATGCTTTCAACGGGTACATGTGAAAAAATAGGGTTCCATTGGGTAAGGATTAGCGTTTGCCATAGGCGCCCCATTCGCCCATTGCCATCAGAAAATGGGTGGATAAATTCAAATTCATAATGAAAAACAGAGCTTGTGATTAAAGGATGTTGGTCGGTTTCGCTGAGCCAGTGCAGCAGTTCGTGCATTAATTTACCGACACGGTTGGCAGGTGGTCCCATATGTACCACTCGATCTCCGTTCATTACGCCCACACCGCTACTTCTGTAATAGCCAGTATCGTCGATTAAACCTTTCATCAGCATTTGATGCGCTTTCAATAAATGCTTTTCGTTAACCGGTTGCCATTGTTCAAATTGGTCATAGGTCGAAATAGCATTCCGTGCTTCTTGTAAATCGCGTGGTGGGGCAATCACTTTTTTGCCATCCAATATAGCGGTAATGGCGTCAATACTAAGCGTATTACCCTCAATAGCTAGTGAGCCTTGAATGGTGCGTATGCGATTAATACGACGAAGCTTTAACTGATTCTCTTGGGTTTGCTGTGCAGATAGCCGCCCAAGGTTTTCGCTGATATCAGCGATAAGCCGGACAATGTGCGGTGTAATGCTAAATGGCGGTTGATAGTCTTTCATCATCGTATTGTAAGCACTTATGTAACAAAAAACAGGGCCAGCAAAAAACAGCAGATAAAACAGAGTGAATAGGAATATTTTTTGATCAGCCTTAATATATTGTCCCGTAAGTCTTTTATGACTGCCATGCCCGCCATCTTAAAAACAACCATCCAAAAAAAGGCCAACCCTTATCGGGTTGGCCTTTTCTAATTGGGGGCGGCGGGAATGATTCATCCTTCGTCCTCACCCCTTCGGGGTAGTCGTCGTTTCGCGATAGCGTTGTCTCACCGCGTGGCTCGGCTGAACTCGCTTGTCGGTTTCATTCTATCTGCCGCCCAAAATAAAAAACCCCAACCCTTGCGGGTTGAGGTTTGTTGTTGGTGGAGACGGCGGGAAAAGAATTACAACCTTAAGCAGATGTTTTTATTGATATTTAAATTAATTAAAATATGAAATGCCCCCAAAAATACCCCCAGTAAATTTTACTGCTCCACCTGTTCATTATCAGATATTAAAACTACTTTCGCTGTGTAGTCCGTAGCTTCAAGAATAGTTATTTCAGTATTATTGACTAGGATTTTTTGCGGTAAAGAGCCGATTGGTATGGATATTTTATTGGCATACTTATCATAGATAACAGGGTCGGGTGTATTCGGTGGAATAACGGTCGACACACCAGTAGTTGTTGCAGAGCCATAATAACTTTGACCGCCAACATTGCCTGAGTAGAAAGTGTTTTGAGTATTGGGTAGGATGATGGCTGAGGAATTCATTGTAGTTGCGCCAGTTTCTATGCCTATATCTTTGCGAACTAAGATTACTTTTTCATCTTCTATCCCTGTAAAAAAAACATTAATTATTCCAGTTGGAGTTGTTCTGCCAAAAATATCTGCTTTACCAAAGGCATTGGGTAGATTTTTCTCGATATTAGCCGAGTATATAGGGTCACCAATACCAACTGTAAACGGTGAATTGTATTGTTGCTTAACGTCGGTTTTATGTTCAATAGTTTCGCAACCAAGTACTAAGAAAAGGGTAAGAGCCAGAGCCGATTTAAAAATTATCTTTTTCATTTTTTCCCTTCCACTACTTTCATGTGATTTTATAAATAGAAATGAGCTATAAATTTGCATTACCACGCGTTATTCGAGGTTCAGATGTGGATTCTGGCTTAACGATTGTAATGCTGATATGTCGTGGTTCGTCTTCGATGATGTGTTCGATAGAGCGCATTTTAGGGTGAATATAGTTCGCTATCGTCTTGTGGCAATCCAATCTCATTGAAGGCTCTAGAGGCTCGTCATTAGCCATCTCTACCATAGCTAAAATAGGGTCATACTGTGGATATAACGAAGATAAGCGGTCCCTGAGTACCTGCTTATCCCTGTTAGGTGTGCCTTTGGCTCTACCGCCTGTTTTAAAGCCTTTAGCCATCTATTTATCTCTTCTTTTGATTATTTGGCAACATAAACAAAACCAGTAACAAATTCAAAATCCTTTAATTTTTTATCTTTTATGCAAAAGTTAAGTAACCCCGCTTTTTTTCGGCAAAACTTTACTTTTTCTTTTTTAGAGGAAAAGGATATTTTTAACTCACCCCCTCTTTGATTGAATTCACTAACAGCTTCACACCAATAATCTGAGTGATAATACTTATCATCTTTGGTAAGTTTACATAAAGGCCTATCAGAAAATACTCTTTGCAATCTCTCGACTTTAACCTTTTCATAATCAAACTTTGGAACAATGCAATCTGAAAAAAAACCACTCACTTCACCAATATTCTCGT
>Ga0209092_10005205_pt1 | contig 10573 bp, 9 predicted proteins | sample FraStrMetagenome_FD_187446 | JGI IMG/M metagenome (GOLD analysis project Ga0209092, IMG submission 187446) | Marine eukaryotic phytoplankton communities from Arctic Ocean - Fram Strait ARC3M Metagenome (SPAdes) (version 2) | ecosystem: Environmental > Aquatic > Marine > Oceanic | place: Fram... | reverse complement strand
GGACGGTAAGGACTAGGTGCAAATGCTAATTTGAACGTGGTGATACAGGGATCATAGTCTTTGTGTAAAAGTCGTTTGTATTTGGCGTAAAACTCGATAGGCTCACGTTTTAGGTTCGGGTGAACATCTTCCATATGCTCATTTAATTCCAGCATAAGGTCTAAAAGTCCATCGGGATCGGCTTCTCTTGGAATAGGCTTCAAATCCTCCCACATGTCCATGAGTTCTACAAAATCATCGTCACTCTTTCCTTCTAAGTATTTGTTACGTAGCTCCTTCAAAGCAAAGGCTGGGATGGTGATACGACGAACCATTTTCCGAGGCAAATCAGAAGTCATTTCAAAAAATATACCCATGGCTAAGTTATATTCCTTAAGCAAGATCATTTTAGCTGCGTCGGCTCGAGTTTCAGCGTTAGTAGGCGGGTTGGTCTTCAAGGAACTCTCGTCCACCAGATAATCAACACGCTTAATACGGAGTCTCGCGAGAAGCTCATCCTCCCATTCACGATAATCATACTCGCAATGAAAACCGGAGAAAGCCTTCCACTTGGAAGTGGTGAACTCTTCTTTCTCAGATATCTGACTCATAATAGTAGAAATGACAAAATGTCAAACGATATTGGTGCGCACGAAATGGATGTAGTAGATTCAAGATCCTCTTTGAATAAAAGATCTTTTATGTTGAGTAATCCGAATCTGATATCCTAAATATCCAACTAGCAAAACACGTAGTAAAACTATTTTATTTTATTTTGTAAGCATATATTTTCAACAAAGCTTGGACAAAAAATGCAATTCAACGCAAGCTGAATCACTATAAAAATCCAATCATTATCGCTCAAACCTCGCCAATTATTCCAAATATTCATGAGTTAGAAATATAATTATAGAGATCACATCCCCAACTGACATCACAACGTAAGTTCATTTCCGTCATACCGACACAACAAATCTCTATTTTTCATACTCTTTCCATTCTGTACGATAGAGATGTAGGCATCATGTAAACAAATAAAAATCTAACATTACAGTCATACCCGCAATACAAATATTAATCGGATAGTAAAGTTTGTTGTCCCTGCAAGTATATTGTTGAGTTTGGATTGCAATACCCTGTATTGACCAATTGGCGCGAACAGGTATGACGGTATGCGATTCCTTGAGTTCCTTTTGGTCATCGCCCATGTATCATATCTCTACCCTCCTGCAGCAACACTACGTTCCACCAGTAGATTTTTCCTTTACTAGGAATGATTTTGAACAATATCCGTTACTACCGCCAGCACTAAAGTATACTGTTGCAGGTAGGAAACGGAAGAAACACTTCAAGTCAAGAAATGAAGAAGGAGCAAGTCTAAGGCGATTGGGTGGAAAACATTACTTTTGCAGCTTGTGTGGCAACGTAGACGGACATAACATGAGTACGTGCCGTCATGTGAACATGAAAGAGAACATTAATAAAAACCAAGCTTTTAAGGTGTGGTTGACCTTACTGAAGAGTAACACGATAAGATAATACAATAGTAAAATTAATGCTATGAACCATTTAAGCTGTTCTCTGACAAGTTGAGTTCTTCAAGCGACACAAGACCAAACAACTCAGTTGGAAGAGTACCATCAAAGTTGTTTTCCTGTAGTTCCAAATACTCGAGGGAACGCAAATTACCTATTTCTGAAGACAACATACCTTTCGAAGAGCTTAATACAGCCATTTGTTTAAGATATGGTTCGTAAGTCGGCAAAGTTGTGATATTTATGGGCGATTCCTCTGGATAGCTAGACACTATTTCATTCGATGAGAATAATGACGAAGATAAATTTGCAGACAACAACACAATCACCACTACAGACGCATTGACTATCAAAATTATAATTACACATAACTTCCAAAAGTCAATTCGAATGTACCAAGGCAATGGTTAAGCATCGACAAGTAAAGGATTCTTTGAATGCTCTTGATTTACATCTACATCGATAGCAATGGATTCTGGAACCTCGTAGTGTCGAGCTTGGACTCTTTATCGAACGAATATCGACGTTATCATCTCGATTGAAATCAGCTTTGGTGATATTGGCTGCATAACCAACATAAGATATTCTTAAGTTTAGCACTGATTGCGATCTTAAATACATGCGTACCTCTTGCCATAAATGAATTGTATTTGTTTGTTAGGATATGTTTTCCCAAAGAAGAGGCTAGCTCGTTATTGAAAACTTTCATAGCAGAAGGCGTGCAGAAGCCATGGAACAGCTTAGCATAAGATGTGCGGCAGTTGCAACAGCAATGCAAATCGAAATGATGAGCACCATGCGCTGTTAAGGCACACAAATACATTGTACGAGTTGCTACATTCTCTCTCTTGAAAAGGTGAAGCTTGGATGTCGAATCAGCAGCAATGCAGTTGTGTGTCAAAAATAAAGTTCGGATCCTGTGAAGTTTGCATATCAGATCGGCAGCAGTTGTGAAAATGTATCAAAATCGTAGTGACGTAATGACTCGAAGAGCATGTACAGCATGTATCATCAACAATTTGTTGTCTATTAAGGTAAAGTGGTTGCAAAAATGGATTAGTTTACTTATTGAATTTATAGTAAGTAGACTTTTCTTCGTGGAGGTGCCGGTGACCGGCACATTTCCGGAAAGATGCACTCCAAACGGCACAGTTTGTGAATTTTCTCATCAATTCCTAACGGTTAATTTAAATTTGTAATCAGCAGATAGGTTCAACTCTCCTGCATTATTTCTTGGATTCATATTGAAGGATGATTGATGTGTGTGTGTGTGTGTGTGTATGTGTGTGTGTGGTGGTGGTGTTGTGATGGCAGCAGGTTGTGCGTTTTGTCATTCGTTTTATAAAAAGAAATCTTCTGCTTGTAATTAAGGTCTTAACTAGGCTGACAATTCTTATTTACGAGACCGCATGAACGACACTAGCGCAGAACCTCGTTAGCATAGAGGACCGTACGTAAGTACAGAGATGAGAATGAGTGTAATACATAACATCTAAGAACGATATACACCATCTAAGGCTTTGGAACGACAAGAGAAAGAGAAGAGCAGAGTTCCAAATGCCATAGATTTAGCCAAATGACCGACACTAGCACAGAACCCCGTTGACATAAAGAATCATACGAATGTAGAGTTATAAAAATACGCGTAATACATAACAACTACGACCGAATTATTTCCAGGTACCCCAACCTTCTCATCATTGTGATTTTGATCTTTTGTAATAAATATTATCTGTCATAAAACCCATAATAATGTTTTTACGTCAAGTGCACAACAAAAAACAAGATACAACACAAGAAGAGATCAGCATTCAATATCTACGAGCTCTACCCAACAGAGACAGAATTTTAAATAATGACGTATTCATCGAAGCCGTTCGTTATATTCTAGCTTTACCGAGCCACATTCTTCAACCTTTTGCAGACGGACACCACTTCATCGGACGTAATGCAACATTGGTCGACGCATATGGTATTATGGTAAAAAATGCGCTGCTAATCAATGCACGCAATTATTCAAAGTCGTATTATTGATATGTTTGAGAAAGCCACAATATGGGCTATTCGTAAACCCCAAAGCATATTTCATGGTCTTGTCCTAGCTGCTATTCTCAAACAATATTGCGATCAACATTAGATTAAAGAATTTATTATTCCCGATATAACGACTTACGACCATCCATATCGAGAAAGGTCTGGATGGGTGATACTACAAAGACGGATTTTCTAGGTGAAAACGATGCGAGTAGATAGTCGTATGAATAAGTTTATCCCCAATAGAAGGGCCGTAGAGAAGAGAGTTGCAGAGATTGCAAGCTAAGAAATATGACGCTATTTTTGCAGGGGGCAACAATTCCTTAGCTCCTACAGGTCCTACGGTATGAATGGAATCGACTCGCTTGTAGTTGGTCATTTTGGCGAAGAAAAGAAAAGATTCAAGCAATTAATTTATTCCCTAACAAATATGGCTGTAGAACCACAAGAAGCAGGGAACATAACTACTGCGAGCTCTAGTACGGATCACAACAGGAAAGGAGCTTATGTCTTATTCAAGAAACGATTTAAAGTGACGCTAGATTGTATGGCAATAAGGACTCACAATAATGACTCAGACTGAACTAATGATACGTCGGGAACAATTTATAAGAAGAACAAAAGAAGCTGCAGCTCAGGCAGCATACGTTGGAGATGCTAGAGGATATCATTCAGAATATGGTAATTCATGGGTCAATTACAGGGAAAACGATAACGCGTATTATATTTATCGATTATATATCATCTGTTAATTCTCCTCTCCCGAACCAGCAACTGATGAAGGTGATAAGTCACGACTACGAAGTAATCTATACCTTGTACAAAAGTAACAGTTAACAAATAAGTAGCACCCACGGTGACATGATATAAATCCAATTCACAAAGCGCAAGCAGGAAATTCACTCAGACAGCTTACTGTGCGATGAAAAAATCACTCCAAATGGAGTGCATTATGTTCATCGCACAGTAAGTGACACAAGGAAGTTTTTTGACGCAGTTGAGGAGACAATAGCATAAAGTTTCTACCCTCTCTTTTCGGTGCTGAAGATAACATCACATGCAAATATCGTAAGTTAGCAGAGTTACCACTCAGACACGGCGGTTCAACTCTAATCAATCCAACAACCAATGCTAAAGAGTGTTAAAGGTCGAGCACTCTTTACTGCTCTCACCTCTTGTCCACCCTACGCGGTCGACTTCAATATAGTCCAGTTGGAAATCTTGAATGCCAATGCGAGGTTATGCCAGAATATTGTAGTCGTATAGAGGCAGCCTACAAAGCGAAGTTCAAGTCCGAAATTGATCAATTTCCTCAGGACACTCAACGTACTTTGAAATGAGCAAAGAAAATAGGGCGCTGGCTCAGCGTCATGCCTTCGCACGTTGGTGGAACAATTCTCTCTTCACCAGATTTTCGCAACGCTCTAATGCTCTGATATTCACGCGTACCTTCGAACCTACCAACTTCTTGCGACGGATGTCTGATCGATAAAGGGATGGTTTGGTCACAGCTCGACACGATGGAATTAGTGATGAACTCAGAGATCTACTAGTACACGTGATTAGTCCATCCCGTATCTGACACGAACTTATGATTAATCTTGCTCCTATGCGTGCCAATGGTACCAAAACTCATATTGCGAGTACTTCGTCTTCGTCTAACTTTCTGAATGCGGATCGCGGCTTTTGGAAGGGATCGACTAATACCATTATTGATGTTCGCGTAACGAACCTTGACAGCAAGTCTTATGGGAACTTGCCACCCAACCGAAGAAGGCTTTAGAACGACAACAGAAAGAGGAGTAAAAGAAGCATTGCAAGCCCTGTGAGAACCAACGTCACCATTTCACACCTTTCGTGGTCTCGACGGACGGAATGTCCGGTTTCATTTTTGCAACTTATAATTGTTACTAGAGATTCTCTGAAGGATATTACAGAATCTTTCCATATTTATTTCTAATGTACCGGAATACTTATTTTGTTAACATCTACTCTTGTACTGGTTATGTATCGTAATGTCATATTAAATGACTTCTATCTTCGCAATCTCTTCACCACGTACAATTTTTCCATTACGTCCACCTCGAAGAATAAAGTGCTGAATAAAAATCATCCGAACATAGATCCAAGTGTCTTCATTGCTTCCATTCGGATCAATTGTACACACTTTGAACTCAGACGATACGCGAACATCAACGAGTACTGAAGGGCGGCTTTTAGATCCTCCATAAGAGTTGAACCTTGGTCTTTGTGGCATTTCTTTCAGGCCATCGTCATGACGTGGATTTCTTGCAGCAAAATTGCGTTCACTATCACTGCAAGGCACTGTAGCCGAACGACGCATTGTTTGCGAATTCAATGGCTTTGGATTTAGGAAGGGCCTTTCATCCACTACTGTACTCTTGATCGACTTAAATTCACTAGCATTATTTACTTCGCAAACTTCATTTAATTCATTGTCACCATCGACAGTAGTTGGTGAGGCAAGCAAAACGTTCTCGCCATTTGAATTAATGGAGTAAGGATTTGCGAGGGAAATCGACTTCTTATGCTTGTTTCGCCTTAATAAGTCCGAAGTCAATAAAATGAGGTTTGGCACCGTGCGGTTTCTTCGATGCGAACGTGAAGAGATATCACGATCTTGTTTGCTTTTTAATAATCTTCGGCTCGAAACGGATCCATTAAGACCTCTTCGAATTTCGTCTTGTGCAGAAGAAAATGCTAACATTGGCATAGCTTTCATTCTACGAAAACCATCAACGACTTTGTATTTTGTAGACGAGGAATTTGACGTGGATGAATATGGGACATATGGGGCAGACTGATTGTTGCTACGATGCAATTTAATTGCTCGATTTAAGCAACGCTGCCACGAAAAAAGTTCCTCTTCGTTCTCAAAATTCAAATGAACTTCTTTTGAACGATCAGCGGAGCATATATAAAGTACGAAGCCACTGGTGTTATCGCTTATTAACTTCTCCCTCTGAATGGTCTTATTGACACCAGTTACCGCCCCATCAAGTAATATTTGTCCTCGCAACTTATGAGGCTTTGGCAGTTCGTGCGCATAAAAGCTAAATAATAGCCCCTCTCCTGATAATATACAATAACTTTTCTCCCACTGTTGATCAACGCTAGTGCGAGTATAAACCCAGTCTGTCTTTTCGTTCAAATTAAATGGATTGAGGGATAGTTTACGCGAAACATTGCATAAATTTTTAACATTAATGGATAATGGTGAGTCCGTGGCGTTTACGCTTCTAGGACATACCACCACAAGATCAGGTTGTGCACACAGCGCCTGAATAGTAAAGAACATATCTCCACCGCTTCGGGTACGGTTACATGCTAACAATATATCGCGCGCAAATGCAATTGCTTGAATTTCTGTGATACGGGAAGACGAAGAATAAGAGGAAGCTTCATCCTTTTCCATGATGGACTGTGCCAATCCTCCGATGATAAGTTCCATGCACATGGAAGAATCTTCATCTCCACCCCGATAGACGCGTTCGTTAATATGAACAACGTCCCGTTGCAAATCTTTCTGAAGTTGTTTAACTGACGTAGCTAGCACATCTTCAATAAAGGCTTGCGATGTACTATTATTTTTGCGATTGCTTTCAATTTCATTAGCTTTGTTCTTGGTATAAAAGTGAGCTTTTACCCATTCCACAGGAATACAAAATGATGACAATTGACAAGATGACGATAAAATTTCAATATATTCAATGTACATTTCCTTAGACAGAGCACTGCGAAACCCTTTTTGACAATTTAAGAATTTTTTCATCGAACTCTGGTAGCGACTGGATGGAGGTATTATATTTCTTTGCTTATCATTATTCTTTTTGCTAGAAAAGTATTGATACTCGAAAAAGTTATCCGATCGAGTAACGCTCCTTCCGATGGTAGCTTCGTGTATCGCACGCATCCAACCATGGAGCTCATCTCTAGTATGCGTGATCCATATCCTTTTACGTTCGCCATATGTTAATTCGAAGGCGAACTTCGATTCCAACTCAATGATTCGGCATGAATAATGATCTGCAATTAGACGGATATTCTTTTCACGCGCAACACTATCTTGCCGTTGTCTATCAGAGGATGAAACATGATGCCTATCGTTAAAGTATGTGAATTTCCCTCGGACAATTTCGACGTACTTTAATTTCCAATTCCCTAGATAAGAAGACTTCATAAGCGGGCCGGCTTTGATGATGACTGACGTCTGAATGTCATCATTGCTATTAGTGCGTAGCAACTGTACGTTCGATTTCAATTTGTTATTTACATGATCAGAACTGAAATGCCGACGATGCTGCTGTTTGTCATTATTATCATTATTCGAGTGTACATTTCGTATATATTCAATGTCTTCCGCGTCACGCTGATCGAGAAGTTCCAGCACCTTCTTCACAAACGCACAATATTCGGTGGATGTTTGATCCATAAATCTCTTATTTACATATAAAGAAGAATTCTCGTTGTTATTGTTACTTTCGTCGTCATTAGATAACGATAAGCTGTTTTCACTCATCAGCGAAGACGACGAAGACGAATCATCATCATTAACATCATCTAAATGACCTTCTAACTCATAGTTGTTATCATCATCGTTGTTGCTCTCAGATTCAATGTTTGGCATTGCATTACTTGCACTCTCCTGTAGCGTGTGATTAATATTTGTAATTATTTGAGTGATGATGACAGTAAAAAGAGTGTACAAATTTCACATCCACGATACACCGACAAAACAAAATACGATTGTTTCTTACCATAATGAATTGCATGCATGGGTGCTTTCTATTCAGGGGACGGGAGGTTTTATACTTATTTTGGAAGTAGCCGGAGTGCACGGATCTCGGATCTGCCGTGCCGTGAGATGAAAATAAAATTGGCAAACATTTTCGATTCGCTCGGTGAAAAATTTCAACTTATTTCGAAGTAAATGTGTAGTATATTAGATATAGACGTTAATATAATCACTCTAATGAATCGTCCTGAGCTACTCGTATATGTTTGAATTGAACTCTCTGTCAACGAAGTTCCAAGCTAGCTGTGGTAACTCGACTAAATTATTGTTGTTGTATTCATAACTTTGCTCTACTTTTCCAATCTTGCTTGCCATTGGAAATACTTCAATTGCCCGACAGTCATCTTCTGTTTTCCCAACTCACTTACAATTTAGAGAAAAATATAAGATTCTTACTCAACTATTTCTGTATTAATAAAAATAGGATATTTTTCGTGTTGCCTTTTCAAACCTCCTAATGTAATACTCTAGTACTTCGCCAAAAAGCTGATAAAAATACTGGAATAACAAGTTTAAAAAGGATAATTTATTTTATACGACATATTCAATGAATACCTGATGAAGAGGATGAGTCCTAAGTTATATGAGTTCTATATTATTCGAATCATAATTGTTATAAGAGTAGACATTCGATATTAACAATTACAGTAAGCAGATGAAAGAGAAAGATTGTAGTCGTTTGATTAATAGCAATCTATTGTCTTTGGTATTGGACGACGTTTCGAATTTCTCATGAACAACCGAATAGTTTCATGCTTGCAAAGTTTCTATTAACAATTTAGCCTTAAGGTCGTCAATAGATTCGGACGAGCATTCCAGTATTTCCCATTCGCAAGTACTGTTGGGCCATAGAATTAAGCAGCTCTTGACTGATTCTCCTTTCTGTGCTATACGGAACTCTTCCATCAACTTGCCTTCATTCTCAGGGACTGTACAACAATCAATATACCATTTTCCGTTTGGCATTATGCACGAGTGTCCGGCTTCAATGTCTATGTAGGATCTGGCTGTGGAAATTTGACGATTTTCTAATGATTTATCTACCAATCCGACAGTACTCATCAAGTCTTCGCCTGCCTCAAATGTGTTTGTGCGTCCATGAATGTAGTTACAATGATCCTAGATCGAAATTTCCAAATAAGCACATACAATAGAATTGACATAGTGGAAATTATTAACTTACACCCACAATAACCAAAACTCCATCAATAAGTGATCCTCGTTTCTTTCTTAGCGCTAAAATAAACTTGTTTTCATAGCTGTCTAGTCGCTCCCAACGCTCCATATAATAGTGTTGACCGTGTTCATTTTCCCCAAAAGCCCATTCTTTCCAAACATCATGCGTTCCCTTTCGCATTTCAACAAACCATTTATTTGGTCGAGGTCGTGGTTGCGAACAGTTAGGTACATAATTCCAGTCGATGCAATGATGTCGAGTGCAGCAAGTTCGCGAAAAACATTGAAACTTTTTTTTTTGGACATCATCACCATTCCTATCTTCCATGTTGTTCGATTTATATTGGTATTGACTTTGGACTGTGAATCCAGCAAATGCATGTTGCCTTGACAATATTCGTACTTTTGTCACCTCGTCACATTCCGGATTGTTCAAACATGCATCGCGATGAACTGGTATTCGAATATCGACAAACAACGTATTCGTCTGAACATTAAATACACGCTCGTCATCCCCCGTCGAATGTTCCCATTCCCCTAATTCAAACAAAAACAAAAATGAAATCATCATTCATTAACAAATAAAGTTCAAATACATTGTATCCTACCTAAGAATAAAGGACGAGTCCACGCACCGCAGACATCCAATTTCTCATCACCACGTTCTCGTCCAAATTGCTCAAATGCTTCATGCGTTGTGCCCTTAACCAAATGATAATGAGGTAATTCTGATTCCTGAAACATATCTTCTGTGAAATAGTTCAGGTACTTTCCTTCTGCGGTGAGGATTCTTCCCTGTTTATTCGTCCAGTCCAAGAGTGAATCTAAAATTTGAGAAGATTTCTTTGGATCCATTCTGACGTCGTTCGAAGGTACAGATTATTCGTTTGCGGGCTTGCTTTCGTACGTGAATTCAAATGATAAATAACTTCGTTAGTTCGTTAGTTAGAGTGGAAGATGTTTTGTATATGACTTGCAAGGCAGAGAGATGGAGAGAGTGCTCCATGTTGTTTACTGTGATCACCTCATCCAT
>Ga0209092_10005201_pt1 | contig 10578 bp, 10 predicted proteins | sample FraStrMetagenome_FD_187446 | JGI IMG/M metagenome (GOLD analysis project Ga0209092, IMG submission 187446) | Marine eukaryotic phytoplankton communities from Arctic Ocean - Fram Strait ARC3M Metagenome (SPAdes) (version 2) | ecosystem: Environmental > Aquatic > Marine > Oceanic | place: Fram... | reverse complement strand
GTTCCTAATTTAATCAATTACATGCATTTCAATGAAAGTAAACCGGAAAATCATAACGTTTATATGCCTAACCGTAAAAATAAAAGTGAAGTGTTCGTTCATAATGGCGTTAAATGGATGCTTGCCGATAAAAAAGCAACCGTTGAACAGCTAATAGATAAAGGAATAGAATATGTAGAAGGTAAAATGGAAGAATTAAGCGCTGTTATATCGAAATCAAAATATAATGCAGTTGAAAGAGCCATAGATGCATATAATGAAAATGAAGGAGATGCAAATAATGAAGCCAATAAAAAAATCACAAAAGATATTGAACTAATTTTGTACAATAATAAAGATTTAATTATGGCGCCTAAAATTAAATAAGTTGAATGTAAATGCATACATCTTGATAAATTAATTAGCAGAACGCTTTAATATTTTTTCTCTTATAACATTTTCGTGTTTATTTAAATAATATTTAATATATTCATCTAATTATGCAATATATTCGTATTAATTCCTTTTTATTTTCTGCTTCTATTGCAGCGTTTTTGCATTTATTCAAATGATAATCAAACATAATTTTATCTAATTTTACGATTTGTTTGTTCTGGAGCGTTTTTAATGTGTCGTATATTATACCTTTATATGTCACATATGCATAAATTATTTTCATTGTATTTTAGTTTATCGACGATGCATTATTTATTAATTTTATGGTTAAGTTGTTGATAATATTTTTCAATTTATAAAAAATTGAAAAATGATATCAAAGTCGAGACACAAATAAAAATACAATTATTATAATAACATATACGATGAACATTTTAGAAAACTTTTTATTTGGGTCAAACATAAAAGATAGTGTAAATAAAAATACATATGATGAAAAAGTATTGATTAATGAAAATAATGCATTAAAAATTCAAATTTACTTGTTAAATAACGAACTTGACGTTGCTAAGCATAATATTGAATTATTAAAAACAACCAACAAAAAAAATAAAAAAAATATCATTAATAACATCGAAAATGCATAAATAAGCTAATATATTTAAATAAATAATATTTTTATGTAAAATTTAGTGTAAACATATAAAAAATAAAGACATGCAAATTAACATAAATTAATGAATAAATACTTAACGAATTTATTTTGTCTTCACGATTTTAATTCCAGAAAATTTCGGAGTTAAAAATATACATGGTTTGTTTATTTTTAAAGGTTTGAATAAAATTACATAAAAAACTACAAATAATTATGAATAATAAATGGATAGAATCAATGAACTAATAAAATGTATTGCTCACTACAATAAACAATTTAGTGAATATGCTATAAAATATTTTGACCCAAAATATCAAAGTGAACATACCAAATATTTTCATAAAATGCACAAAAAACATTATGTTATTGAATTTGATGAATTATTAAATAAACATTTTGACAGAAAAGATATTGATCACATAAAAACATGTCTATATAGGTGTTTTAAATTTCCTTTTGATGATTATGATCATTATACTAAAAAAGCCTATGATAAATATACATCTTCTGATAGATCTGAAAATATAACACTGGATGATTTATGTTATGGCACACAACATGAATTTTACGAAAATATGATAAATAACTCAAATAACTCATATAACTACACAGAACAATTAGCAGAATCAGAATCAAACAAAGAAATTTTAAAATTAGCAGCATTTCAATTAGAAGGATTCAATGATGACAAATATAAATTATTTAAGCAGTGTATTGACCAATTTAATAATATATAATACTAAAAATATTTAATAATTTCTAATAACGATAAACATCATGCGGTATCATCTCTATACAACCTCTTATACATCCTTCACATTGAACATTATATTCAGACACTTTTATAAAAGCACAAAGTAAGTCATTTAGTTCTTCATATGTCCATTTTTCTACATTAGAATTATATATTTCATCAATAACTATATCATTATCAACATGTCGCATAATTCCTTCCCACACACACCCATTTCTAAATCGCATTTGTTTATTTTTTAAATTATTATCTCCACCTAGTCCACCTTCGTATCTTTTTAGATATGGTAAAATTTTATTTTCTTCTATTGTACAAAATTTTTTAATGCTATTTACAATATTTTCATTTTCGCCGCTTTCACATTTTGTTTTTAATTCCACCCATCTATTCATATATTCTTGTGGAGCATCCTTGTCAATTTTAAATCGTAATTTATACACATATAGTTCATTGTTTATCGATGACATTAAATGCATATTATATATGAATCTTTAAATAATTAATGCATTTTTTCTTCACGCATTGATTCGATGCATTGTTCGAGTATGTTTGACATTTTTGTGTATATGTTGTTATTATTATATTTAATCATTTGTCGTATTGATGATTAAATATATATTATAAAATTCATTTTTTTTATATGTCAATGGCACAATAAATAAATTAACGAGAAGATTCTTTAATCGCCTTCTTTTTTTTGATAACTTTTTTAGGCTTATCTTTAATTTCATCTTCTGATGATTCATTATCTGATTCACTTTCGGATTCAACCTTTTTTTTAATAACTTTTTTAGGTTTAATTTTAATTTCATCTTCTGAATCGTTAGATGTTTCACTAATATTTTCAGAATCACTTTCTACATCAACCTTTTTCTTATTCACCTTCTTTTTAACAACTTTTTTAGGTTTAACTTTAATTTCATCTTCCGATTCGTCATCTATTTCACTTTCGGTAACAAACTTTTTTTTAATAACTTTTTTAGGTTTAACCACTATTTCTTCATCTGATAATTCATCTTCATTTTGTTCAACATTTGCCTTCATTATACTTTCAATAAATTGTTGTGCTTGTTGTTTATTACTTTCTATTTCAATTTCTAGTTTCTTTATGAGTTCATCGTTATGTTCACAATATTTAACAATATCTTTTTGTTTTTCAAGTGATGGAATTGGAATTTTTAATTTCATTAAATTATTCATGTCAATATGTAATTGTGCTGTTCCATGTGTACAGTTGTCATATATATAATGTTTTTGACTTAATAAAAATTCACCAATATAACGAACATCTACACTTTTATCATCCAATGTGTCTAATGTTAACGATGTGTCATTTAAAAATAATTTTCCATATAATTTCATTATGCAGTTATGTTTTGATAAACCATCTCGTGCAATTTTATATGTAATGCCATCTCTATTATATTGATTAACTTTATATGACATTAAATCACCTCCACCATATGCATCATATTTACTACCTTCATCTATTGTTTTAGTAATTCTTTTTCCATATTTTATTTTTGATACATTGTGCAATGTTTTCATTGTATTATCACCAAACTGTTTTTGATTGTTTAAACAAAACTCATTCAGTTGTTTTAATTCTGCAATTTTATCAACACTTGTTTTATTTGCTTTTTCATATATGAAATCTAAATATTTAACGATTTCTTGTTGGCATTCAAGTGATGGGATCGGGATTTTTATATTTTGCAAATTTTTAGAATAAACATGTGGTTGTGCTGTACCTGTATGTAATTTATATATTTTATGTTGCATGGATTTCAACAAATAGTACAAATAATTGTTATTTATTAATTCATTTTTCGGTATTATTGAAAAACAATCACTCGCCCATACTTTTTTATTATATTTACTAATAAATCCTGCATATGCACCACTAGATGAACATAAAATAGTATTTTCGTTTGTATTGTATTCATTGTGGGTACCCATTGGTTTTTGTCCTCCACCTATAACATAATATTCACCTTCAATTAATGTGTCTTTTTTTATTCCTTTTCCATTTTTAAAATTACACACATTATTAATTGTATCTACAATGATACCTTTTTTATAATCTTCTTCTTTAGTTTCATCTTTTATATATTCTGTATAATTAAGTGAATATGAATTATTTGCAATTTTATCAACGGAAACTTCAACCAATAAATTTTTTACATCTTCATAAGGATTATAATCATAAAATTTAACTTTAGTTGTTTGATGTGTTTTTGAAAACTTATATTCTCTGCCAATTTCTTTTTGCGTTTTAGATATTTTAATTTTTGTTTCTAACACATTGATTCCTTCTTTTTTTTTTATAAAATAGAACACGCATGTTTTTATAGATGTGTGTGTGAATATACCTGATGGTAAATAATATATTTCTTTTAAATCACATGTTTTCATTAAATATTCACGAATTGCCACAAGTGTTTTGTTTGTTTTTGAAAACAAATCTTGTCCATCAGGTAACACAACCGCACATTTTCCATTAATTTTTAGCATATGAATAATTGCTTGAATAAATAAGGATACTGCATTATCTGTTTTAATTGGTACGTATTCATTTTTTAATGGACTTTGAAAATCATCATATTTTAATCCTTTTATTCCAAATGGTGGATTTGCAAGAATATTATCAAACTTTCTTGTTATCGGTTCACGAATGCTATCTCCTCTATCTAATTTTTCAAACATGTGACCGGATGATATCAACATATTTGAAACTGCAAGCTGATATGTATCGGGTTCTAATTCTTTTCCATATAGACCTTCATTCTTAATAAAATCCCAATCAAGTTTAATATCTTTATTTTTAGATTGTTGCATAATGTTTTGCAAATAAGTAATTAAAAAACCACCGGTTCCCATTGTTGGGTCCCCACATGTTTCGATTTTTCCGTCAGAATGTATTTGTGGATTGATTAATTTTACCATCATTTTTTTAACCAATGGTTGAGTAAAAAATTGTCCTAACACTTTACCTGTCATGATGTCTTGAATTACTTCTTCATATGCATTACCTAACACATCATAATCAGTTTGAGATAGATCAATTGAATTCAATTTATCAATTAATTTTTTATAGGTAGATTTGTGTTGAATATCAAACCCTTTACCTTTTAAAAATATATTTTTTGTGGCAGGATTTACAGATAATATTATGTCCCATAAAAATTTCATCAAGTTTACAATAGATTCTTCTGTTTCATTTAATAAATTACTAAAACGAACTATTTTTAATAATCTTTTTTTGTTGTTTTCTATCAAATCTTCATCAAAATAAGAAGCAAAATCATATTCATAATCATCAATATTTATTTCATTTTTAAAATGAGGTTCAATCAATTTTAATATCAGTAAGTGAGATAAAGTTCTTAATGCTTTTTCTCCAGTTAAACCTTCATTATCTCTCAATATATTTAAACAATTTTTAAACACGTTTGTCAGCGATAAATTGTTATTTTTTTTATTTGCATCAGTCTGACATATTTGTTGCATCTTATTCAATGAAATGCATGGTGATTTTTTATTTTTATGTTTTGTTAAATCACTTTTTTGAATAAAATCTTTTTTGCATAAATCACACGAATATTGTTTTGTCATTTTTATATGTTTAATAAGTAAATAATCCTTTAAATTATAAATATTTATAATTTAATTTCAATTTTTTTAATAAGTAAAAAATACTTTTTATATGATGAATATTTATGTATTTATCTATAAAATAACTCTTGTCTTTTTTTTGCTGTTTGTGATTATGATTATGTCTTGTAAATCTTTGATGTCATAACATTCAACCCATAAACCATTCGGTGGAAATAATACATCTAATGCACATAATTTAATACACACACATGCTAAATCTAAATAATGTTTTTTTATTTCTGGATGTTTTAATAGATATTCGTTTATTTTAGTTTTACATGTTTTCAAATCATAATAATCACTTTTTTTTATGCTCAAGTAATCAAACCAATCAAATGGTTTTTTAAATATTTCATCTGGAACTTTGAATAATCTTATATCTTTGTCACATAATTCATAATATGTCTCTTTGCTTTTTATATTTTTGTCGGCAATTATTTTTTTTGCTTTAGTGTATGTCACATTAAATTCTGTCCTTTTTGTTGTTTTTAATTTTAATTTTTGTGTTAATTCGTCATCATATTCACCAAATTTATGTATTTCTTCTTTTTTTTCTTTATTTTGTTTTGTTTTTTTTATGTTATTAATTTTAAACACGTTAATTTTTTGACAAATGGTTTCGTCTTCTAATCCCATTTGATATATAATTTCTTTGGCTTTTTTTAAATCTGAATTATTATTGTCTTCCAACCAATTATCTTTATTTAAAACTGGTAAAATTATTTTTGTTATTTTATTTGGTTCTGCTTCATTTTTTCGGCTTGCTCTTAATGCAGATTGTACAATGCGAATATTTGATGTCATATTTTCAGCAAACACAACACAATCTAACAATGGAAAGTCCCAGCCTTCTCCCAAACAATAAACACATGCCATTATGCCAAATTTTGCTTTTTCAAACTTATTTAATATTTTTTGTTGCTCCTTTGGTTGTATTTCACTGTGATATTCGGAATAATATAATTCAGGAATATTAAATTGTTTATCATCAAGAAGAAACTTAATGTATTGAATTATTTTTAAAGAATTATCTTTGTTGTTTAAGTATATTAACAAATGATGAGAATTATTATCACATATGCTTTTCAAAGAAGCAATTGCACTTAAAAATAATCTTTTATCATTTTCTTCTATGATATTAAATTTTGATAATTTTTGTTCTAATTGTTCTTCATCCATAATAATTGTTTGAATTACATAATCACATATGATATTTTTATTAATTGACCATAATAAGCCTTTTCTATCAATCACTTCACCAAAATATTCAATGTTATCATTTGATACAACATTTACATCATTAATTATTGAGTTTAAGTTTTTTAATGTAGCTGTTAAAGATAATTGTTTATTGCATTTTATGTTTAGCATTTCAATATATGTTTTCGTGTTCGTTATTGTTATATCACATGTAGTCAAATGATGTGCTTCGTCATTTATTTTCATATCAAATATAAATCCTAATTTATGTGCTGCTTTATGTACTTTAAATGACGACGAATAAGTTGTTATTATTATACATTGTTTTTTGTTTTTTAAAAATTTAATTATATTTTTTACAGCGACACCACTTGAAATTACAAAACATGGTATGTTTTTAAATAATACACTCACAACGTTTTTCCATTGTTCTAATAATAATATGTTTGGAACGCCGATCACAATTGTATTCGCATTTATTTTTTGTGTTATCCACAATGAAATCAATGTTTTACCTACTCCACACATTAATACTAACATGCCTTTATCATTTTCTAAATAATGATCATTCGCTTTTTCAATAATTTCTATTTGATAATCTCGCGGTGTGTAAAATATTTTCTGTGTTTTTTGTGATATGTGTACTTCATTATCAGCTGCAAAAATGCCGTCAATTTCGTCAATCATTTTTTGTGACGCGTCGTCGCAATCTAAATCTTCTAAAATTTGTGTTGCTTCCATTATTTGTAGTTTTTTATACGTAAATCGTTTCATGTCTTTTCTTAATTTATTAACATCGCATTTAAAATATTCATATTCAACGCCAATTTTATCAAAATAAACACACATATTTTCTGGGTTATCATTATATTCATAATGTTCGATTCCGCCATCACTATTTATTTTAGGATATGGTTCACCATGTTTTTTTGATGTGTGTTGAACAATATCATCTAATTGTTTGCATGTCCATTTTGATTTAATTATTTTATACACAAATATATCATGTGTGTCATTATTAAAATGTGCTTCAGGTGTTACATATCCTGACATTCTTTTTATGTAATCCATTGATGAACCAAATTTACATGTGTTATTATAATTATACTTGTATGATTTGTCAGCATATTTTTTATGTACTATGTAGTTATATCCAAGCATTGTTTTAATATTATTGCTTTTGTATTAATTCATCATAAATTGTAGCATTTAAATTTAAATTCAATTTTTATTATGAATTATTGTAATATGCCGTCATATATATACTTATGATTTTCATTTATTTTAAAATTATCTTTTATTTTTGTCATTGAATATATTATTTGATATACATGACACACTTTTTATAAATAATAATAAATTTCTAAAAAACTGACATTCATTAACAAAAACTTAAATAATTGCTTCTCTCACGATGTATTCACGTATGTTTATGTTCATAATATAAAATCATTTACAACATCATAATAATGCTGACTGAAAACGAAATAGTTAATATGACACATGAAAAAGAAAGAATATAGAAATGAATGTGAAATAAAAATGTTAAAAAAATATGTTAAAATGTTAGAACACAAAATTATGCAGCAAATAACAAACGTTGATGATGACATATCAATTACTATGCAACATAGTTCAATTAAATAAATGCATTATTTTTTTTTATTTTTAAAATTATTACAAATAGCATGATTATTTAAATTTGCACCAATGAATTTTTTTATATTGAAAACTTTTTAAAAAATATTTCTTCCCCCCCCCCTTAAAAATATAATAAATATTGGGTTATTTCAATAAAAGAATACACGATAACACGTATATTATTATGTCAATAATATACGTGATTTTTCTATTTATGCAACTATTAACTTTTTAGTTGTTTTTTAATAATATATTTAACCTCATTTAACCCATATTTAACTCTGATTTTAACCCAAATTTAACCATTATTTATAATTATAATATACTTGATTATATTACTTTATTATATGCATGTAATATTATGTACGTATATGTATTACTTTTATAAAAACTCAAATAACATAAAAATAATATAAAATATATATTATAATTATAATTAATGGTTGTATATGAATGTAAATGTTGTTTGAATACTTTTGATCAAAAATCACATTATGAAAGACACATAAATAGGAAAACATAAATGTGATAAACACCCTTCGCTCACTAATAATGACGATAAAAATGCAACATTAAATTTAATAATGAAGGAATTGCAAAACGTTAAAAATGAATTACAAGCGACAAATAAAAAAATGCAAAAATTAGAAGAAGATAATAAAATATTAATGAAGAGTGCAAATATAATTGATAATAAAGGAACTATCAATAATGGAACCATAAACAATAAAACTATTAATGCTACCATTAATGTCGTCGCTTTTGGTAAAGAAAATATGGATTTTAGTATTGACGAAATAGGCAAATTATGTCAGGGCAATAAAACAGTTCCTAATTTAATTAATTATATGCATTTCAATGAAAGTAAACCAGAAAATCACAACGTTTATATGCCTAATCGAAAAAATAAAAGTGAAGTATTCGTTCATAATGGCGTTAAATGGATACTTGCCGATAAAAAAACAACCGTAGAACAGTTAATCGATAAAGGAATCGAATATGTGGAAGGCAAAATGGAAGAATTAAGCACCGTTATATCGAAATCAAAATATAATGCCGTTGAAAGAGCCATAGATGCATATAATGAAAATGAAGGAGATGCAAATAATGAAGCAAATAAAAAAATCACCAAAGATATTGAACTTATTTTGTACAACAATAAAGATTTAATTATGGCGCCTAAAATTAAATAAATTAAAAAGCATAAATTAAAGCTACTCTAAATGTTCCATCCATGAATCTATTATTTCCCGTTCATACCCTAATTCATTTAACTGTTCATTTACTTTTTCTTTTATTGTCTCAATATCGTCACCATATTTATTTTTAATCTGCAATATCACGTTCACGATTTGTTCATTGTCTGCTATCTCTATCTAAACATTTTTATCGTAACTGTTTAAACAATTAACTAATCTATTCATTCTTCCAGTAAAACATTTACATTCACTGTCTTGGATTTCAATGTTTATTATGTTTAAGATTTCATTTTTATGTTCATGATTGATTATCAACGAAATCACGTTTAATAATAATTCATTAAATGTGATGCCAATTATTGAATGTATATCTTTATTTTCAATATATTCAAATAATAATTGTTTCGTTTTTTCGTTCAATATATCGTTCTGAGTTATAAAATCAATTAATTGCTCACCATTTAAACATGGTTTTTGAGACATAACATAACTGATGCTTTTTTTGATGCATTCTTGAATATTATGATTATGTACCGATTGAGTGTCATCATAAATTACTTGACTATTTTGATATATCTGTTCTAATCTATTTATTAATCGTTGAACATTTGGAGGTACATATTCTATTTTGTTATTGTAATAAGTAAAATATTGCAAATTAATTAATTAATTGTCCTATTTCTGATGGCAAAACTGTTAATCCATTAGAAGAACAATTAAATTTCCGCAAATTAATTAATTGTCCTATTTCTGATGGCAAAACTGTTAATCCAATAGAAGAACAATCAAATGTTTGCAAATTAATTAATTGTCCTATTTCTGATGGCAAAAATGTTAAGCCATTAGAAGAACAATTAAATGTTTGCAAATTAATTAATTGTCCTATTTCTGATGGCAAAACTGTTAATCCATTAGAAATGTTTGCAAATTAATTAATTGTCCTATTTCTGATGACAAAACTGTTAATTTGTTACAAGGACAATAAAATGTTTGCAAATTAATTAATTGTCCTATTTCTGATGGCAAAACTGTTAAGCCATTAAAACAACAATCTAATTTGATTACATTGTTAGCCATATTTTTATCGCATCCATTAT
>Ga0209092_10005199_pt1 | contig 10580 bp, 10 predicted proteins | sample FraStrMetagenome_FD_187446 | JGI IMG/M metagenome (GOLD analysis project Ga0209092, IMG submission 187446) | Marine eukaryotic phytoplankton communities from Arctic Ocean - Fram Strait ARC3M Metagenome (SPAdes) (version 2) | ecosystem: Environmental > Aquatic > Marine > Oceanic | place: Fram... | reverse complement strand
CTTTTTAGCTCGTCTCGTATAGTTAGCTTCGATCTCCGCAACTCTCTTCTCCACGGCTCTTCTATTGGGGTTACGGGGATTATACTTATTCATACGACTATCTACTCGCATCGTTTTCACCTCGAAAATTCGTCTTTGTAGTATCACTCGTCCAGATCTTTCTCGATGAGGATGGTCGTAAGTCATTATGTCGGGAATGATGAATTCTTTGATTGAATGTTGATCACGTAAATTGAAGTTATACAACTTCGATCAATCATTTTCATTGCCTCCTATTTTCGATTTCGTCATTTGAACGTATATTTCTACGTATACATAGGTACTTCTTTGTGACGTATTGACTTCTTCTTCATAATCCTATAGGACCAGGAAAGGCCGATGTGTGTCCAACCTCTTCGTACCCTTCTTCGGCACTGAGTTGTTGCGAGACGACGTTGAAGGATTTGTCGAACTCGCTCGAATTTGTGTTGATGTTTCGCTTTTTGTCAACACTCAGCACGATGTCGACGACCGCGATTTCGTGTCTTCCTCGCTCATGTTGGTTCCGCGCGATGCAGCTAGCGCTTATTCCTGTGCGATAGACCTAACGCTTGGGTGATTAATTAGTATAGTATTTTATTTTATAAACACTACAAACAAAGCTATAACGACGAGTTGGCCAACTTGCCTGATATATATATCTTAAGGCCTTTCCTGTTCCCGTACGTCGTTTATCCCCAACATTCAAAACTGTGGACATTTAAATCCAGTTTAAAATAAATACATAAAGAGCTCGAGTGCAAAGAAAGGAAGTTATGTACACAGAATTTTTTAAAGTACGAATAGTCCACACGCAAATTGACTGCCATTGCCTAACGATAATCATTGATATAACAATTTTCTGACATCGATGCTGTTGGCGTTATTTGTTGAGTATCGATTCGTCCTCTGAACTGTCTACTAAAGATTTTCCGGTGTACTTCATTCTTACAGACTTCACTAATGTCCTCGGACTTGCTATTTCCCGTTGTTGTCTGATCGCAGCGGGCGATGCAATAATATTTTTTTGATTATGCTTGTTGACCCCCGACACAAGATGCAACGATTCAGGCCAATCCGGATCATTCACCGCATCTTTCGCTTGTTCTCGAATATCTGGCGAGTCTCGTATTCGCAGCGACATTGGCGAAGGACTCGCTACGCGCCCCTTACTCCCGGGCGAATGCACTCTATCGAACCTTGATTTCCGTAAAATTCCGCTCGTTGATGGGGTAGTAATGGGAGACGAGCGCGGTGTCTTCTGTTTAATTATTGCAGAGAGAGGGATAGCTCCGTTTACCTCGTGTACAACCTCATTGTTTTTATCACTCTCTACAAATGCAATCTGATGCGACGAATTCCGAGAAGTATTCTCATTCAAAGAATCTCTCACATTCCCTGCGATGATTGGTGCAAATGTTATCTGAGTCGGAGATGATCGTGGAGGTTGTGGATGTTTTTGATTATTTTCTGGAGATGGCAGCGGCGTTGAATCAGCCGTTGAAGCATGAGATGGAATCTTTTCCTGTGAAAGCATACATCAAAACAATAAGTATATTACAATAAAAAAATATAAAATTTTCTTACCGGCTCGATATTCTTTTGCCAAATACTGTTGGGATCTTGATTCATGGGAAAGCCAGACCAACTCTTTTCACTTTCCAATTTTTCTTGCTGCTCCAATGCACGACCAACTGAATCCACTTCCATCTGCAAAAATGCGCTCGCGCCAGTGATGCTTGACACATTCGAGATTACAGTCGGACTGAACACATCGTAGGTATCGACTCCGTATGGTATTGGTTGCTGCGGTGGAGATGCCGCATTGTCATTCACATTTCGACGTATGTCAGCACCATTATATTTTTCGTTCAACGATGTCGGTGCAACCCACATCTCCACAATCAGTGCAGACAAAAAGTACAGCACAAAACTCAAAGCTAACAAAAACGTGCCATTACCAGGACTACATTGATTACCATCCGTGCTACATGCCTCACTAGCATACGGTAACAATACCCACACTTCCAACAAAGCTGCCAGACAACAAAAAGCTGATAAACAATGCCACACTAACTCAGCAGTCTTGGTCGTACGGAGAAGAATACGAGGCATTATCATAACAACATAACACATAATTGTTCCAAGTAAACCCAAAATAAGGCTCGTAACACCGAATATCTTAGCCGCTTGCCAGAGAGTATCACTCTGATTCACTTCCGATGCTACATCCTCGTCATCCGCTGAACAAAATATACCCAAAGAAATATCGTCCTCATAAAAGTCTGGATCGGGAATGCCAGGTTTGACACGTAAGAAGTCACAAAGGACAAAACTCAGATATCCGCTCAGCACGGCGATTGTATTAAAGAAAGCAACGACATAACTTGCAAACGATGCAGCACGACTACGACAATAATTTCCAATCATTTGAAATATCAATGGATCGCAAAGCCGACCAGACTGTGTTTTTTTAATGTATGGCAACGAACTGGCACACCACTGAGCATAAGTCAATTCTTGTTTCGTATACGTTTGTATGCTGCTCTTATCAATACCTCACTGCTGCTTCACAATGTACATGAAATGATCACCACTGTTACTGGATGGTTCCTTCCGTGGTGGAAGATAAATAACACAAGGATGAGATGGTTCTTTCGATCGTCGATGGGAGTAAGAGGATAAGTAAGACTAGTAATATTTCATATTTGGGTATCCCGTGTAATGGCGTGGACAGGAAGAGTGTAATTTATTTAAGCAAAAAAGCAAGATAATTGAAAATGGGTTTCTGTTACGCAGCGTGCCTGGCTAGCGTCGAGTCCGGTAATGATTGCTCGTTTGTAGGTTCCTCAAAAAATTTGTGGTTTGTGGTGCTCAAACCCAAGGCTAAACTTTTTTCACACTTAAAACCGGTGTATTTATTTTATCAACAGTTCTACTTAGTTATGAGGTACGAAGCACGCGTATTCGATGATTCCCGTATCTCTTCTTCTCTTTCTATCTCTGCAAACGTTCTGGCTTTTTAAATAACATGGGATTATATGATTAAAGACCTGTGAAAAATTACAAAGTTCTAATTCGTTCCGCACCGTCCAGAAAAATGAATAGATCGAGAGTGATTTCGAAAGGAGTATGTCCAATTACATTTGTTATTTCTCAAACCTATTTTGTTTTACAATCATACTCCCGAGTAAGCTTGAATCTAAATCGCCAATCTCATTCAAGGAGACCAACGTCTACAACTCCTCACCGGTGATACCTATTGAATATTTTGCAACAACTTTGAACAGGATAGGTAACTCTAAACTCGTGCAGTTTACAGAACAACCGTCAGCATTCGAGGTAACATTAGACAGCATGGTATTTACCTAGTCCTAGCATTTTAGAATATCTCCTATTCTGGAGATTGCTATTTGCTAACAAAAGCACGTAAGCAAGTAATCGTCAGGAAAGTTTAAGAAAAACGAACTGTTAATACTTTAACTCGCTTATCGTCATTGAGGATCCTTCATGCAAAAGTAAATTTATCCCGAAATCAAAGCGAAAATGCCCACCCATACAACAGGAATGCTGTGATAACCAAAGGATTTCTGAGCAAACGTTTTATATTCGTAAATTTCTCAAATCTTGAAGGGATGCAACGGAACAAACCAAAATAAAGGTTCAAGACAAGACAAGAGACAGAGACTCTTCTTCTCTCTAGTATCGACGTGAATAAATTTTTTGGTTAGAAGTTTGATGTAAATCCGGATTATTGGCCTCTGCAAACTAAATGGACTTTTACGTTTCTTTTCCAAGTTTGCGCCCAGCCAAAAGATTGTCTGGTTAACTAGCATGTAAATACCCGGTAAGCGCAACATTTGTAGAAAGGGCATCCAGCAAGCAGTAAGAAGCAAGAACACAGCGACATCAGTCGTGTAAAAAAGATCGTAGCAAGTCATAGTACTATATGTAATAATTTAGCTGGAAGGACGGAGATACTCCGACTCCTCCTCAACATTCGAAACCAATTACCGGTATGCTCACAAAATCCGATCACACAACAAGTGGAACTAAAACCGACTCTTGAAACGACCAAACGAAAACAAAAAAAAAGACTCAATATGACAGAAAATCCAGTTCATCTCATGTCAAACGGCAGCACATTGAAAAGCGGTGACGAGAGTGACTTTTTCGAAAACTTTTATGACGAAGAATCCAATCATCCACAAACATCATCTTCTGAGCTATATCCCAATAACAAGCACACTTCCTCCATGCAAACGAACAATGGAACTTTCAATAGTTGGACGACGTCTTCTGTCGCTTCCTCGTCGGGCCTTCAGGATTATATGTACGAGGTGTCGCAAGCTGGATATGACTCCTCTGCAGTTAGTACCTCGTCGAACGATCAGTATCATGTCAATTCACGTGACAATAGTAGCGTTTATCATGCGAAATCCTCAACCCCTCCGAGAAATAATTTATCTCATGCAGGAGGTGATGATATAAATCAAAATGGTAGAGATGCTGAGGTGGTCAATGTTGGGTATCCATGTGTTATTAATTATACGGAGCCTACCGAAATTTCTTTGAATGCTTCTACAGAAATGAGAGGCCGGTCTAAATTTCCTCGAGTTATGAGATCAACTGTGGCAGCCGCATCTTCTAGCGAGTCTCGACGATATCGTGCAAAGTCACCACAAGTTATTCGGACACATCGAGCGTTTCACGAAGCTTGTCGTGATTCTCGTGCTAGTGTTACCATGCTCAGAGAACTTCTCGACAATGATCCTAGCTTAGCATGGCAGGCACACTCGCCACGATCATCTGTCAAAGGATTGGTGCCATTGCAAATTCTGGTGGCAAACTCGAAGTTTATTCAAGAAAATGCAGGAAGACGTAGCTTGGACGCTCTCGTTATTGAGCTCGTCAATTTATACCCTAATGTCCTCGTGAGGCGCGACACTTCACAAAACTTTCCTTTCCTTGCTGCTATTATCGAATGGATTGAGATATATGCAGAAAGTAAAGTAAATCGTGACGAATTTCAACGCATTGATGATTTTCCTTCAGCAAGGCTTTTTGCAGAGTGGTCTTTACATTCTTTGTCTAATATATTTGATGAATTCGAGTCAGAAGTTATAGCGAAGCAAATTACCGATGAAACGCATTTAAGGTCAAACTCTGCGACCAGCGATATCTTCATTAAAGACATTATGGAAGAAGTTCTAGACGAACTGACTCCTCTTTTACCTTGTATTATCGATTCAATTTCCCTCGTTGGGGACGAAAAGTCTCGCTGCAGATTGTTTCAATATACTATTATCCGACGTCTTCTTGTTCGTTGCGCATCAAAGCGCTTTGAAGAGGGTAAACATGTAAGTGCACTGATGAACAAATTTTGCACCGCCAACCTAAACAGCTCACATTGATTTCGAAGCCTCTTCACATTGTTGCGGATAATATCAGTTTGCTTGCCAAAGATCCAAGCGATATTGAAGAGACGGTCAAAGCTATTGTCGTGTCCGAGCCATTTGTCATGTGTCTAGCCGGTAAGGACGGATGCATACCATTTGAGAACATTTTTCGAAAAATTGCGAACACCCCTTCTACTGCCGACGGCCATCATTCATTGGATAATGGTAAAGATGGTAGGGTACTTTTATTTTCAATAAAAGTGTTGTCATACGTTGTGAAAGATCACCTCTCTTACACAGAAAAGTTGCCATCTGTGAACAAAAAGATGACCGATTTCAAATTGAAAAATAATTTGATTAAGACATTCGCATCAATTCCTTCACTCGTTCCTGGTCTCTTATTGCAAGATGAAGTCCTCCGCGAAGAAATATTTTCGTCTCTGTTTGTCAAAGAGATCTTGTTGCAGAAAGAACATATGAGAAATTCATGGTATCATCAATTACTCACTTCTGGAAGGGTCAAGGACACAGAATTTTATTTGCAAAAACTTGAAGAAGCACACAACTTTACAGAAGGCTTTTCATCTGCAGAGACTATTGGTTGTATGGCATCTATCATCAACGACGACACTTTTTTCCGAAAATTGGATGATTTACCAAATGAATCTGATATATATTATTCGCCAGTATTTCGGAAAATACTCCTTACGCACCTATGCCGTCCTCTTTCGCAGGTATTCACTATTATTGATTTCCTTGTTATTCTACTTTCCATAATGTGTCATTCAATTTATATCGACTCGTTCATCCAACGCCATGATTCAAGAGCGTCACGTGTGTTCTTTGTCGTTATTTTGTGTTGTGTCTATTTCATAAGCAGGACATTTGGCAAGATTTATTTATTGAATTTTCCTTGTTCACTGAAATACTTGGAAAGGGTTGCATATATCTTGATAGAAATTCTGTGTATAATAATTTTGACTTTCGCAACGATTGATCTAGAACAAAACAGGTTTGACGATAGGGCAGGATACATCAATATTCCGCTTCAATCTATTGGGACAATATTTCTGTGGATAAAGCTCATACGTTTTCTTCAGTTATTCAATTTCAAATTTTGGCAAACAACGGATATCGTGGCGAGCCTATTCTGGGAAATGCTTCCGTTCGTTGTTGTGACATTTGTTACTGTAGTATCATTTGGACAAGTTCTTTACGCTGTTTCTGTATCAACCAAAAACGAAAGCTGCTATGGGAGTGAAGATCCGATTTGCGATTACGACACTCACTTTTTGTACGCTTTGTCGTTTACCAGGGGAACTTTCTTATGGGATCGATATGAAGATTCGGGTGGGACGGTATTTTTCGTTTGCTTATACACAACATTTGTAGCTGCATTATTCTTTGGAGCTCTGAGTAAAGTAGCTAGATACTCTTTCAAGCGCTACGACTCAGAAATTACTTATGAGGAATCTATGTATTTAAAAGCTAGGCTCAGGTATTCAATTGAGCTTCAAGGATGTGAAATTTTTTTGTGTAATGGATTGGATTCGTCCAAAGGCAAGACTTGCAGAAAAAATTCGGTTGGCAATGTAATGATGGTTCTTTATGTGATGACATTTTTAATAATTGAAATTTTGATGGTAACTTGCTTTTCTGGTTCCGAAGAAGAGTTGACTGTTGGAATTGCTTTGTTCAATGTGTTTATTTTGCTCGTGATCGCATCACTGTACTATGTGCTACTACTATCAACACCAGCTAAGGTTACAAACTTTATTCGTCGTATTTGGGATGAAACGATGCCTTCTTCAACACCAAAGTCAAGTAAGCATGTTGATATAAATTCTCTAACAAGCACTGAAGTTGTTAATGATAGATGGAGCGAGCTAGAAGAGAAAATTCTAGTTTTATTCAAGAACGAAGTGAAGCATTCGGAAAAGAAAATGAGCTCAATGGTGAAATCTGAAATCAGCACATTAGTTGAGAAGTTGACCAAGATCTCTTCTACGAAAAATACCAATAACGGCAGCATATAGATTTTTCAACTGCATAGGTATTTTGTTCGAGAGAGGAGCAGTAGCAGTTTTTATATGATCGAAACATATAATATGCGTCATCATTTTCTCTGTTATTGAACCAAGAACTCCCACATTCAAATAATATCCACTGTCATTTCAAGCGCACGCTGCCTGAGTAGCAGGATCTTTGTTCTTCTTATGACATATCATGAGTTCACTCTGAGTCCTGATTACGATATATCCTAGTTCATATGTACATAAAAATTTGTTTATGTAAGTGCGAGTACATATTTTGTATATAAATCGTAAATTTAGGTTTATTTCTAAGAGAGCTTCTAAGAGATGATAAAATTCTAAATTATGGCTCAGTATATTTTAGTCGTTTTCATTATGGATACAGTGAAGACAATTTCTTTTCCTGATTTAAGTTTTTTATTTTTATTTTCGCTTTCCTATAGATATGCAAGCGTCCCTTGCGTGTAGTATGTTTAATACATAATTAAGAAAAAGTGTGTATCTACATGTTCGAGAGTATCTGTGTTCACAAACCAGAAACCTTTTGCATTGAACAGATGAATGTAATTGTGTCGGCAACCATTAACTTTACTACACAAAAATGTTAACTTGAAAATTTAAATAAGCAGCACATATTTTGACTCTGCTCTTTATGTAGTAAAACCTTTTACCAATACTTAAAATTTTCGAAAGTATTTTTTTAGTTTCTACTTTGTGTTTTATTCGAAACCCAAGGAGCCGTTAAAAACCGTTCTTTTTGAATCTTTACTACCCCTGTGAGCATCGTCATTGCCATAGTACGAAAACACAACAAAACTTTGCACACACTCACAAGATTTTGTAAACGAACATTCTGAATTTATATAGAAGCATATATTGTTTTCTAAAATCAAAAACATACAGATAGGTAAGGAGTCCAAGTTCTGTTCCATGAAAACCCAATATACCATGCCTGTGATTCTGTGATGTGCTACCAACCCCCGCGTGCGTGGCGCGCATCTTCTACCGTAGACATGTTTTAAAAACAAATTAGCCAAAAAGCCGCGGTAGGCATACGACTGCTCACATGTTATAGACTCTTTTTTACAAAACAAAATAGGGAACGAAATATAAAAAAACAACCTGCACGAATTATGGCCAAGAAACGAAAGGCACGGTACATTGTAAATCTAAATTGCTATTTCAAAGACATTGTGGTTGATCGCGGTAACGAAAAGGCGAAAGGCGGTTCTCCGCTGCCATCAGATCACAAGAAGTCAATTGCAATATCAGAAGCAGAAAATCGACATTGTGGAAAGGAAAATGCGTCTCTCAATAGTCGAAGAGTTTCATCATTTCGTAGCGCGATATGCGTTCAATGTATCGAAACGATATGCCAGAGTGTCGAATGGAACACAAAGCATTCATTTTTCGTGGAAAATAAGATTACAGCGCCTGAAAAGGATGGTCTTTGGTTTTTGTCAAACGAAGAACGTAAAATATTGGAAAAAGGATGCGGGCGATATTCTAATTGGAGTCCTGAATTTATTTTTCGATTTTTGAAAGATGGTATGGAATCCAATTCGTTGAATTTCGTTCGAGAGTATACGGAAACTTGTTTGCTTTTAGAGAATGATGGTCAGTACTTACTAGACGTGCGTACGAAAGGAAAGCTGGTAATTCTTGGTGCCGAAGTTGGTTGGAAAAAGAGACGAAACTATTTGTTGCTGAGAGTAAGTGACTATTTTTATTGGTCTTAAAAATGAGTTATCTTTATTTACCAGCCGAGTCTTGCATTAAAGCTCCTCTTGAAGATTTTGCAATAAGTCTAGTTAGATAATCGATATCCAAACTCGCACTATGAAGCTATTCTGAGTTCCGCTTTCTCTTAAAGTGTCCTCTTCGTATCGTAATTCTTCGTGCATATTGATAAATTAAATGGAGTGTGCAACATAGACCGTAAATTGTGATTGAAACCTGATTATCTTCCATGTGCAAAATATCATACGATAGCTTTGTGAACATCAACCGAAAAAGAGCAAACATAGATAGATAGACATTTATTGTTCGTGATTAGACGTAAGAGTCTACAAAATAATTTCTACCAAACATTTTCTTACATATTTGTCAGCTGGAAAATTGGGCATCAAACTGCATCTGCCCAAGCAGTACATAACTATTTCGAGATAAGAATTACGTTGAATAATGTTGCCAAAATAGCTCACGACAATAGGGTTCGAGAAATTAAAAACTATTGAGAGTTGACATGCTACGACAATAATTATATTAAAATGCTTGTTGCTGTGGCTAAAGAAAAATTGCTAGTGGAACAAGTGGCTGTTCATGAAAAATGATAGAAATTGCATGAGCACCACTCCATTAAGAAATGTGATTATCGGTAGTTAACTAAGTTCATGTTTTATACCTCTCAACTACCACCTCCGAATAAATGTAAACAGATGTGCGTGTAAGAGGTTCACATGCATTATGGATGCAAACAATTCTGTTCTTTTCCTTGAGAGTTTCATTTAGCATTTTTTTGTTAGTACTCCCTCACACATCACACCCCATCAATGAGCATTTGATAGTGTTTCTTCGAATATAAAAAACTATGCCAGATTCTGGATGTCTAGGAACCAGACACTTCAATTAGTTCTTTTGTCAACGCACAGACAAAAGTCGAGGGAAAGAACACACGTCACCCTTCACTATCTAGTACTCATTCCAAACACCACCTCGACCGGGTAAACTTGTGTTTATGAGAACTATGTTCTTTTCTTAGAATGGACGGTGTAAAGGATCTATGCCAACTTTTAAGATCGATGGTTGCTAACCGTAACTGCGCCTTTGGGTTAAATCGAATAGCACAGAACTGGAAACGTGATCTGGTGGTTTTTGAGGCGCGTCGTACAACACTAACGGCCCAATGTGTTTACGAAAACGAAAACGAAACACACGTTTCGTTTTCGTAAAACACATTGGGCCGGTAATGGATAAACTTTGCTGTACTTACGTGTACCGCGCGTACTCCGACGGTCGTAGAGCAGTGGGGTAATGAGTACCCTTTGTTCAGATGAAACTGCTGTCTAACCAGTATACCATGTAGAAAGCAACTGCGCATACAGATTGCAATGGTATAGGGTAATAGGAT
>Ga0209092_10005197_pt1 | contig 10581 bp, 5 predicted proteins | sample FraStrMetagenome_FD_187446 | JGI IMG/M metagenome (GOLD analysis project Ga0209092, IMG submission 187446) | Marine eukaryotic phytoplankton communities from Arctic Ocean - Fram Strait ARC3M Metagenome (SPAdes) (version 2) | ecosystem: Environmental > Aquatic > Marine > Oceanic | place: Fram... | reverse complement strand
CCAAATTTTTATGGCGGCACCATGTGGTGCTGGTGCAACAGCATGGCGAGTTTGAACTCCTGGTGGTCTGGTCTAGGTGCATCGGCAGGCGCCGCCGCAGGCGCTCTTCAGGGTGCAAACAGGCCCGGAAAAAATGTGATAGTGCCGGCGTCCCCATGTTGGGAGGACTACGTGAACCCGTCACAACGGCCAACCCTACAATCCTTCTTCATTAAACGTTCTTTATCCAAAAGATCGTCAGATGTTTTCGATGACCCCTCTCCTCTTTCGACTACGTCTACATTCGAAGATCCAATATCATCGGCCTCGGCCTCCGCCTCGTCCTCCGCTGGCGATCCAATATCATCGCTCATGATCGATGCCGATTGGAACACTTTGGTGTCGACAATCAACATGCTTGACGACGACGATTTGCTCGTTTCCTATATTTCAGATCGCGTGAAATATCGTTATGCTCGATCCGTGGCGGAGCTGCACCCTTCATGCCGGCTCTTGGTGGAGGCACTTGGTGCGGAGCTGACTTCTCGGCGTGCCTGGGTGACAGAGAAAGGGCGAGACGAGTACATGTCGACACGAACTTACACGGCAGTGAAGGGCACATCGTACAGGACAGCAGTGAAGGACACCGATACATCGGTGGTTTTTAGTGGGCCAAAGCAGGATGACACTCCCCATACCATTACATTCGTGGCACACGATTGTGACAAGTACCTCACGGAGCTTGACAAGTTGGTTGATATGGTGGAGGCCCTCCCTGATGCGGTGTACTACATTGGCAAGTCGGACAACATCGGCTTGGAGCGACCCGTTAGGGACCACTTTGGTTGCTCTTCAAGATCACTCCTAGGGATACTCATGAAATATTCTTTGGTGCGTTCCCACATGCCTCCTTGACCCAATGATAAATATGTACTAATGTGTGATAGGCTGTGTGTGATTGTAGGTACCGACCACTGTTGATGCCTACACCGTGAGATGTGCTCAGAGTGGGTTGGGCAATACCAACATCGAGAAACTATTGGGAGATAAATTCCACGTAAGTTACCTCCCCCATTATCAACTCTAGCATGGTGGTATCTCACAATTTATAACGTGTGGATGGCCACAGACACAACGACTAAGTTCAAGACGTCCGGGTGACATAAGCATACAACTCAACACAGGCCCCATGCTCACCACCAATAAGGGCTACTTAGGATTTAACGAAGGAGACATGAATGGTGGGCCAAACAACTATATACTAGTAGGTGACATTGCTTGGCGAAAAGAGGTTGCCAAAGCAATGTCACCTGGGGGGATCCTAGAACGGGACCCTAGGACGGGCATACCTTTCAGTGGAATATTTAGTATATTCACTGAGGCAAAATTTATGAGCCACACACAAGAGGTGTTGGGGGCATTGAAACTCAAAGTGGTTCACGCCCGTGGTAGCAAGCGCAAACAGAAAAACCCTGTGACTGACCGCACTGCCTTCTGTGGGAGTTGGGGGGGGATCAAACCAGCAGTGCTCAAGGCTTACTTGCTGGGGCTGTGAGATTGGTCGAGTTTATGGGGTTGAAATATATAAAAACTCCGTAATAACACCACTAAAAATGAATATTCTTATACACTTGTTCCAAGTAGTAACCATTTGTTCTACGGACCACCGTGTAGCCTAGTGGATCAATCAAATACGATCATCGACACTGTGTTTGACTCCGTCACGGGCCGTGCAATCACGTGCCTAGCGGACACAGGTTGTGGACCACCCGCTGTGGTTGAGCTCCAACTCATCAAGGATACTCAACCAAAACTATTGAACAGTGACAGATTGGTCACGCCCCCCGCCGACACATTCGGCGTGGGTGGCAGCAAATTACCTGTCAGTGGTCTCGCTCGCGATTTCCGTTTCGTACACAACAATCGAGAAATTGTCACTGATGCACTAGTCGTCGACACTTCACTCGGCTGCTGCCAACTTATACTGGGCATGCCATGCCTGGCATCTATGCAAGCACAAATCTTTTGCGACCAAGGAATCATGAGCTATAAAGCACTCAATGATAATGGTAATCTGGAGACAAGAATGTTTGGAAGGGGTACGGTGACCCGAACCCTCGATTCAACACCACAGACACCACCGTCGGCAAAACCAAGCGTCACCATCGCGTCGACACGCTGGCAACTTGAGACAGAATACCCTGTCCAAGAACAAACAGTTTTGTGTCAACGATTAACTGAAAATCGACCATCTACGGCTGAATACTGGGCCAAAGATGCAGACTACCGACGATGGGCGTGCCGCATACACGCAACCGATACCTCAACACGGTCACTCTCAATCTCCGAGAGCTCTAAGCAACAAGAACGTCTCGAACACTGTGCCATGCAAAGCCAATTACTGTTCATTCAAGCTAAAAGTGCAAACCAATCGGGCGGAATCAAGGGTGATTCAACTCTCAACCTCAGAGGGGGGAAGGAGCAAATATTACAGTTTCAAAAATCTGCTTCAAGCCAGAAGCGACCTTCTGCTTTAAATTGGCAACGATCAAATACCAAGAATGTACATTGGACTCGTCAACGCGAAGACAAACACCGCATAGCCGAGTACCCTTTGTCAAATCCACAGTACCAAACGTACCGACACGAACACGGCGACCTTACCATGACGCCAGACGAAGAAAAACAGCCAATTACTTCTTGTGCAGTAGGACACGTCGGCCATACCAGATACCCTAAATCACAGGAATCACACCGATCTGGCCGCAGCGCCAACATGGTCGATGAAGGAGGAAACTATGTACAAACTACTACGATCAGACGAGCGTTGGAAGACGCTATCCGAGATTTCGTACTACACAGTCGAGCTGTAGGAAGTGGTCAGCCCAAAGGATATGAAGACCCCGATCGTACAGGCAACCACCTCCAACGTTCAGCTACCAACACGGACTATTCACACTTCCGACAATTCGTAATGAAGGAAGCGCGTAAACCTCTGTACCAAGAAATGTACCGCACGGTGCACGGACGCCGCATCAAGTGGTTACACGACGTTGAGAAGGCAACTCCCATTGATTTCAGAGCTGTCTATGACGACAGCCAGTTGGGAGATGTCAACAACGGCGTAGACCGCACACCACAATTAGTCGAACATGATCAACGATGTCGCACTCCGTGTAAATGTGGTTTCCCAGCAGATGAATGCCAATGTCACAATCCTCGACAGTGCCGCCAACAAGCGTTGAAAAAGTGGCCGGACAAACCACCACCACTGATAACGGGTATGGACGAAGATTGGGAAAAGGTCTCCAACCAAGTAGGCCAGGAACCAAGTACGTCGGTTCTACAAGACTACGTGGATGTGCCCGGACCAGCAGGCACACCCACAGACACACTAGTCGATCAAGCCATACTGGCCGTGTTTCAACAACACCCCACCAAAGCTCAAGCCGCCCTCAACCGGCAGCCAAATCTCAGTACCCAACTACTCACCGAGGTCAGACCTACCGAGGTGGTCATGACTCTGAGTGAACCGGCAGAATTCGAAGCTGAAAGGCTACGAATGGACACCGTTGGCGCTAGCTTAGGAATAGAGGACGAAGTAAACTACCCCGGACTCATTGCTAGAGTCGCCGATGACGGCCAAAGCATGGTGTTGTATCTGGAACCTAGAGCAAACGAATGGTTGGACCCATCAGCGGAGGAAGGGACTCCACCAACGACAACGGGGTCAACCACGACACCAGTGTCACCAAAGACCACAACATCCAATTTTCCCATTGCAACAACAGCTATCCAAGAAACTATCTCCAAGGACTATGAAGGCACATCCAAAAGATACGGAAATGACCCTACGTCTTACATGAAGAAGCTCGTGGAAGAGGCTGGGATAGCACGAGCCACCTTCGTACATGAACCATCGAAGTGGGACCTCGAGAATGCAATGAAAATTGAACTAGAAGAAGGCGAAAACGTACCACCGCCTGAATATAGACGAATGGGTCCCAACATGTTAGCCATCTGCGCCGAACAACTCAAGGAGTTCTTGAAAGCGGGATGGATCTATAAGGGAGCAGCACGCACGGCTGCGCCGGTACTCATGGTTAAAAAACCAAATGCAGACCTCAAAGCAGAAATCAAATGGAGAGTCTGCATCGATTATCGGAAGATCAACGCAGTAATTCGCAAACGTGCAATGGATTTGCCGGACGTACCGGGCACTATTCACACCATTCGCGAACAAGCATGCGAATCGTATCGACAAGTAATTGCGAACCAGAATGGCTCTCGCACATCAATACACACCGACCTTCCGCAACGAGCTGCAAAATCCAAGGACCCAGGAAAAAGCTATCTCACCGTCACCGACATCGTCAAAGCATTTCACCGAGTGTGCGTGGCCCCAGAGTCACAAGATCTCACGGCATTCTGCGTACCCGGCCTTGGAGTGTTCAAGTGGCAAGTAGCTCCTATGGGACTAGCCACCTCTCCAGCCGAATATGTCGAATGGTTTACTAAGAAAATGAAACGCTATGGAGTCCTCTATCGACCTGGAGATCACGATCCCCGCAAGGTATTGGACATCCCCGAACTCAACATGACTGACGGCGAACCAAGTCCACAACAATACTGTCAAGTCTACATTGACGATATAATACTAGTGGCTTGTGACATCGACGAAGCCGTTCGACAGGTCAAACACCTGGTCCAAATCCTGAAACGAGAAAAGTTGTTCATCAGCCTTGCCAAAACGGTGTTTGCCACCGAATGGTTACGATTCTTGGGATACATCATTGGACACACCGCGACTTTCGCCGACCCAAAGAAAGTAGCTGTGATCAAAGACATTTTACCATGCTCTAAAACGAACCCATGGAGCAAGACAGCTGTCAAAAGCTTCGCTGGGATGACAGTGTACTACCGCATGTTCATTATGGGCTACGCCCGTTACATGAGGCCGTTGCACAATCTAGTGAAGGACGACATCAAACCCGACTCGGACATCTCAGCCCATTGGACTCGTCGCCTCAACCCTACAGACCCAGCCTATGAAACACACGTGGAGAATGTGTTTGGCCAACGACGAGTGCGGGAACTCGAAACGGACACCAAGAGCAAGAAAATACACGCCTTGACAGCACAAGAAGGCTTCGAAGGAACTATTAAGATGTTATGTCTGTTTATTATGGGACAACAACCCGACCCCAACAAGGCCTACATAATTGCTACCGATGCCAGCCAATATGCTTGCGCCGGCGCACTCTGCCAAGAACACAAAGGAAAAATAGTGCCAATCGAATTCTTTTCGAAAGTTTTCAACAAACAAGCTCAAAGATACACCGCGACTGAACGTGAATGTTTGGGACTCAAACATGCACTGGAAAATTGGTCATGGTATCTACTTGGCTCGAAATTCAACGTCGTCTTGTACAGCGACCACCAAGCTCTACAAGCTCTGGCCAAAAGCAAGATTAACAATACTCGAATCAGCAATTGGCAACTCGCCATCTCACCTTATCGATTCACCGTGCAATACAAGCCAGGACGCAGTGCAATTATGGCAGGCCCAGATTGTTTGAGCCGCCTGTTACAGGAAAGCTGGAAGCACTATCGAAATAACGACAACGAGTGGACTACGGTCGATTTCTATGATGAAGTACCAGCTTTTAAACAGCTGTTCGAGAACTTGGAAAGCGATGACCGTGATTTCTTAACACCTAAAGTGGACACGGAGACCGTATCAGTATATCAAAAAGGGGGAGGAAAGAAAGTATCATCGGAAATTTCGGCTATTTTTGAAATTCAGCAAGATCGGAGCGCCAAAGAACAACAGTCTTTCTTAGACGAAGGTCACGAACGCCCACAGTTGGTAGAATCGCTGTGGGATCCAGTTCGCAAAGAGGACTCACCACCAGGCACTCCATATGATCACGCTGCAGAACGTCAAAACGCTTACAAATATCAACAAGCAATCGAATACGGCGTACATACCATCGCTCTGGATCCTTACGGAACCACAGCCAACGACGTCATGTACATGGCTGAAGGGTTGCCTCTCGATTTCGACGACTCGACACCGGACAAGGGTGCCATACACGGAGCCCAAGGCCGCCTAAAAGGAGATATGTACAATGCATCTAACAATGACATGCCAGTCTCCATCGCGAAACGTTTCAACATCAATTTGAAGAAACTATTGCACAACAATTCAATGCAACACCCCGGACTTAAAGCGAAATCCAAGCTGAAAGCAAACACACCAATCATCCTCCAAAATCGTGTGATAGGAGAAAGAACGATGCAAGGCGCCACCATGATTGAGCTACCCAGACTCAACATCGCCGACATCAAAATTAAACCAACAGATTATGAAGGAACTTGTTACGAATCTGCCTACCATGACGAGAAGGTAGCCGAGCAGAGCAACATGCTTAAGGTGGGCAAAATATTATACTACCACCATGCAGCGACGGGCAAATGGCGGATTGTCCTACCTACAAAAGAACAACAACACGCGGTGGTCCAAGAAGTACACGGATACGCCGAAGGGCACCTCAAGCCTTGGCGCATGCGAGAAATCATCAGCCCCAAATATTACTGGCGCGGCCTGAAGGACACCCTGAAGCAGTACCAACAGGAATGCGAACATTGCAATCGTCACGACAACAGAAACCAAGTGCCCGCGCTAGGTTACTACTCTGTGTGGGAAACTCCGTTGGCACCGGCAATGGCGTATGCCATGGACCTGATCACCGACCTGCCACCAGCTGGACCTCAGTTCGATTGTGTCTTGGTCATCACTGACCGATATTCAAGATATACTATCGCCATACCGACCTACAAATCGCTCACGGGCGAGGGAGCGGCACGACTATTCTTCGAACATGTAGTACTGATACACGGGAGAGGACTTCCAATCAGTATCTTTTCCGATCGAGACCCCAGATTCATCAGTGCTTTCTTCACTGAGTTTTTCGTCCTGTGTGGAGTCAAATTATCAACTACGTCTGGATACCGATCTACGTCGAACGGTCTAGTCGAGAGACGCAATCAAGATTTAGAAGGCCGCCTCCGAGGACACGCTTTTGAACCACAGAAATGGCTGGACAAGCTACCGCTAGCAGTCTACCATATCAACTCAACTACGTGCCGGACATTAGGAGTATGTCCCATCGAAGCTGAACGAGGGTATAAACCACGGAACCCTCTGGACCTACTCCCTGGAATCTTAGCCGATTTGAAAGTACATCCAACACTCAAGGGACGTCTAGATGCTCTGCAACAATTACAACAAGAAGTAGAGGAGAACATCGACGTTGGAACGAATAAGAGCCTTCAACGAGTCAATAGCAACAAGCGCGACGCCAACAAAAAGACTGTGCATTACAAGCCCATCAAAGCCGGCGATATGGTCTGGCTGAGCAGCCGAGACGTAACCGTTCCGGCCAAGGCAATGCTGAAAAGCAAGAAGCTGACGCCGCGATTCTTCGGCCCTTACCAAGTCGAACGTTTCGATGCTCCTGCCACGGTGAAGCTAAAATGGACCAACAGCAAATCTAAAGTTTGGCCATTCTTCCACGTCTCGAGGATCAGACCCTACCAAGGCAAAGTTCCACACCAACTACAACTCGATGGTGTCCTCCCTGAGAAACAAAATCCGCCGGAACCAATCGAGATAGAATACGAAGTCCAAAGAATACTGGCACATCGCAATGGAACCGAACAAACGCCCGGAGAATACTTGGTGCAATGGAAAGGATTCAACTTCGAAGACTGCACCTGGGAACCTCGCGACAAACTAGCGAGTGCCCCACTCCGGATCAAAGAGTACCATGAACGTCTCCAGAGACTCGAAAACCATGACCCGTCCGTACAACAGGACTATGGACATGGCGTGCTCATGGTCCACAAAACGTCCAAGTCAACCCATTCAGTCACCAGAACCCCACTGAAAGCGTTCCTGCCAATCGTGGTGAGGAATATCTGGGAACAATATGAACTGCAACTACAACAGTTGATTAATTCTGGCCTGAGATGCAAGGAATTGGAATGACCGGACCGCATTACAGACATGCATCAACGACGTCTCAACCAAAATTCAAACTCAAAATTCAAACTCAACATTCAAAAAAGAATTCAAAATTAACGAAAAACCGCTTTAAATTGACGGAAACCACCTGTACGCCAGCGAAGGAGATGACCGTTAGACGAACACAATCTTCCACGGGACGATTGGGCGTTGGGACAACGCCTTAACAACTGGAAGGGGTAGTCGTAACCTCAACGGAAGTGCTAAAACTTCCGTGGCGAGCGAGCGACATGATCTGCCCTAAAAGACATGATCTGCCCTAAAATATCAAAACTCGACATGGATCAAGCAACATGGAACAACTCCAGAATTGCTACCTGTACCGATCCAAGTACGGAGATCTAGTACAAAGAGGTGTACTAGATCTCCCCCTTTCTCAGACGCCAGAAATACAGATCAGCCGCGGCGGCCACATACGTCGCGCGCGCACGCCCTACACGTGCCGGATCGAAGTTCTGCGCCCCCGCGCTGGACGTGATCAATGTACAGCCGGCAACCAGCCAACTGACTTCTCTGAGAGCACTCAGCCAGCAAGAACGACGCGCCGAGTAGGCCAGATGTAGAGGATCCCTCTACGGGAACCGATAGCTGTCAGAGGGGGAGCTCGAAACTCGGTGTGGCTGACGCCTGTGCAGGAGGTGTAAGTCTCAATAAAGCACAACGAAATAGTTACAACCACAACAGAGGGTTCACAACCTCGCTGACCTCGGGCCCAGAACAGACCCACTCTGGCCTCTTAGACTTAGGCGCGTAGCATGCTACAGCACAGCTACCCGCCTGCCCCCGGTCCCCAGGCTGAAGGACCTCGAGTGCGCCATCCCATCGGAGCCGCCGCTCGCTCCCTCAGCAATCTCCCAACCGGCCCGTTGCCTACTGACACCGTCGTAGGCACGTCCGTCGGACACGGGAGATCGTATGAACTGTCTCATCCCGATCCCTTGGGACAGTCTTACCCTACGGCACGGGAGACGGACTCCGCTTTAGACTGCGCGGTCCCGACTGCTGACCCGGCAAAGCTAGCCGCTTCAGTAGACTTCTCACCCTGCCAACAGGATCAGCGCGTCATGCCCGCTGGTCCACACCATTCCGGAGCCGCCATCGTCCTACCGAACACCGTAGGAGAGGCGGCTGGCCAGGAACAAAGACCTTACCCCGCGGCGATCGTCGATTCATGTTATGGGCTTGAATCTAAAACGATGACCATCTACCGCAGGGACTTAACGCCGACGGAGGCAACACCATCCTCCGTCTCGGATCACCGGCCTGCAAGAGCGCGAACCGGGATCACGAGTGGTAGCTCAGGAGAAGACTGGACTGCTAGTGCAGGAGACAAGGCGGACTGCCTTCAGAAGGAAGCAGTCGATACGATCTACCATCCCCAATCGACACCGGAGCCAAAAAGTCAGATGCTTCAAACGCCGATTGGAAACAGCCAGGGTGGGCAGGGTGACGGCAACGTCACTTCCAAGACTTTCTTGCGGTGTGGGACCAAGAGAGCACAGCCCGACGATGACGAAGCTACAGGAGAAGGAGCGACGTATCGGGGCGAACCAGAACACGCCGATCACTATCGACGATGCCGCGAGCTGATTGGTACAGCACCGCACGGCCAGAGAAAATTGTTCTGTTTTGGCGCTGAAGGGAATCAGGACAAGGGCATACTCAGAAGCGCCGACTCCCCTTCCACAGCGACCAACACCACCGAGACTGCCAGCGCAGCAGTCTCTGAAGCCGCAGTCCATCTTCAACAGCTGGAAGTCAATGCGGACAGTGCAGTACAGATGCATCTTACAGGGGAAAACGCTATATCGGGCAAGATCGAGAGCACAAACCCGTTCAAGCAGCCCGACTCGAACAGCGAAGCCGAAGTACCGCCGAACGAGGAGAGCCCTACCGCCGACTGGAATACAGTCAGCGAACCGCCGATGACGATGGGAGGAGGGATGGTATGGCCGCAATACAACTCTGAGCCAGACAAAACCGTCTATATCGCTCAACCAGTCAGTAATAGCGAAATGCATCCAGAGCTCGTCGCCATCCTCAACAGTCTGCACCGCGAAACCTTCAACTCGTCGTCTCCGTCTCCTGGAATACAGTACGGTGACGCAGACGGAGCAGCAAGGGCTAGCGCTGTCCACTTCCCGTCTGGACTGCCCAATCACATCTACACGGCAGATGGACCAGCAATTGAGGCTGGACTACACCTACCAGGCATGGATGCAGACGGCTGGGACGAAACAGACCAGCTAGACGCCAACATGCTGAACGACCTCTTCGAGCCCGCGGAACGGGAGGAGATGCTCGAACGCTACATCGACCCAAGCCAGCCACAGCAACAAGTGGAGTGGAACGGGCACATGCAGCGGTGGATCGAAGATCAGCAGGCCGCGGCTGGGACACCGCCAGACCCAGGCAAGCCGAGCCAATTCGAAGCATACGCTGTCATACCCAGGGTGATGCCCGGGATGACACGGCGATACAAAGCTGACCACATCGACCGATGCATGGAGCTC
>Ga0209092_10005196_pt1 | contig 10581 bp, 2 predicted proteins | sample FraStrMetagenome_FD_187446 | JGI IMG/M metagenome (GOLD analysis project Ga0209092, IMG submission 187446) | Marine eukaryotic phytoplankton communities from Arctic Ocean - Fram Strait ARC3M Metagenome (SPAdes) (version 2) | ecosystem: Environmental > Aquatic > Marine > Oceanic | place: Fram... | reverse complement strand
TTTTGGTTTCTAGTTCTGGTTTCTCATTATCGTTTCGTGCGTGAGAGAAATCCTTGATAGAATCAGAAAGAAAGTCTTTCTTGTTAATTATATTCTCTATCATACCGTATGAATCGTAATGTTGAGTAGTTTTGATAACGCAACTGTATATCGATTGTTCTTTTCAAGTTATCTAAATAAGAAAAAGTAATATGGAGACCTACGATAAATTTATGTATGTATATTATTAGTAGTGTAGTAGTAGTATGTTATATTTTTAAACGTGTGGGTATAACAAAGCACTGCGGCTGATATCCTTTCACGCCCCGCAGGAGAATATTGTGTCGACTTACGCAGCGTCCAGGACTCGGGAGCACTTACGTGCTCCCTCCGTAGGTACGGCGCCACATCCTCCTTTTCCGCCGTCATTAGATTGTAAAAATATATATACACACTTTATTTATTTAAATATGACCCGTCTTTCTATCCAGTCAACTTGCATTCCTTCCTTTTTCCATTCAGTCCTCTCCTGCACCACGACAGAGGTTTTAACTCATACTTACCTCCGCTGCCGCAGTCTTATTGCTCTGGATTTCATGTGATCTCTATACTCCTGAACGATTTTCGCTGCATCTCTCCGTACATCCATCTGATCGTATTCTGTTGGAAACCATAGGGTGGCTTTCCGTATACTTTCTTCGAAATCGATCTTCTCGTGATGGGCCTTCGCCAATGTATGCATTGCGCAAATTGTTCTGGCTCCGCATTCCACGCCTACTTGATTTCTACATTCTGGGTTGCTCCATTTGACTTTTCCTCTATTTGGTTTAAATGCTTGGGAGATAAGATTTACGATGGGATTATTTAATGAGCCTTTGCCAAGTGAGTCTATCACAACTGCAACTCGTCTTCGTCGAACTTTCTGGATTGCGATCACAGACCAGTGTCCCGAAGTCGTTTCTCCCGAAAAAATTGGGATTATGTACAATCCATTTGGGTTTCTGTGGCATACTTGGGCGGAGTAGAAAATGCGAGCGAATCTAATCCAGCCTTCGTTCGGATTCCAGGTCCTGATTATTTGAGCCGCCTCTGGGCAGGCTACAAATACGTCATCTTCCTTATATTTATTTCTAATAACCTCAATTGCCATCAGCAATATACTTCCGGATGTGTACATTCTTCGATTCATAAGGTTGATTTTCGCCTTAAGGATCACTTCCTGATCCATATGATTGGGTTCCTTCCTTATGTCAACAGGTGCTCTTTTCTCTCTTCCGTCATTGGACTGATTCGCTACTCCTTGGCTTACATCTTGCTCTTCATCGGATGATATTTCTATTACTAGGGCACTAGGTAGTGGTTGTGATGGGTTCGATTTTCCAGCAAACGACAAGGTAGGTTCACTGAGAATGTTCGACGGCTTTTTTCCAGATTGGGGGCTTTTTGTATCATTTCCATTTTGCTTCTCTGATTCTACTTTGGATTGCTTCATTTCATTTTGAAATTCCTTCAGACACTTGTTCATAAATGCCTTGTTATGTAATAGCTCCTGGTCTTTGATTTGCACTGTCTGTTCTACCTCGTTTATCCATTTCTGAAAAGTCGCTGTGACATTGTTGATGGTAATAATGGGATTGTTTTTCCGAAGTGATAGTTCTATAAGGAGTTTGCACACTCTTTTCCACTTCTCTGTTGGCCTATTTTTGCTGATGTATTGTGCTCTTTGGAATTGTGCATTTGATGTGATGTACGTTTTGAGCATGTGTATTAGTGAGGTGAAATTGACATTCCTTTTCTTTTGCTGTTCCTGAAGTAGTTGAACGAATTTTACTTGTTGCTGTGGGTGTACTTGCTGAAGACTTATCATTATGTCTGCGGTAGTTTTCATCGCCGTGGTGAATAATGAGCATCTAAGACATTGCTTTCGTTGAATTGGTATGGTGTTGGGATTAAAATTGCTTGTTCCACACCATAGTATTTTCTCAAGTCCGCAAGTTATACCATTGCAGTTGATTGTCTGGGTAGGTTTATTTTTGGTCACCATTTTCCGTCTCTTTTTCGGGTTAAGTGCAGATTCTCTTCCTAAGTAATTCGACATTCTTTTTGCTCGAGACCGTCGCTTTGCAGCTATTTCATTTGACATGTGTTGGAGACTGTGCTTTGCTACTAATCCTGCTTGATAGTCGGTTCCAACCCCATTCATGATTCTGTGAATCCCGATTGCTCTGCCCATATTGAAATTTTCTATTCGCCTCCAATCTTGCATCAAAGTCTCTTTCCAGTACAGTCCCTCTTCTCTATCACCCAGTGTTTTGCTGATTTTCCGTATATTCGTATGTATGACCGTTGTTATTATGGATGGCATTAATCCCAGCCATACTGAGTCTAATAGTCCTGATTCCTCATCTCCTGGTTCCATCATTAATTTATCTGGTGTCATATGAAATAAGTTAAGAAAGAATTTAATAGGGTGAGATTTTATTGCGTCCTCAACACTATTCTCCTGCATCTTTTTTACGATTTCATTTATGGGGATATACAAAATGTTCCTATCATTTGACATCTTTAATAGTCTTCCAATTTGCTTTCTTTGGAGGTTTAGAAAGCATGCTTCTATTTCATAAATAATATCCAAGATTTCGCTCGAGGAAGTTTTTTTCTCCATTTCTGCAAAAAGAGTAGCTAATTGTGAACCCACAACGTTATTCATTCTATTTCTGAATTTGGCGATTTTGACATTGTGACAATGTAGTATTATATGTCTTCTATTTCCTTTCGACGATGGTTGCGACTGACATTGACACCACGGGCAATTAAGTAAGTATTTCATTTGTTCCTTAATTGGTGCACATTGAATGCATTGTCTTGTTTCTGGGTCGTGCACTGTTTCTAGATAATTGCGTAGATTTCCCTCCCTATAAATTGATGACTTATAGATATTTCTTGAGTGCGAATTACTCATACCAAGTAGAGAACGTAGGAAACCCTTATGCAAATTAAGAGTCTTCCACGAAATTGTGACGTGATCAATTATACGCCATAAAAAACCTTGAGTGGGTTTAGATTGCAGACGTTGAATTCTTTCCAGATTGAACCTGCTGCGTATGAAAGCGCTCACATGCCGGTCTATCAGCTGTCCGTCGGATGTTAAATAGAAGGTAAGATTCGATTCCGGGCTATGCAATATTGTTTTTGATGTGTCATCTTGATTACTGTGTTCTTGATTTCTGCTGAATGTAAGCCCCAGCTCAGCACCGACATCCGCATGATGGTTTGCGCTTAAGAGCGCTAAGTTCGGAAGCAGGGAGTCATATCGTGGGGGTTTCTTAATTGATCGTCCATGTTTATCTAGTTGATGTGAATCAACCTTGATTATGGATCTGCGAGTATGTTCATCCAGGTAAGATGGATTCCACAGTTGGCTCGATGTTGGGTTGTACTCCTCACTTTCTGTATTCCCTTCTTCATTTGCTATCCAAGTTTTCGCCAATTTTAGGAATTCGATATTTCTTTGTTCCAGCGTTTGCAACCAGGCATCATAAATATTCGTAGGTGCGTTATATTTATTACCGCTGTATGCCATTCCGTCCATGTGCTCTTTAACTATACTAATCAGGTATTTGCTAATCCCTCCTGCTTTATTTCGAATGTATTCTCGATCTATTTCTTTTGAGTCGTCATCCCGAAGGTTAATCATTTGCTCTCTGATCGCAACACTGTCCGTTACAATTATTCGAGGCATATTTGGGTCCAGAGCCAACTCTTGCATTACAAAGGCATATCCTTCTCCATGGGCGATATCAGATTCATGTGCTCCAAGATAATGTGGTAACGCTATGGTTCTCGCCAACAATGGAATCATAGGTCGGTTAATCCACTCTCCACTTCCTAAGGATTCATTCGGCCTAATATCCAAACTGCATAACACGAACGAAGACGAAGTTTGCCGCGGATCTTTTGGCAAATGCGCCCCATCTGTTGCGATAATGATGGGGCTTTTGCGCTGTTCTATAAAGTTCAGCATTTTACCATTGTCACTGTAAGTGTCGAAACCAATGGAATTATCTGTCTCTATATGTGTGATTACATGATTTTTCCAATGAATTTTACTAATGTTTTGAATCTCCTCGTTTAACATTTTGTTGTCATCCCATTCGTGTCTTTGGATGGATGGGAATTTGTATTGAAGTTCCCGTTCTATATTGATCGTCCTCCATGCGAGAGGGTTTGCTTCCACGCTTACATGAGGCTCTGCTCGACGAAGATTCCTCCACTCGTAGAATGAGTGAAATGATGTGATTTGAGTGAAGCGCCGTGCCTGGACTGATTGTTTGATTCGCAAAATATCTTCAACTGAACATGGTAGCCTTATTTTAAAGCTTTTCTCAGATCCATCTGGAATCCACTTATTCGACTGGAGGTGCCTTAATAGCAAGTGTAATGGGCTCCCAAATGCACACAGGAGATTTCTTGCCTTTCCATATCCAATGGAATAACTGTTCCCATCCTTGTAAAGTGGGTTTCCAATGGTATGTATATTGTTAATGGTTGCTATTTTCTCCATTATATCATTAATAACGCCATCTCTACTGTCTCTCAAGTATAGGCCATAACGTGCGAGTTTCAATATCGCTTTCCGTGCATGATTCACGATCTTCTCTTCTTCAGCATGCAGGTAATTTGGGATTGCAGCGATCCTCGTCCGAAATGTCTCTGAATCAAGACCTTGCCCATTGCATATTATTTCTAACTCTCTTGCCGTTGCGATTACATCAACTTCCAGGGTGGACAGGAATCCCAGTCCCCCAGTGGTCAGAGGTAGAAAAATCCTATGTTTGCAGTCTGTGTGTGAAATTCCATTCCTTTTCATTATGGCTGTAGCGATACTCGAATCTAGTCTGCTTAATTCATCCTGATCATGGCCATTCTGGATAGGTACGTAACTATGCATTGTTGCCACAAGCATATTCACACTTTTCCTTTGGGCCGCAAGTTCCATGTGTCTCACTTTTAATTTTGCCAATCTATCGTACATCTTGCTGATTGTCGCCTGGCTTGATTTGGATGTATCCCCTCCAATCGTTGCAGTTAGCCCTAGATGCCGGTGGGCTTTTGGGTGTACTATCTCGTCCCAACTTTCTTTTTCTTCCATACTAAGTTCCTCATAGTTGCATAATTTATAAAATTTCTTTAACTCCTCTTCTTGTAAATATACTTTAAACGGCACCTGTTCCTCCATAGGTGCATCATGCACAAAACTCCATGCTGTGCTCCAAATCTTTTGTAATTTTACAGTCATCTCTGCCGATATATTAAAGAATTGAATTTCGCATTTACTACTTTTTCGTCCGATCTTAGTGATCATACTAAGATCGCCGGCCATTTGTATGTAGTGGTGCGCTAATGGAATTAGTAGGTCTTCTTTGCTCGTACTTAAAAATTTTGAGTTGTCGTCGCAGTAACCCATCATGTAGATCCATACCTCTCCGTCATCTCTATCTTGCACGTGGAACCTGTATCTATTGCAGTTCCCCTCTGGATCATTCCGGATAATATCTCGTAGGGATTTAGGTAACATGGCCCATACGTCATGTTTCATTTTAATCACGAGATTCGCTATGGTCGGGCTGTCAGGGTTTCCCTGTTCCAGCCCGCATACAAATTTAGCAAATACTGTACCCTTACAGGTAATTATCTCCACAATTTTCTCACTCATCATACACGCTTTGAACTCAATATAGCCGCTATCCGGGAATCCATTTATTCGCATGGACGCTAAGATAATCTCCAAACAAACCCTATCAAAAAACTTTTCTTCGTCCTCGTCGATTTGGACCGAAGGTAAGTTATTTTCAATACAATCCTCACGAAAGCTTTGTTCTATTGCTACCAATGTCGCACAGCTTTTTCCTCTTCTATAAGAGGTAATGCCATTGTGAAACAGTTTCGCTTTCTCAATTGCACTACTCGTTTTCGCTGTGATGATACTATTTAGAAAGCAGTAAAGATCATTACACAGCGAAATGGGGCGATATTCATTTACCTTCCCAGGTTTGGGAATTGGGTACCTTGCTATCTTTTTCATTTCATATGGGATATATCTCATAATTAGCATTATTTTCACAAATTTACACAGGAATCTTCTCCATCTCTGTCCGAATCTGCCAATGGTTGCTAGCTGAAATCCATCATGCCTAGCTTTTCCTGGTGTGCTTCCCAGGCTTCTCCAGAGTTTCCTCTCCACAAACGTTTCTTCATTCATTTTCCCGTCTCGATCTTGCAAATAAAATGGATAAAAAAATTCATTTCGATTTTTGCCTGGATTTCGAAAGAGCTTTGAAATGTATTTGTTATGTGCGGCTATGAAAGCGCGCTTAACTTTCCTAGACAATTTATGTCCATTGTGGATCAAATTAGGAACGTCTGTCATTTTTAATTTACGTCCACCTTTTAGCTTGATGCCCCGAGGCCCTAATTTTCCCTCATGAACCACTTCCGCAAATGCACAATTTTCCGGAGCTTTCGTGTTTCCCATCCATTTACCGTGGTGCTCCTGTGTAGCCTTTAATTCCTCGATTTCGCTCTTGCATGGGCGCATTGATTGTATCTCGTCGTCCCAAATTATGGAATGGGTCGTGGGAGCAGATCTCTTTTTGTGGAGGACTTTTCGTGTGAACGAATCAATCGTATTAACCTTAAGGAAATATGCAAGAGTTTCTTTCCTGTATTTTATTTGAATGAGGCTAATTTTATTTTCGACTTTTTTTAGCTCACTGGCGCAAAGCTCGAGACTATCTTGCAGTCGATGCCGGAATGCAATATTGTTTGCGATGGAATCTTCCTCCCAGAAATCTGTGAGAGGCAATTTCCAATTTGTGATGTCTGTCGTCAACGTTTCCAGCCATTTACTTGATGTAAGTACATTGAAAGGTTGGTGACAATTTGCTTCTTCAAGCCATTTATTTATCAGAGTTATCATGGGGCTCGACACATCTGGTAAGCAATTGGTTTTGTCCTCAAAACCTCTCCTGACCTCCTGTTGCAAGTTATTTTTTCCATCAGTATCCTTAGAGTTCCGCATATGTTGAACATGGTTTATGTGTACCTCTCTTTCCTCACATTCTGCGGAGATTTTAGATGCAATAGTCTGAGCATGACGTTCGATTGTATGAGTCTTTACTATGCAATCTCGAATAGCCCAAAAATCTGCCTCCTTCATTGAATTGATATCGAAGGTCTGACGTAGACTTATCTCTTTCAGCCAATTTTGGGCTTTCTCTATAAGTCTCCTTTTTGCTTTAAGTGAACTTCGTAGATATCTTAATTTGGAAGGGATGGGAAGATTGTGGAACATTTTAAACCCTTTTCCCTGTCTTATTCGACCTCTGGTAACGCCTGCTGATCTTAGTGCATCTTTCTCTTCAGTTAATTTTAGCCTACCCATGATATCCTTTACACCTAACATGAACTTTTTATAAATGTAGGATATTTCTAACGCTTGATGTTCGTCTATGTGAACCAACTTATTCTTCTGACCACATACATTCTGATCTTTCCCGGCTTGCCATAAATCTTCCGTAAGAAGATCTAATCGTGCCTCCAAAGGATCGAGGTGATAGTTGGAGAGATCTGCGTTATCTCCAGAGATTTTTTGAGTTCTAGCGTACAACGCCGCCTGTTGCCTATATTTCTCGGATCCCTTGAATTGAGATTCATCAATGGAGATATTTTTACCTGCCGGTCCAGTATTCTTCATCTTAATATTATACAAATTAGAGTAATTGTATTTAATAGTTTCGATGCCGTCTTCATTATTATTTCGCTCATTTCTGTCATATTCACAAATTAACAAAGAATGATCTGAGGGAAAATATGTGGCGCCTTGATCTCTGCATATGTAAGCTTTTGGGAACAGTTTTTGAGCTACCTCGCAGGAAGGCAAGAGGATATGGTCAATGCCCCTGGCTCCTGCACCTCCGAACCGAGTGATATAGGGTTGATCCTTCTGCAGTTTGCGGACATATGATTCATGGCTGTCTTCAAGATTCATTAAAATTCCGTCTTCTATCTTTGACTTTCTGAAGCGGCCTACATTATCCCTATTGGAAATTGTACATGTCTCCTGAAAGTCGCCTAGGATAACGACATTCATGGTTTCATGTTTACTCTTCCATCCCTCCTTTATTCGCTTTATGTGAATATGTATTTCTTTATTAATGCCATCGGTGATATTATCATGAATTTCAGCAGATGATGCATATACAGAAATAATGCCAATTTTCGCACCATCTCCGAATTGAAATGCGATTCCCGTGACTCTCCCATTTGCCTGAGACTCAAAATTAGAGAGTATTTTGCCACCCCACCGAAAGGTGTCAATTAGGATAATTTGATGATGTGTTTGGTAGCAGTCTAGCCTTGCAGACTGTAGTTCACATTTTGAAAAGGATTGCCAGGAGTCTGCCGGGGGGTTGGATGATTGGAATGGTTCTTGAAAGGCGATGTAAGTCAAATTTTCATTGAACATTAACTCAGCTGCACTAACGTGATCGTATTTATTTTGCACGTTGAATGTTGCTATTTTGTCAGTATGCGTTTCCGGTGATGATTCTTGTGTCATTATCTTTGGGATAGGTTGATTAAATCCTAATAATTCATCTTTATATTCGATTGGGAATGTAGAAAGATCCTCTATTTCTAATGTCTGCGACTTTAATTGATGCAGTGATCCATTCTGATGATAATGAACAGAATCGATTACTTCTGATTCTTCCGAATCCGACGAGAAGAGTTGATTGTAGTAATCTCTTGACTTCTGTGTCCCTACTGGATGGTTTGATTCATCTCCATTGAATAATCTGGTTCCGGGCATCTTCAGGGGATATACTGATTTGTCATTGAATGATCCTTCATCATCGAATGGTCCTTGAGAGCTTGTGAACGAACACTCGGGGGTGATTTGGGTCGATGCACGAGTTGATGGGATGGGGGACCTTTGGGACGTAGATTTTTTTGACTCGTCGTCGCAATTTTTTGTTTTAGTCATGATGATAGAAGCAACAATGCTAAACTATTTTGTCCTCCTCTTTTTGAAAACTGGTTTCCAAATTGACCGATCTGAGTGATCCGTATCGCTTTCGCTGCTCGAATTACTATCTGATTCAAACTTAATCTTTATTCCTACAAAGTTTGGCGGTTTTGTCTTCTTCTCAATGTACGACGAAAATGAAGTATTGAAACTTTGTGAGGATTGCGAGTTTACGGAGATGTCCTTAGTATGTTGCAGTGAATTAACTTTAGATCTGGAGATTTTTGAAACAGTGAACTTCGTATTGGTGATTTGTGCTGGTTCTTTTTTAAGTACAGGTGGTGTAATGCTGCCAGCAAAACAGGTTGTATTCTTGATTAAAAAGGATGGTAAAGGAGAATTGAATACGAGTTTTTCTATCCAATTTTGCAAAAAAACAATTCTTTTTTGACTTGCGATAATGTGACTTCCTGATGTATCCGAAGTTTGACACGTAACTAGCAAGTCTGCGAATAGGGCACGGGCTTGCTTATCCTGAGAAAAAGGTACGCGTAGTGATCCACCGTATACAATTGTTTTGAATACCTCTGTTATTTTCTTGCACGAATGGATTTTTTGATTTAGGGTTTGAGAATGATACAGCAATTCAGTATTGATCGTATTTTCGCAAAGTACGTCGTTGATGTGAATGGCGCACCACACTTTCGGGAATGCCAACCTAATGTAGGAACAAATGTTATTCCACGCGATATTTATTTCCTGGGCGTGTCTTGAGGTAAGATTCTTGCCTATGTCTTCCTTTTTCACGATCAGATTCAAAGATAGTTTTATATTGATAATGTAGTCCAGGTTACGCCGTATGTAGGCGTTATCCTGTAATAGATCCAACTGTTGCCTGACGCTTAGATTATTAACCTGAAGAGCAAGCAATTCTTCCCGTAACCACATAAATGGTAGAAACTAAACGTGTAGTTCAAAAAACGTATCGTTCCTATATATCCGAACAAGAATGACGTTGTCTTGGGCCAATTGATATCCTTCAAATTCAAACCAAAAATTTGGTGCGTATTTATTGAAAAGATGAGGTATGAATCCACGTTGGAGAACATTTATTTAGGAACTTCCGTATGTTGAATGAAAAATAACTAGAGAAGTCCAAGATTTGAACTGGAAGAAAATCTAAGAGAAAGATCTGGGTCCCGATTCTTGAGGAAGATTATGGACACCGGCGATGGCGGTCTTGTGGAGAAGCCGACTCGGTTTCTAAATGAAGCCGAAGTCACACAACGGAACCGAAATGATCTAACGGTAGCTTAATTTCTGCAGATATGAATAGGTGCCAGAGTTGAAGAAATAGCCCGAAAATAACGTTCTGAGAGCGAGAAAGTCTAAGTCTTCCGATTACAAAGCCAAAAATATTATTAGTAGTGTATTGTGTTATTATTTCTCCTAAATACAGCATTGTGTCAATCTGCTGTCAGAAACCAAAAAAATAAAACCACAGAAACAAAAGTCACAGTTTTTCTAAATAAAAAAAATAATATGAAGTCCTACGATAATTTTATGTATGTATA
>Ga0209092_10005195_pt1 | contig 10583 bp, 7 predicted proteins | sample FraStrMetagenome_FD_187446 | JGI IMG/M metagenome (GOLD analysis project Ga0209092, IMG submission 187446) | Marine eukaryotic phytoplankton communities from Arctic Ocean - Fram Strait ARC3M Metagenome (SPAdes) (version 2) | ecosystem: Environmental > Aquatic > Marine > Oceanic | place: Fram... | reverse complement strand
AAAAAAGACGGTAAGAATATAGAAATAGTACCGATATTACCAGAAAAATATGCGATCATTGATGACGAAGATATAGATTATGATGAGCTTAACAGGAAATACGATTATTCCGATAAGGCTTCCAATGACGAAGATATAGATCATGATGAGCTTAACGGAAAGTACGATTATTCCGAAAAGGCTCCTAAAAGTGGAAACGTATTTGTAAACAATTTATTTTCTCGATTCGATGGGTTTTTCCGCAAAAAATGTAACTCTTCTAGCTCTAGCCCTGCTACCTATATTCCTGCGTGTAATGAGTACCATGTTGTTGAGCTTGCAATAGCTTATGAATCATCCTTTTGTGGTGATGTAGGGGGGACGGAAGAGGATGCATTGAACGAAGTTGCAAGTTTGATAGCTGATGTGACGAAAAAATTTGATCAACCTGGACTATGTGTAAAGATTGTTCTTTCTCATCTTGAAGGTTGGTGTAGTTCTCAAAATGATCCATATAAAGAGATAGTGAATTCAGATCTATCTGCTTGCGACGAAGATAAACCAGGCGTACTCCAGGGTTTTGCAAAATACTGGAAAGAGAATCGGGGGGAACCAGTTACTGCAGATTCTGTAGCTTTGTTTTCTGGCACACATTTTGAAGGCAATAAAGTTGGATGTGCCCTCACAGGCGGAGTCTGCCCCCTGGCATTTAAGTATGGAGTAAATCATATTACTTACTTTCAGAGTGCCAATTTTAGAGCTAACCTAATAGCTCATGAGTTAGGTCATAACTTAGGGGCAGGGCATTCTGAAGACAAAAATTCCATTATGTATGAATTTATTGCATCGGCACGAGTAGGTTTTCTATCAGATTCCAAACAAGCTATAGTGGACAAGTTGAGTGATAAAAGGTGTATAGATGTATGCGAGTCAGATCTATGCTGTATTGCAGATTCGGAATGTGATACTGGATTTTTTTGTGATACCTTTGAATGTGCGTCATTGGCAACTGGAATTCCAGTACCAGCTCTTGTGCCAGCTCTTGAACCAACTCCTTTACCAACTCCTCTACCAACTCCTCTACCAACTCCCCTACCAACTCCCCTACCAACTCCCGTCCCGACCCCCGTCCCGACCCCTATACCCACTCCAGTACCAACTCCAGTACCAACTCAACCACCAACCCCAGTTCCAACTCTAATACCAACTCCAGTACCAACTCCAGTACCAACTCCAGTACCAACTCCAGTACCAACTCCAGTACCAACTCCAGTACCAACTCCTGTACCAACTCCTCTACCAACTCAACCACCAACGCCCGGCCCGACCCCTTTACCAACTCCAGTACCAACCCCCTTACCGACCCCTTTACCAACTCCTCTACCAACTCCTCTACCAACTCCACCACCAACTCCACCACCAACCCCAGTTCCAACTCTAATACCAACTCCAGCACCAACTCCTGTACCAACTCAACCACCAACCCCAGTTCCAACTCTAATACCAACTCCACCACCAACTCCACCACCAACTCCACCACTAACTCCACCACCAACTCCACCACCAACTCCACCACCAACTCCACCACAAACTCAACCACCAACTCCACCACCAACTCCACCACAAACTCAACCACCAACTCCACCACCAACTCTAATACCAACTCTAATACCAACCACAACACTAAATACTACTCCGACTACAACACCAACCCTGTCACCAACTCTAGCACCAACTCTAGCACTAACTCCGTCACCAACAGATTGCTCATGCGAACCCGGACACTTCAAGTTTCAGCTTGAGCTGAAAACAGATGAACACCCAGATGAAACTGCTTGGTTCCTTTTTAATGAGAATAATGAAATTTTTGTAAGAGGTCCTCAATACGAGTACTCGGATGATCAACACACCATTTTTACATATGACTATTGTTTGCCGGTGGGATGTTATGATTTCGAGATGTATGACGTTAATGCTAATGGAATATGCTGTTCTCAGGGTGATGGATATTACAAAGGGAGTGTTTATGGTGGGGAAACTGTTTTTGATGGTGGCCAATTTGGAAGTAATACAATAGAACATTTTTGTGGAGTAGATGTTTGCCATTGATAACGCAATGATCCTTCACAAACGCCCAATTGAGTTGTGTGCATGGCATATATAAATATGCTAAAACCCAATCTAGATCGATACTCGTACTATGTTATACCAAAATGCGACCTAACACCATCTCCAACACAACTTCCACAATTTGGCCAGTCCGTTTTCTTAATCAATCGAATCTATCCCATCCTTTGTTTTTCCAAAATTGTTCACTGTCCCAAATGTAGCGCCTTGTATTCAAACATCCAGTATTGCATCCAACTCGCCTATTTCCATCCTTGCATGCATGATATCATAATCAACATCTATGTTGTTCTAAATAAAATAATTTCACAAAATTATCCATAATTATTATCTCATCATAAGTATTTGCAATGAATCCAGAATCGTTTCTACTATAGTTTATAGGAAGCTTGTGTCTATGAATAAAATCCATCGAGCAATCAAATACGAAATCAAATACAAGCTTAATTTGAGAGTGCTTCAAGGCTAAGCAGTGATAGTTGCAGAAGCAGCAACACGAGCAGCAACAAAGGCTTCAAATTCTTTGCAGGCTCCTAACAATCCAACCTTACTCGAATCGGATATAATATCATCCCCATCCACAAATTTTACCGTCATCTGAAGATCCAGCTCCTCCTCCGTATCATCCTTCTTACTTTGATGTTCATTGGCCGTCTTTTGAATCATATCCTCATATTCCTTCTTTTCCTGTCGAATATGATCCTCCAAATCCTCTTTCAATGCATCTGTCCAAGCGGTTCCTTGTAATTCACTCCCCGTCAGATCTTTGACAATGTCTAAAAATGGTTTGGAATTTCCACATTCCCAATAGGCTTTGGCAAGGGTCGGACCGACATTGGGATTATCGACAATGTACCCATCAGTGCGTTTGAAATAATCTCGTGTTTGATGAACGGACATTTCGGCCAATGTATATCCCTGATAATAACAACTAGCTTCATCCGAAACTAAATGTGGGACACTTAACAATGGACGAGGACTTAGTCCACCCTGAATCTGAATCTCAATTTGATCTGCTAAGGCCTGGATGGTATCATAGGTTAACTCCTTTTCAGGGAGTTCATACAATGCTTTTTCAAAGTAGGATACCGAAAGCATTGCACGTAAGGAAAAGACTTGAAATGGATGTGTCGATCGAATACCTTCCTCAATAATAGAAAAGGGTATAGGATTTCCATGAAGGTCCTTGGCATATTTGGCCCTCCATGCGGAATCACTGACAAGAGAATCTAAAAACATACTTTGATTTTCGGCATAGGCAACACTGGTAGGTGATCGTTCTTGTGAAAACAAAGGAGATTTCCCTTTGATATTGGCAAAATGAGCCGCATGTCCCGCTTCGTGCATAAGTGTGTTTAATGCCGTGAGACCACTTCCGACAGCTGTAGGGTCGGCAAGGCTAGTGAAATTGGTTTTGGAAGGTACGAATGTCCCATCGGGTTTGATCCAGGCAGGTACGGGCCAGTGACAAAACCCATTGCTATATTTATTTTTTCGATCGAGTAGGTCTAATGTCATGGTGGCATCGCAATAACTGATTTTCATGGCGGCATAGGATCGGATGTAGTTTTCTACACTTTTACTAAAGGGAAAATAGGGATCCTATGGAGGATGGAATCAATCCATGAGATGGTAGTTAGTTTTGTATATCAAAATCTATTCCTCCCATCATAATGAATACTTACCATTTTTTGAATGACCGATCCAGCCATCAGAAAACTCGTATTCCATGGATCTAACGCTTTGACTCCATGTCTCTTCTCCAACTCCTTCCTCGCTTGTTCCATCAAGGGCCTCGTCCCTTCTTCCAATCCATCCAAAATTTCAAACAATCGTTGCTTTCCAAATCCTTCCGCATTCGTCACCGTATAATCATAATAATCCTCATATCCCAACAATTTCGCAAGTTGATTCCGATATTTCACAATCTCGCAAAACCCATTCTGACAGACAAAGGTCCCAATGGACCGTAAGCCTTCATACGCGGATTTCCGAATATCTTCCGAGGAATGAGTTCGGAGTTTCGTACGAAGGCCTACCGACGATGTCGGATGGAAACTACCATCTACTTCCGTATATCCTAAAATCATTTCATTGCGGGCTTTTTCCAAGGCTCCCTCGATTTGATTGGTTTGTTCGCGGATGGATTTGGCGACGGTGGTGGGGTAGGTATAGCATTGACATGTTTTAATGATAATCTTTAAAATCGTTACAACCTCCTGTTGGTCCTCCTCTCTACTATCAACATTGTCCTGCGTGAGGGCATCTAAATGAATTTGGGCATCTTGGAGTATTTGAGGGTTGGAAAGTAAATCTTCCATTTCTTTTTTTGTTTGAGATAATAATTCGGTGGAATAAGGTGTCGATTCGGTGGATGCCAGTGCCATTTTGGTACCCCAGAATTGATTTTCAAATTCTTCATGTTTGTTGGCATAGTTTTCATTGAAATCCTTGACAAATGTTTGAGCTTTGGAAAATGGTGCTGTCGTCGTCATACTGCAATGGTGGTTGTGTTGTTCGGTTGTTCGTTTCTTCGTTTGTTTGTTGGTAAGGGAAAGAAGTGTTTTGGAATTGCGTCGAAGGGTTTTGATGGAAAATATAAAAATAAACAATGATGTGTGTCCAGTTTGAATATGGGAATCTACTTACTACGATAAGATATTTTGGATTTTGTTTGCCAAAAAAATATGTCATGCAAATGTGCTACATAAATCCAAGAAAACTCTTTGATTTCACATTTTTTCCATGATGATTATATTTCATCCGAGACACTTATTTTGTGAAATAAATGTAGTAAAATCAATTCTATGGATATCAATGACATAACAAAATAGAACCGAAAATCTAGTATCATTTATTTCTATTTTATTCTAGAAAGTGAGATTGCAAAAATATCATCTATCCAATTTTTGGATACCTCCATGGAAAGAAGTTGGTGAACTATTGTTTCACCTATCAATGCCAAATTCATATTTTGGTATTCCTTTTCCGTAGATGATCTTTGTATCATAACACTTTCCTTTGTATCCTTGAGTAGTTGTATCGCAAAATCATATCTGTCACTGCTGTATTTTATTTTTGATTTGGAGTCCAATTTTGGATTGAAACTATTTATGGGTATCACATTACTATTTTCATACTTCCCTTGATTCGAACAATGAGGATCCGTCACAAGAATATCCTGAATTTCTTGTATTTGTTGACTTCGCAATATTCGGAATTGCTCTTTTCGTGTATGTAACATCCTTAATTCTTCTTCCTGTGCGAATTCCATTTTGGTATTTTCCAAAACATTCTTGACCAATTTTCGTAAAAGAGGTGAAACTTCCTCTTCAAAATCAAATAATTCGGAAGTGTCTATTTGAGTCGAAGACTCTCGGTAATTGATGGTAGTATTAGGACTATAATAGGGAATCGTCCGAACATCATGATTGGAGGGAGAATGAGAAGTTTGTGTTTGATGATCTTGATCTTGATCCATATCCTGACTTGTAAATGGAGGTGGAAGTTCTTCCAATAAACAATCTGTTTGGTTTTCAGCATGAGATTGTGTGGAATGAAATAAGTCAGAGGAGGAGGACTGTGATTGTGTCGTCATCGTTTGACATTGAAATTGTCGTTTGTATTCATTTACATCCTCTTCGTTCATATATTGATTTGACCGTCGTCTCATGATATTATGATGTTTTTCAGGAGGATGATTGTTCCCATGCTGATGAAATAATTCCCATTTCTTTTTTTTCCAATAACGTTCTTGTTCTTTTGTCAAAACAGGAGTCGCAAATGTACTTCCTCGAACGACACGACTATCATACATGATATTATGTTGACTGGAGGTATTATTTTGAGCAGAAGACTTGTGATTGAATTCCAAAGATGATGAATTGGATTTGTTCTTTTGATTCTCTGGATGGAAATTCATATTCACATGATAATTCGGAATGATATGTTGCTTATTTCGATATCGTTGAAAAGTGGATTGTGCTTTGACATAAGAAGAATTATGTTTCTTTTTGAATACCATTCTGTACAATGAATTGTTTTTATGGAAAGACAAAGTTTAGGAAGGGCGGAAAAGAATTCAATCGAAAACAAATTCGCAACAGCAGATGTTATTAGAAAGTCTTTATGTTGACGGAAAAGATTCATGCTTGTTAGACTTTGAAATTGTGAATTTCAATTTTTTAAAATTTGATTTGCAAAATATATATTTGGGTAAAAAAATAGATTAAATGTTCTACATCATCATCTCCAACAAACGGGTATAGGATATGATACTCCCAACAAACCAGATTCCAAATCACGTCTGCCATCCTTCCTAAATTTAAAATTCTGCTTTATAATTCCAAGTTCCAATGGATACCCAATAAATACACCCAATCATCAAATATACATTAAAGGTTTTGGGCAAATCAAATACAAAGATAGGCACAAAGTAATTGATGGACATGAGAGCACATGCGGTACATAGAAAAGTCTTACTGGAGGTCGATGTAGGAGAATGTTGGGTCCAAAAACTGGCTGCCAAAACAATAAAAAAAGAATAAATACCCAAATCCTTCTTTTTCTGTACAACATTTTTTTGGATCGCCCATATCCAAAAGGGGAAGGCCACTAGTCCTGTCACTTGGGCACGGTCTTGGAGAGTGGAATCGGATTCATATGCCTTGGTGGCATACATTGCGAGGATGTTCATAACGATAAGAAGTGCTGTGGCTTTGCCGCCGGGAGGAAGTTGAGACATGATGAAGATGGAGAGATTTTTCGTTATCTATGGATTCAATGGAGTGATATTCGGAAAATGAGGTTTTGAGAATAGAATTCCGAAATGAAATTTGCCATCCTTAAGCATTCGTCTTTGAATTTGCTAGCATACCTAAAGGAACATTGTTATGATTCCTGTGAAATGCTTGTGTAGGTCATGTGCACTCTGAGTCTTATTCTTTCATATTCATCTTTAAAGTGTACATGATCATGATACGCCTAAACTGCAATGAAATATTCAACATGTGATGGACTCGTGTATAAGGTATTTCTAATCTCAATCAATTTCGTTGTTACCAACGAATCAACAACATTTCTATTTTTTCAATTTAGTTCGAGAAAACCAAACGCAAGTGATGATGACGTCAATATATTGAACATTGAATAATCGCGATCCTTGGGAATATTCTTCAATTACGTATCCTTCGTTATTGATTAACGTACGTTTGGAAAACATGGAAGGCAAATAAACATCTATAGGATTCACCACGATGGAAATGACTGTATGGATGTGTACGTCCTTGCACGTAATGCAGTTTATATTCTTACAGTGATATTTTCAATCGACGAAACCATGGTGCTCAAGTCAATCTGTCTCGCTACTCTTGCTGCATCCGCTGCTGCCTTCGCCCCTGCTCCTGTTGTAAGTAAATAACTTATTGAATATCGATTTTGAGACAGAAGAATGGTGGAATTAGGACCATTTTTCGTCCCATAACGAAGTTATTCTCTTCATTTTTTGACAATGGCTTTTCTTACAATTTTGTGCCTCATGATGTTTGATTGATTAGGGAAACAACGGAAATGGAGTTGCCCTTAACGCCAAAATGTCGGAATCTGTACCATTCCTCGTTCAACCCGAAAAGCTTGATGGATCTGCGCCTGGAGACTTCGGATTTGACCCCATGGGCCTTACTGAAATCCAAACAGATCTCAAATATGCCCGTTGGGCCGAGATCAAACATGGACGTATCTCCATGCTTGCTATCCTAGGAATGGTAACCCAAGAATATGGACCATTGAACTCTGGATGGCATGTACCAGGAGATCAATTTTCCGAAATGGCCGATCCCTTCGCTGCTGTGTCTAAGGTCGGATTTGCAGGAAACTTCCAAATCTTTTTGGCCATCGGTATGATTGAGCTTGGAAACTTCAACAAGCACTATGGAGAAGGTACTCCTGGAGATATTGGATGGGATTTCATTGGTTTGACCAAGGGTATGTCTCCTGAGGAATTCAGGAGGAGGCAAGAGCAAGAAATCATCCACTGCCGTCTTGCTATGATCGCTATCGTTGGAGCTTCTGTACAAACTTTGATTCTCCACGAACCTCTTTTGGGTTAAACCTACAACAAAACATTTTCATTTTTTGTTGACCAATAAATATGAATACCATTGATATCACTCATTTTTGCTGATCACAATCTTACTCCACACCCAACATTCTTCCATTGAAACTTATGACATATGGAAAGAGGGGTGATAGACTTTACATCAGCTTTCACAAATACAATATTCATTACTTTTTTCTACAGAGAAAGGAATGAAGAACGCGAGGCTAAAAGAACCAACGTTTTGATCTTACAGATAATTACTATAATAGTATGTATCTAGTTTAAATTCATCTAGTTCCATAGATTTTTCTGTAACATTATATGTTAGAATGTATATTGAGTTAATTCAGAAAAGTGAGAGATCTGTAATAGGGTTCAATCCAAATCCTTCCAATAAAATTCAAAATTTAATTTATCCTGAGTCACCTCATTCTAATTCAAGTTCGTACACCAGGAGAATGTTTATTTACAAAATTGTTCATTGAGCGCACCCATGTGTACTGAATTGGCTTTTTGTCATGTATATGCCTACAACTCCTCGTCCTTACTATCCTTCTTAGAAAGAAGATTCTTGATATGATCATCCGTTGGAACTTCTCCCATGAGATATTTTTCTGTGTTGTCCAAGATCTGAATCCAAAAAAATGCATTCATTACGAATCAAGATGAATTAATAATGGAAAACAGAACATGATCACTTAAATCACTTTATATGCTCGAAATGAATTCATGTGAAGCATTCATTTCAAAACGAAAAAGAAAGACTTACCACATAATGAGTACACATGAATTGTCTTGCACTACAAGTTGTTAGGGCAATGGGATTTGACACTCCTCTCTGTTTCGCAAATTCCATCATTGATGGAATGACCTTCATAGAAGAAACAATAGCAAATACAAATAAATATATACATATGCACCAAAACAGATGCAAGTTAACATCCATACATTAAAAAAAAACAAATAGCATTATCATACAAAAAGAAAAGAACACATACCTTCAGAGACTGAAGCACAGATGATACAAATCCATTAGTATTTGGAAAATGAGCTACACCCGCCTTAACAGGTGGTAAGGATTGCACCTCATATTTATCTTGGGTGCAAAAACTCTCATACTGTGGTTTAGTAACCTTTTCTCCGTCCTCGACATTGCGATTTTCAATTTTTAAGATATTTTTGTATCCCTGCTTTCTTGTATTACTCAATTCGTCACGACTGCCGTCTGGATGAAACATAGCCCCTGCAAAGTATCGTGCATCGACTGCACTTACCTTGGAGGTATCGTCAATGTACATAGAATATAAAAAGTCGGCATATTCATTATCATGTTGGAGATGTACAGTATCCGCGGTACATTGCAAATGTCCCATACTGGTAGAATAATCTCTATCAAGTATTTCATGAAATCATGTCAGAGAATTTTCGTTGGTTATTCATCATCATAAAAATGGATGATATCATTATTTTGGGATCATGAATAATTTTTATAATGAATATCCACAATGGTAATTTTACTCACCCTTTCTTTAATCGATAGTAAAATTCTCCACCTGGAAATTCCGCTTCTTGAATAGGAACCGAAAGAAATCCTCCAGCATTGACGAACGCATTGGTAAATGCTCCTATTCCAAGGACGCAAATGACTAAAAATTGCTTTTTCCTTGCTGGTGAATCCTTTGATTCTTCCATGGTGAGTTCATGATAATTAATGGAGGCACTCATGTTATAGTTTATCAATGTAACTGTAATTCTCAAGAGGAAAAGTCGGATTGTGTTTGATGGGGTCTGATCGTAGGTTATGGAGGTTGATTTGGGTGTAGTTTAATGTGTAACACACAAACAAATGATACCCATGTGAAAGAATGGTATCCAAATTTTAGGAACGGATGTAGCCTCCCGTACTTGTGTTTGTACAAGAAAGAAACTTGGGGGGACAAAGTTCTGAAAAATACCACGAAAGTTCTCATCTGTCTTCGGAACAAAACGTAGGGACCGATAACACGGAAAATATATCATACCAAAACCAAACCAAACGTATTGGTGGTGTAATTGTTTGTTTAAGTAAGATATTAACTAATATATGATGTTAGTTATTCCCAGGTTTCTAAATTTAAAGTTTTCTACATCAATTTTAGTATGTTGGTTCGTAGAAAAATCTGTCGATATATTCGCCAAAGTGCTGAAAAAACTTATCGACCACTTTATAGGCCCCGGACAAATTAAGCTACTTTGCCCTATTAGAAAAATGGTTTCACTAATTTAACGAAAACAGGGTACATTCCAATGTATACCGCACTTCCGGCAAACATTTTTATCTAAAACAATAAAGCAAGAGTTATTTTTTGGGTAAAATCGAATTAATACTCATAACCAATAA
>Ga0209092_10005193_pt1 | contig 10585 bp, 7 predicted proteins | sample FraStrMetagenome_FD_187446 | JGI IMG/M metagenome (GOLD analysis project Ga0209092, IMG submission 187446) | Marine eukaryotic phytoplankton communities from Arctic Ocean - Fram Strait ARC3M Metagenome (SPAdes) (version 2) | ecosystem: Environmental > Aquatic > Marine > Oceanic | place: Fram... | reverse complement strand
TAGATCATTGTATCAATGCCAATTTCATTATCATCTTATTTAATATGTGCTCCAAGAACTGTATGCTAGTTTGTGACAGTTTGTGACAGTTTGACAGTGACTTTTTTTTCATCAAATGATAGTGGATAGTCAGTGTCGTTTTTGGCTGACAGTTGACACCTCTAGTTTTGGTTAGATATCAAATAAATTGTCAAAAAAAATTACCGAGTATACGCACTACGTACATTAATGAATAAAAGCATTTACATATGTGTTTCCGTTTCAATATTCAATATCAGAAAGCTGAGATAAGAAAGTTGTATCATTAAATAATACGTGTATTATTGTATTATAAATCTCTTATTTCAGATGCACATGTACATGTACATTTGAAGGAATGTTGTCTTGAAGTCTTCAACTCTAACTGTAGAGACGTTGAGAGGGACCATATTTACTTGTAACGTTACAGTAGTCCTCTTTCTATCGTTTCCTTTTAAGTGTTAATATTTAAGGTTACGAGGCATCACAAAGTGCGTATCTATCGAACGAGTTGTAAATAGTAATAATTTGTGGTTTCTACAAGTAAGCGGAAGCTTAAGTGCAATACGTAGTTGCAGTTATCAAAGAGGAAGTTTCAAAGTATGCATACCAAAGCTACAATACCATGAAGTTAATATGGCTTTTGAACATTTTCAAATGTGATCATTAATAAGGTGGAAATAAAGATTCATAATCATTGAATCTCTACTCCATAACGTTTTTTAAATTCTATTCTTTTTGTTTGTCATTAAATCTATTCTTGCAAAAGTTATAGATCCCATCATTAAGAACTCATACACTTAATCAGTCACTGGATGAGAAGAGGATAAGTAGTAATTGTTGTATGATCAAGAACATTCGTCATTATTTCCACTTAATAGTACAATTTGACCAAATTATGTAGATCCCATTTTATGGGGAAATTAAAAGAATTTTTGGCATCGTAAAATATAAATCCTAGCAAAAATAAAGTGAAAAGTTACTCAAAATTGTTTAACTTATGTTCAAATTATGGTAAATAACTATGGTCAATATTGACAAAGTATTATGTTCAATTTATAGTAAATCATCATCGTCGTCGTCGTCATCATCACCCGTATCGTAAAAGAAGTAATTTCCGGAAGCCTTTTGTTCGGCATCTTTTTGACTGCCCTTCTTATTGATTCTCGGCCGATAATTAACAGGATCTCTACGGAATGTTACTTCTAGTTGCTTCAAAAACTGGTTCATTCCTGTTAACAAACTTTGTGGGGACGTAGCTGTAGCCTCTATACCAGGCTCTCCGGTATAAACAACGACTCGATCGGCTAAATATGTTGCCATAATAAAGTCGTGCTCCACTACAAAGGCTGTCTTCTTGGCGTGCATTATGAACCTCTTGATAACCTTACTACAGTTTACGCGTTGCTCGCTATCCAAATAGGCACTTGGTTCATCAATAAGATAAACATCGGCCGGGGTACCAAGCGCCAAAGATATGGCCAAACGTTGTAATTCACCACCAGAAAGAGTCTGAACGCCGTTATCGAATAAAGCTTCGACTTTCAACGGCTTCATGACATCACTGACAAATTGCGGATGAATGTATGCATCGCGAACACGTTTATGAAGCAACTGACGCACGGTACCCCGAAATTTCGGCGAAATCTTCTGCGGTTTATAACTGACATTCAAGTCCGGAACACCCGCCTGACTCGCCTCGTAGTCAAATCCTTCTTCTTCCAACTTCGTCTGTTCATCGCTCTTCAGCAAACCTGCCAGCATTCTTACGAAGGTCGTCTTTCCAGTTCCATTTTCTCCCAATAACACAATTATTTCACTATCTACAAAGGTTCCCTCTTCCACATGTAATACAAACTTGGAATCTCCACGTGTTTGCGTACGAGTCATGGATGGGTAGACATAACTACGCATCACATCGTTGCTACCATTGCCTTCCACAGCACGCTGACTAATCTTAAAGGTAAGACTCTCATCTCGAAATCGCAAGTTCTCAGTTGGAATAAAACCGGCCAAAAAGGTATTGATACCAACACGAACGCTGAATGGCATACTCACAACTCCATAGGCACCGGCAGTTCCATACAGTACACTCACATAGTCACTTAGGTAATCCAAGACTGCCAAGTCATGCTCTACGACGATGACGTACCTACGACTTCCAACCTCATCGTGTTCAAGTAACTGACGAATCATATGCGCTGCCGTTAATCGCTGTTTTACGTCCAAATAACTGCTCGGCTCATCGAACATATAAACGTCACTGTGTTGTACGGCAACGGCAGCAATGGCAAAACGTTGGAGCTCTCCTCCACTCAAGACGCCAACTTCACGATCCAATAAATGATTGAGTTCAGCGGTTTCTGTTGCCCATTCTAAACATTCCCAATTTTCCATGGCCGACCGTTCATCCTTCTGCTTCAAAATCTTTCCAACCTTTCCCTTAATAGCACGTGGAATATGATCCACATACTGGGGTTTGATCGTTGCCTTGAGAGTATCCTCTAAAATCTTCGTAAAGTAATTTTGAAGTTCGGACCCACGAAAGTATCCCAAAATAGCATTCCAGTCCGGTGGAGAATCAAAGTTACCCAAGTTAGGTTTCATTTTTCCAGCTAGAATCTTGAGCGCGGTACTCTTACCGATACCGTTGGTACCAACCAGACCCAGCACCTATGTGACACAATAAAAATTCGTAAAATGCATGAGTTAGCATAGAAGTTTCATATGGATATAATCACAAATTCAAGATTTTTCACAGAACAAACACAACTTTACATAAATATATATATATACATAAATTAAAATAAATATAAATCACGCCACCCATACATACCTGACCAGGACGAGGCATCGGCAAACGATGCAACTTAAAGGAATTCGGCCCATATCGATGCGTAGTATTCCTACTCAAATCCTTCGGTAAATTAATAATGTGAATGGCTTCAAAGGGACACTTCTTCGTACAAATACCACACCCGATGCACAACGGTTCCGAAATAAACGCTAACTTAGACGTATTCGTAACCTCGATGCACATTTTCCCCATTTTCACCACCGGACAGGACTTTTTACATTCCTGACGACATTTCTTAGGTTTGCACTTTTCCTGAGATAAAATAGCAATACGTGTCAAGCCCTCATCGTCCTTGTCACCCTTTTTATTTGCTCCAGCTCCGCCGCCCTTGTTTTTCTTTCCCATGTTAGGTTTAATTAACTTGGTTGTGTCAATGGATTTAATGAAAAGGTAAGATGTCGGGTGAGATGTTACGAGTCGATGGTTTGATGCCTTTACGTATTTACGGCGTACATGTATTGAGTTTTTGATTTGGTGGTTCTTTCTTCTTTCACGTGGAATGTACGTATGAATGAAAGGCTGGGGGTGGATGACTATTTTATGAAAGTTCGGATGTATTTATATATGCTTTATATATATTATTGATATATATATTCTTATATATATGTGGATATATTATATATTGGATGAGATACACGAACAAGAAACAAGAGTGTGTGTTTTTTAGCCTCTCATGGTATTAGTATGTCATATGAATACAGGTCTATTTCGTTTCATCGATTACTCTAATACAATTGTTACAATATATTTCTTCATGATGGTGGATGGAAAAATAGTTGTGCATTTAAAAAATTGTCTTGAATTCAATCACGTTTTTTGTGGTCGACATCCCTTTTGAATTCCCTCGTATCCCCTTGTATCGGTCCCACAAGCAATTATTCTCTGATCTCTGATCTCTGATCTCTGATCTCTCTTAACAGTTGACTGAACCTTTAACCTGATTCTTCTCTGGGCATAGTGGCGTCGTAAGATTCCTTTACAGCATCGTTTGGCGACAAGTATCACTGTTCAGTCAACTGGATATGACTCCTTAGTCCCTTCGCTTACAAATACTCCTATTTTCTCTTCTTCCTTACAATTGCAGATATAGGGCGATTCGCCGAACAGGCTAATGCCGTCTCCTTTAGCCAAAAAAGATCATCATAATCAATTTCGGATGCTTAAATAGCGATTTCGTTTTCATATATATTCCAATAATACTTATGAAATATATAACCAGTATTGCGAGAGGTTATCGTATCAAAATGAGAAGGTGCAGTTTATGAGAGGAGGGTAACGATTCGATCTAAATTTTAAACATGTTAGAAGATTCCAAGCCCACTCTTCAAAATTCGCAAAATAAGCAAAACCCCTAATAACTAATAACAATCTCTCTGTTTCCACACACACACACACAGCTTGCAATTTGCAGCTTTTTCAGGTTGACACCGTCAAGATCGAGAATCGAGCATTACGTAAATTGACTACCCCTAATGGATTCTATATATATTATAACATTATTAAAGATACAACAATATGCTTGAATGAATACCCCATCCATCCAACTTATTAATGACAACCGAACCTGAACTTTTGTCACATTACAAAATACATTTCAAAACCTAATAACAGAAAACGTGACACTCAGTCATTATCATCCGAATCGTTTCACTTTTTGTAACAATCTAACGATTCAATCCTACACGCCTAAAACTCGACACATGACAGAATCATCCTCCATAAAGATAAACATGAACAATAAAAGGCGTGCAGCTTCAGTTTCCACCGCCATCGTTTCGGACAATGGCATCTCTCATCCGTCATCTAAAAAGTTCAAAGATATGCAGTATGATGCCAATCCTATGGATGATCCCATGTTCCTGAGCAAATTTAATAGCAATCAATCCTGTTGTGTTGGTTTTCCATGCTTGCATTTTTCCTTGGATTCTTCGTCTAAAAGATCTGGGAAATCATTTGGCTCGACGAAATTAAATGAGTCAGTGATTCAATCTTACGGGTTTGTGAATGGCTCTTCTTTGGAATTTGGAAATGGAACGAAGCTGGTGGAGAATAAGGAAAGTGTTATTGAAAAGTCTTTGTCTTTGAACGATTCGTTTAATAGTCAGTCGCATTTGAAGTTAATTTCTGAGTATACAAATTTTTGCCAATTGTTTCAATGTCCGCCAAATGCCGGTGTTTTAATTGCTATACGTTTTCGACTCCCGACAATTCGAGTAAGTTCAGGAGACAGCTTTCATGATAACGATGTGTTAGCATTAGTGGAATTGTTATTGCACAATGATAATTTAAATCATTCCTTGAAGCATGTACGGCGTCTAGATATTAGTGTTGCCAGTGCCAAGCGTTTTGGAAGAAAGTTCATTGGTTTTGGAAGTCATGGGGCCTTCGCACTTGGTCAGGTAATTCAAAAGAGCAACTTCATTGAAGAGATTTTCATGTCACGAAATAGAATTGGTTCATATGGAGCTGCTTCAATCTTTTTGGCGGCGTCCAAGAACAGTGTCTTGCGAACGTTAATTATGCGTAAGTGCTTAATCGGAGAAAAGGGCGGAATAGCTTTCGCAAATTTGGTTTTGTTGAATGGTAGTGATAAGAGCGGGTTGTGCGAAGTTGACTTGAGCTGTAATCGGATAGGTCACGTCGGTCTCGCCACTATACAAAGTTCTCTCGAAAAGAGGCCGAAACATGGTTTTGCGCTAATTGAAGTAGATTTAGAAGGAAATCTTCCTTTTCAAGAGCTCATGTGTAGTATTACTCATGGTCTTGGCTTATTGTTGGCTTTTGTAGGTAAGTTTCTTTTATATGTAAAATGTCGATAAACCTTTAGTAAAGTACTTCTCTACATGTGTGAAACAGGAACTGCGGCCCTGTCGGCAAGAGTGAAGAATAAGTCGATGCGCCACGTTTTAAGTTGTACAATTTACAATTTTTCACTTATTACCCTCTACACCTCGTCTACTTTGTACCACGGATTTTTCGCAATGAAAATAACTCGACGAATCTTCCATTCTTTAGATAAATGCGCAATATATATACTTATTGCAGGAACATACACGCCTTTTATGATGATCCCATTCGCTCACAAGCCGATATGGAGTGTTTACTTGTTGTCCTTCATTTGGATATGTGGACTATCTGGCATCTATGTTGACGCAACAATGCCTCTCTGGCAATACAAAGGGCGATTTTCATTAGCGATGTATCTCCTCATGGGCTGGGCGTCAATGCTCGCTGTCCCTGATTTCAGAGTAGTCCTTCCATCCGGGGCAACTACTCTACTCTCTCTCGGAGGTTTACTCTACACTGCGGGAGTCCCGTTCTTCGTACGCAACACAAACTTGGACCACTCAATATGGCATATATTTGTGCTAGCAGGGTCGTTTGCGCACTGGTTGGCAGTTTACAAATTTATTGTGTTGCTACCATAAGCCTCGACAGATCATTTCATACTGATAGGTGATACGTAAAAATATAAATTGAATCAATAATTTTATTATTAATATTTTAGGTTTAAAGATGTATTGAGGTTTGGATAAAGGAAATACATGTGTTGTGTTGTGGATGTTGTCGTATTAATCCTTGTGTCTAGAAGTAATCTCAACATCTGCTTAGTATAATATATTAGTAAAAATCTGATTTGTAATTTGATACACAATTTCAACGATACATCTACCGGTACTCTAGAGAGAGAGAGAGTAGGGATTTAATCTCTAACATTTGAGAATAGGAGAGAGTAGTGTGTTTTTTACATGTTTTAATAAAATATGCGCGTTAAGCTACGCATTTTGATTGGCTCATACGCACATTTTGGAAATTTTTAAAAAAAATAACGCACTCTGATTGGTTGAGCCCCCAAAAAGTTCCTTAAGTATACGGGCGTTAACGCTCTATATCTAAATTGTATTGCGCCAATCTTTTTTCCCTTCCATTAGATATCTTAGCTACCACGCCAACATTGTGCTCGTTTCATTGGTGTATCCAGCTGAAAATTTTCTGTAGAAATGACTGAGAACTGAGATATCGTCAGAAGAAGAAATCGACGATGTTTTAACTTAGAGGGTAATGCTACTGATACTAATCCTTCCTTTTTCCGTCAATCCGTTTTATCCCACGCTTATGCAAATTTGATGAAAACTCGAAACTTCATGTACTAGAACCAAATTTAGCAGTCAATTCCTACCGAAAAAATGGTTATCTAGGATTATTTCATCTTTTCTTACCAATGGCGACATTGAATTTGTATAGAGCTTATACGAATGTGAAGAAGGTCCCAATAAACAAGCCAACGCAGTGGAGTTTATGGCCTATATAGGTCTAGAGTTGGCCACATCTCTTATCCCCTTGGTAAGTCATTGTGTGTTGAAGTATGTTATGGACGTGTTCCTAACATTACCCTAACCCAAACAAATGTACAGAAACAATTGAAATCTTATTGGTCGAATTCCATGTTTAGTGACCATCCAGACATTAAACGTGTTATGGCTCGCTATAGGTTTTTGAAAATACGCGCTTGTCTAAATTTAAAGGTAGAGGGAGTTGCTATTGACCCTCTACACTCCGCTAGAAGATTGCTTGATGAAGTGTCGAAATCTTTTTGTAAAGTGGCGGTTCCCACTGGCACTTCAGCCTTAGATGAGTCGTCCTGTCGCTCCAAAGCACGCAATCGTGCCATCTCCTACTTACCGAGTAAACCCGATAACTTTGCATTACGCTTCTATTGTGTTGTTGGTAAGAAATACTTTACAACAATTTTATATATTGAACAAACATTTTATATATTTATTTTCCTAGGCACTGACGGGCCGTACGTACATAGTATTTTCGACAACGGTCGAGGATACCAAGCACCCATATCCAATGCCGAACGGTATAATCATCTTCACAAGATTTTTGGCCAGATTTTAAAGGACAAGTTGGGACCGGGTTCTACCATCGAAAAGTCCGCCGCAAGCGCTCTATGGCTTCTACAACTCATCCATCAAACTAAGATCTACCGCCTCCCAAACTCTTCACGTGTATTATTCTGTGACAACTTTTATACGAGACCGGAATTGTGTCAAAATTTATTGGAAGTTAGTGACGGTGATGTCAAGATGACGGGTACATGCAAGTTCTCCAACATTGACGCCATCAATAGACCCGTAATCCTTGATGGAATTTAACTTCTTCAGAATGAACGGCGAGGGACCTGGTTGCTTACTAGGACGTACTCAAGTACAAAGGAGTACGAAAAATTTCGCAAGCGATGTCCCGACCCAGACGTGCAATCATACAGAAAAATCAACGACAATCTTATGCAACCAAATTCTCGTTTCATTAAGTTCAAAGACGCGAAGATTGTACTATTTTATTCGAATGATCTAGCTTCCACGGTTTCATCTTTGTAGCACATCGCCACGGTCTTGATATCCTCTCCCCAACGAGTCCACTCGCAGGGGGAGTTTTACAATTTGACCTTAAAAAATAATAGAAAAAAACAGGGATAATAGCACGTTCGGCAGGATATCACGCTCAATTGATAGAAAAAAAAAATCTAACAGTATGAATTAAAGTATAACTCATCGACGTAGGGTGGTCAGATACATTTAAATTTTTTCAGGTCAGAATGCAGGCAATGGTGAAAGTGGAACGAAATACTCGAACAAATAAACTTTTAATACTTTATATCTTGATCGATGTTTTTTAATAAAAAGTAGAGGTGACTGCATTAAATTTTTGATGTGTGAGGATTTTTGTAGAGATACCATGTGAGTGTTCAACAGTGACACGACCAAAACATCTTTGCAATAAGTATTGTAAATGATTTAAGCTTTTGTAAATTTGTGATTTTGTCAATTATTGAAGGAAAAAAGTGAGATGAGGAGGTACAAATTTGAAAATTTACTTATGGCATTTTTGATAAGTAAACAGCAATCTTGTTTGTCAATTATAGACGAAAAAGTGAGATGAGGAGGTTGAAGTTGAAAATTTACTTGTTGCAATTTTGATATGTAGATAGCGAAAAAAATACTATCTCAAAATCTGCCAGAGTGTGCTTTTTACAACAAAAATCTGCCAGAGTGTGCTTTTTCTCTTTTTCCAACGTATGGCGTACATTTTCTGTCATTTTTTCAATGTGTGGCGTACACTTTCTTTCATTTTTCAACTTATTTCCATCAATACATACAACAGAATGAGCTCCACTTAAAGTAAAAAGCGTAAGATAAGCATCTCCACCAATATTGAGATTGTTGAGTTCCTCCAGGCACATGGTTCGAGTATAAACAAGGCCGTGCAGAAGTGTCAAGTTTCCAGAGGGACCGTCCAACGTGCAAAAAACAAACAAACGACAGAACTGATGTATCAAAAAGAAAACAATAGAAACACTAAGATGAGTCGTTTACATAATGCAACTTCTTTAAACACGCTCGTCTTTCGCTGGTTTTCTCTTGTTCGGTCACAAGGGTTTCCTATTTCGGGTCCTATTATGCAGGAGAAGGCAAAGCAACTCGCTCTCTTACTTGGTATAGATAATTTCCATGCATCAGATGGGTTTCAAGAACGCGGGATTTTTTTTGAACCAAATGATATCCCTGAAATGTTAGACGATGATGCGGAGGATGATTTGGCTGAAATGCTGCAAAGCATGTCCCTTGAAGACGAGCCTTATTTCGAAGAAGATTTAGAATGTTATGAGCCATTTACGCAAGATATTGTTAATTACGTATTTCAAGAATATGACTATGCTCAAAACGTTGAGGAATTGGAAGACGACGGCGAAGAGTTTGTGGACGTGGAAGCTATTATGGAAAGAGAAAGAGTGTCACATGACGACCCACTTTCGTTCCTAAGCTCTTTGGAATTATACTACGAACAGCAAAAAATGATCATTCAGGCAGGAAACGTGGCGAAGATGATGAGGGAAATACATTCAAAGCAAGTCAAGTGTTTAGTTCCGAAGAGTATCCTTCATTATTTTTGAATAAGAATAACATGAGCATTATAATCAGTACTTTCAGGGAAATTCGTTTGTAGAAAGAAGCGAATTTTGAAGTTCGGACGCTGAGATATGAATATCCCCACGTCAATGAATACTTTTGCCTTAAAACTGAGGCGCAAAGTGGGGGGATTCATTACGCAGCGTACACTGTACATGTATGAGGACAAGGCGTCAAAGTCTGCACATGAAACACATGATGTAGTCAGAGATGTAGATTAGTTTCACTGTGGTGGGCTATTCTAGCCCTTTCGGCGAGTGGCGTCGGATTGCGGTCTTGCCCGGATCGTTTTCCAAGGAGTATCTTGTTATAATCTTTACAAGCGTCTCCTATTACCTTTTATTACTACCTTCTAACCTTTAGTGTTGAGTTCAGCAACCTATCATTAGCATACGTCTACTATTATTAACCTACGTGCTTAGACTAGTCTAGTTAAGCATCCTTTTCCCATATACCATTGCAATCTGTATGTGCAGTTGCTTTCCAACATGGTATATTGGTTGAACAGCAGTATCCTCTGGACAAAGGTTACACACACTTCACTGCTCTATGACCGGCTGAGATACGCGCGGTACATGTAAGTTCAGCAAAGTTCGTCCAGTTATCAGACCCACGAGTGGGGAATGATGAGTGACGCTTTGTCTAGACAAGATAATATTGTATGTGTTTGAGCAACCGAACGGTGGTCGATGACCCCAACCCCTACGCCGAGTGAAGCACCTAACACAGGGAA
>Ga0209092_10005192_pt1 | contig 10586 bp, 7 predicted proteins | sample FraStrMetagenome_FD_187446 | JGI IMG/M metagenome (GOLD analysis project Ga0209092, IMG submission 187446) | Marine eukaryotic phytoplankton communities from Arctic Ocean - Fram Strait ARC3M Metagenome (SPAdes) (version 2) | ecosystem: Environmental > Aquatic > Marine > Oceanic | place: Fram... | reverse complement strand
TAAACAATGTCTATTAGATCAAGTTACTGAAAACGGGGAGAATTACCAAGTTACCTGTAAGAATATGACCAATTGTAATACATGTAAGAATGAGGCGCGAGACCTGGTCTTTAAGGGTGTTAACTTTAACGAATGTGATACATGTTTGGAAACCGACCCTAATGACCCAAAGAGTGGTTGTAAGGTGTATACACTAGATCCATACGAAAATATCGATGGTGGTGTAGAATACCACAAAGATTCCATTTCTTATAACCATGGGGGCGATCCTTATGATGTAGATAACGGGACATATTACCCATCAAGTAGAACGAACGCCGATTGTAAGATTTGTGTAGATCCCAATGAGGTATTAAGCAATAACATATCTAGTGTATTTAATATTATTAACGGCAGACCGTTAGACCCGTCTAAAGAATATAGCCAAACTTGTGATAATACTCTCGACGGAAAGGCGGGTTGGGGTAGCGAATCGTACGATTTCACCAATTACTCGAAATGGTGTAGCAAATTATTCTTGTTCTAAATTAGATTAATATCTATGTACTGACCAGATACAATGATCATAATTGTCGTCATTGTCATAATTACAATTTCTATTTTGTCAGCTATTGTGGGTAGTATATGGTTATCCAAACCAGAAACAAAAAAATTACGTAATTCAGATCTCCCCCCGTTAGAATACAAAGCTCCGTATTGTGGGGAAGATACCATTTTCGACGAAGAATCACAACAGTGTGTATATTACGCTGAAAATGGAGCAGATAGTTTACACAAAGTCTTTAAGGAGATGAAAGATAATATAAAAGTAGTAAAAAGCAAGTTGGAGGTTATCACCAAACCTTTGACCGAGTTATCCACTATAATTAAGGGAATTCCTTACTGGGAGGACAAGAAAGTAACAAATTATACGGGCGGTAGTTGTTCATGCGGAGATTGTGCGGCATGGAGGGGAGGTAACTCCGGGGATTGTTCCGGAAAAAGAATAGCGGCGGATGATACTCACCGTGTCTCGTGCAACGTTGACCGTAAAAGTGGTTATCACCATAGATGTATATGCGAACCGGGGTATACATCGGTAGGTGGATTGTGTGTAACACCCAATAAAATTAACGGGGGTAAAAAATGTTGTCCGTCGTGTGTATACGAAGGAACGTGTGTAGGTGCGGAACTATGTGAAGGTGTTTGCGAACCTCAGTTGGTTGAGTACCCAGGGGTGAGGTACGTGTGTAACAACATAGACCTTGACACCAATCCTGATATAAGGTTATCTACTAATGAATTTGAGTCGAAGTGTTTCAAAGACAATTCCAATAATGGTACTAACGAATATGTTTGTGCAGATAACTGCGAATCCTCACCAGTAGAGTGTAGCAAAAGGTGTTTACCAAAGTTGTGGAAATGGAAGAAATTGTATTCAGATAATTCGTTCGTAGGGTATGTACAGACGGACGACTTTGTCCAGTTTGAAAACGATACTTATAATTTGAGTTACTGCCCGCCAGGGGATGCAAGCTGCAAACCCCAGACACAAGTAGTATCAAACGATATACAGAATTGTGAAAATTGTACAGACTGCTTCTGGGAATTGAATGAAGTAACTGACACGTACGACTATTCTTGTAACGATTGCAACGGGTGTACTACCAACAAACCGACTGGTGAAGTTGGTGACGACGGTTTCAGGGTGTTTGAACAAATAAAGTGTAACAACGCAAAGGGTTGTAAGAACTGTAGAGATATGTTCGATCAATCTGGTTCTATAAGAAATACTATAACGTGTAATTATTGCGAAACCAGTGGGGAGTGTAGTACCAATGATTCGGGAATCATCTTTGAACCAACAACAAATCTTAAGGTATACAACAAGGGTGGTAACTACAACCCACTGGGTAGCTCAACCGAAGATTATCTAATAGGGGGATGTAGTACTCATGGTGCAGATACAACTTGTTCATCTGGAACTAAACTCGTAAATGGTAAGGAACGATTGGGGTACCTGGATGGCGGGTTTATCGATAATAACCCCGACGAATTACAAGGTACCGACTGTACAGAAGGTGGAGTTGGGTGTATTAACTTTATAGGAGGCCCTAGTTACGGTTATAACAAGAATCCAGTGTGTTACAGTGGAGAATACTATGGACAGATGTCCCGTAATGTTGAATGCCAGAAACTACCATTGCCCGGAAGTATACCAGTGGATACCACCAGTTCTAATCTGGTTGTTGATGGTGTTGCAAAAGGGATGTCTACTGCCGAATGTAAACATTACTTCTGTAACAAATGGGATTGGGGGTCTAACGATTGGGGGAAGTCTACAGCTGCAGAATGTAATGCTGTATGCAACCCTTCCAGTGTGGTAGATATCCCCGATTTCACTAACGTGGATGACCAGATTAGGTATTTTTCGTAGAATTTTAAATATTGCTTAACGATTAAGTATGGAATATTCAGTTTATAGATGCCCAGATCCAAGAAAACGAAATACAGAAACACCTTGGTACAGAATAGATAACGTATGTCCGTGTGACCCATCTGAATCAAATGTAACAGGAAGGGGGTACACACCATGTACATTCGGGGTCCAGTACGAAACCCCTAATACCATAAACTTATCCAAACAAAAGGCCCTTCCAAGACAGAAGAATGCTCTCAGGGGTGTTAATTACCAAAATAACCAATTTGTTCCTCCCCAATTACAACCCCGTATGCTCACCAGAATCGGAAATGTTTGGAGATCTGGAAATTAGAATATTTTCAAATTTTTTTCCACCCTAAAAATTTATCATTCATAATTACCAAAAAGTAAAGTATTTAAAAATATAAATTGTCGTTACTAATAAAAACAAGGTGTGTTGTTACTAATAAAAACAAGGTGTGTTGTTACTAATAAAAACAAGGTGTGTTGTTACTAATAAAAACAAGGTGTGTTGTTACTAATAAAAACAAGGTGTGTTGTTACTAATAAAAACAAGGTGTGATGAAGAGAATCAAGAAACCGTCTACTGTATTGGACAAGGATGAGTACAAACGTAGGCAAAATCGCAAGAAGAGCTTTAAGCGGAACAAGTTGAAGAAGAGAACTCCTAAACAAGTTATCTTGAAGGTTGAATACGGATCTCCTGAGTACGTCGAAGCTAAAAAACTCGGGGTATTCAAGGGACCTTATTATGATCCAACCGAACAGCATGTTCATACATGGATAAATGGCGTAATTCCGTGTGCAGAAACCCCAGTTAATGAACATTTCGTTCCGGATAAATTCAGAAAAGAATTCAATGGGAGTTACTGCAAGATTTGTCATAAAGTTCGTCACCTGTTTGATTCGGCCAGTGGAAAGGAACGTGATGTCTTGAATCCCGGAACAAAGAATCTTATCAATGCTATGAAATCCTTTGTTATCGATGAATCTAATAAGATAGATGACTATGAATGTGTAATTCCCGAACCAAAGGAACGAGTAATTGGTTTTAGGTCTAGATCTGATACGATAGATATCAGGATTGTATCCAAGGATGAGGAATTATTCATCAGTAGTATGTTGTGTAGATTTATACACGAAGGGGTTACTAAGGATGGTGTTATACTTAACGAGTTACCTAATCAGAAATTAGATAGGTACATCTCTGTGGAAAGTGACGACGGCCTGGAATATTCTATAAATTCCGAGTGTGTATTCCCTATGTGTATCGAAGAAGAAAACCAGGGCATGGTACCTGTTAAAACTCCACCCAAACGTGTACATAAACGTAAAAGTATTACCGTGGGCTTTCTACAAGTCAAGATGCCTGGGAAAATTGTTGTGTATGAAAATGGGGAAGTTCTTTTGGATAAAAACGGGGATCCTGTTATAGATAAAAGTGGGGAAGTTCTTTTGGATAAAAACGGGGATCCTGTTATAGATAAAAAAGTATGGTTTACTGATAAAAAGGTTGGGTGGGACCAAAGATGGAAAAATTATAATAAATGGAGGGGGCTCCAAGTGTACCTTAAAAACTATTTACCAGACCAATGTCAATATTTCCAAACCTTTGATCCATCTGATTTGTATGATCGTGAAGTTCAGATGAATCTGAAAACTACCTATGATTGGAGTTCCAAGAATTACGAACATCCGAGATCCAATTGGGGGAGATTCAGGGGGAATAAAAGACCCAGCTTCTTCATGCCCGCCGAATTTGTTCCCGACACGTACTTTAGATTTGTCAAGGATGACGATAATATCGAACGAGCTTTCAAGAAATTAAGATTGTAAAATTTTGTGAATTTATTTAATTGTGTAAATAATCTAATTAAACCCTTCGGGGTTTCATTAAATTATTTCAAGATGGTAGCTAGCTACATTCATTCGTTTTATAAATTTAGTCAAAATTCAGAAACAAAAATAATATATACATTTATTTAGTTAGACAAGTTCCAAATCTTCACTCCAGAGGTCGTTCGGGGTCTTTGAATTCAGTATATCTAGTTCCTCTTGTGAACTATTGATCTGTTTGTCGAGTTCCTCTAACTTACCTTCCGTGAAACTACTGAGTGAGATGTTTAACAAGTAGTCATAAGATTTATCAACCTTTTTGAAGTTATTCGTTTCCAAGTCTACTATGATCTCTGCCTTCTTTCTCCTGAACACGATTATCTCTTTGTCCATGACCATCTGTATGAACCTCATCTTTTCTGACAACTTAGAAACCCTCTTCCCTAGCTTGCCCTGGATATACGTCTTCCTCTTTGTGTAGAAACCTTTACGGTATACGTAGAAATCCCACAATATCTCCTCTGCACTCCCATACTTCTTGATATTACCATCACATTGGAATGCGTGCATATTGGTATCCTTCACATTCTTTGTCATTTTCAGCAACTTCATGATATCCTTGTCCGTAGTCTTGGACAAATACAGCTTCTTGAACTTTACAAAAAAATTGATGAGTTGGTCGTCAGACTGGTCGTCGTAGCTTATGATCAAGTCCTTCTGCTCCAGGACATTCAGATGGTTCTTGAAATCGTTGGTGGATAACCCGATGGGGAGTTCCGTTACATTGACGTCCTGGTACGAATGCTTTGGCTTCTTTCTCTTCATAACACCACAAGTTTCCCAATTGTGCTCCGCGGTCTTTGTCACCGTACCCTTGAAGTTGTTATACCACGGAGTCATCTCCACGATCTCCGAATCTTCACAGGATATCAACCTCTTCAGGTTCTCGATGATATCCTTTGGGTTGTACTTTGGGATAGTCGTCGACCACCCTGTCCCAATTCCTTCTGAACCGTTGACCAACAACATAGGGAGTACCGGTACATAGAACTCTGGTTCGATACTGACCCCATCATCTTCGAGGTAGTTCAATAACTTATTGTCACTTTCATTAAAGACCTTCTTCACCCAATCCTCCAAGTAGGTGAAGATATATCTCGGACTACTGGAATCCTTCCCTAACTTGATCCTTGTTCCGAACTGTCCACTAGGGTGGAGGATGTTCCAGTTGTTGGACCCCACATAATTCTGAGCCATATTAATGATGGCACCCTGGAGACTCATCTCCCCGTGGTGGTACCCACTATGCTCCGACACATACCCACTCAGCTGTGCCACCTTTATCTCCCCCGATTTATCAGCCTTGAGGAAGAGATTACGCTTCAGGCAGGAGAACAGTATCTTTCTCTGTGACGGTTTCAGACCATCCATGACATGAGGGATACTCCTGTGGTTATCATACACCGAATGAAGGGCCAATTCTCCTTTCACAAAGGTCTTTATAGAGACCGTCTTCTCATTATAGTCTACCAACAACTTTCCACTCTTCTTCTGTTCGTTTATGAGGTTGACCGTCTCTGAGATCCACAGCTTTCGTTTGTCTGTATTCACCTTCTTGGAGTCCGAAAACGCTAATTCCAAATTACTGATATCCTCCGAAGAGTCTGAATTGTCGAAGGTATAAGATAGTTTATTCTTCGAGAGGTCCGTGAAGTACTCCTTTGCCTCTATTGCAGTCGATGTACCCAACCCCTTATAGTACTTGACCCTCCAACTCGCCGACCCGGACCTACTCGCTTTCCACTTCTCGAAATCCTGGATATTATAGAATGCCTTGGTCTTGTTCTTCTTGAAAACCTTCACGATGGGGGTGAGTAGCGAGCATACCAGATTATTGGACAATAGGTCCGGCCAGAAACAGGCTAAATAATTAATCACCAACCCCTTGATGTGGTGACCGTCTGTGTCTTGATCTGCCATGATCATGATCTGTCCATACCTCAGCTTAGACTTATCCTTATTCCCCTGGACAAGACCCAGAATCTTATTAATGTTAATAATTTCCTCATTCTTACCTATCTTAGCAGGAGACACACCCCTGACATTTAACAATTTTCCCTTCAACGGGAACACCCCATAGGTGTCCTTCCCAACTACACTGATACCCGCCACAGCTGTAGCCTTTGCCGAATCTCCCTCCGTCAATACAAGAGTACATTCCTCGGATCTAGCTCCTCCTGCAAGGTTAGCATCATCTAGTTTCTCTATATCTATCAACCTCAGCGTCTTCTTTCCGTCAATCTTACTAAGGGACTTTAACTCCTTTGCTCTAGCTATCTCTGTAATTCCCTTTGTAATCCCCAACTTGATAATTTTCTTAATCGTGTCATCACCCAGATTTAGTCTAGAACCGAAATTCATTGGTCTGGTCGTATGGTTACGCTTAGTCTGGGATGTAAAGGTAGGGTTCTCGATGATCGATTTCACAAAGACGATGATGTTGTCCCTGATGTAACTCTTTCTGATGGTTAGGTCCTTGTACTTCTCCGACATCTCCTTGACCACCCTGTTGAGGACAGGTTCTATCACATGGGTCACATGACTTCCACCGTCCTCTGTCCCAATTCCATTCACGAAAGACACCTGAACTGCGCTTGGGTATGGATTCAAAGCAAAAGCGACCGCCCACCTACCCGATTCCACGTAGACTCTAGGGGATTCTACTTTAGTACCTATATACAAGTTAATGTAATCCTCGAATTCCTTGGTAGCCACCTTCTTACCGTTAAAAGACACAGCAATATTTTCACCAGTCACCGCGGATGCATCGATCGTTCTCTTCTGGATTAATTTAGGTGTATCGTTTTCCCCCAGTTCCTTCATACCAAAAACAGCAAGGGCTGGTGTATATTCTATAGTAACCGAATCCTTAGCTCTTGTCTTGGTAATCTCAGGTACACCCTTCTTTCTCATCTGATCCTCAAAGACCTGGACATACTTCTTCTTCTTATTGACAACCGTTACTACGAACCTGGAACTAAAGATGTTAGCCGCCTTGGCACCTATACCGTTCTTACCACCAACCGTTCGTTTAACACCCTTCTTGAAGTTAGAGGAACTAAGCATGTTACCAAAAACCAACTCAGGGATATACATCCCGTGTTTGTCGTGGAGCTCAATAGGGATACTCTTCCCATCGTTGTACACACTGACAGTATCACCCTTCACAGATACATCTATCTTAGTAACACCATTATCTGGATTCTGGGCCCTATCCGTAGCATTAGTAATAAGCTCCATGACACACTGCTCCAATCCAGGGTTGTACACGACACACTTCTTGACCATCCTGTTGGTCTCGGGGTTCAATACCCATCTGGGTTCATCTATAATCTCAATGTCACCGATATACGTATCGGGTCTCTCTCTGACGTGCTCGTCTGGTTCATACTTGTCGTAATCCTTTGATGCCATACTGTCTTTCTTTTGCTTTAATATTATAACAGTTTAATTGTTTAAACCGGTTTTAATATTAAATCAATGGGGTGTGGTTGGTTGGTTATTAATTATCGAGAGATCTCGACTAAATAGAAACTAGGGGTGTTTTTCTTATTAAGGATCTTAACCTTACTCTTGACCCCAAGTCTAGACACGTTAGCATTTAACGGTAGTTTAACGAATATTATAACACCGGGATCCACTCTTTTTATAATTTCAGATAAAAGGATACCCGATATAGTCAAATCCACAACATCCTTCTCTTTGTACCCAATTCCACCCCAAGGGGGGTCCAAATACAATACATCTTGTGTGATATCGTTTAAAATTTCTGTATAGTCTGCGTTTATTATTGTAACGTTCGTTATACCAAAGGTTTCGCAGTTGGTCTGTAATAAATCGGTATTCTCGTTTAGTATATCTACCGCAATAACACGTTTAAAATGCTTAGAGAGATGTATGGTGTCACCTCCTACTCCACTGGTTCCGTCAGTGATAACAGATTCTTCGGGGAATTTGCCATACCTTGTCAAACACTTTCTTATTATATTCGTTATCTGTTTTGCTTCATAAGGTCTTGTGATGCTGTACCTCCCTACCTCATTTATCTTAATTTTTTTAAAATCGAAATCGGGTTTATAATTTATGAGACTTTTAAACGGCTGCACTCCGCTATATGTTTTGGGTTTCTTCCTAAAGAAAATACATTCTTTGGTGTAGTTGAATTCACTGATTGAATTCATTCTCTTATGAACGTTTTATATTATTTTTTGTGGGTATTGACGACTTCCGTTTAATCATACGAATGTTGTTATACTTCAATATTATTGTTTTTTTAAACTTCTCGAAAAGGTCTACATCAATTGGGTGTTTGTATGTTTTTTTAAGATTTCTTCCAAACATTATAATATTACTCGGATTTTAAATTGCGCTTAGTTAATTTGAACAAGATCTTCCTTATCTCTGAGAAGAAGAATGGGGATTTCGGTATTAACCCATCAGCCCCACTGTTCTTCACCTTTGCGTTTATGTAACTAGGTTTGAAACTCCCACTTATACTAAAGATAGGATTTTCGTACCCAGAATTCCTTATCCTGCTAATACACTGGGACCCAGAAAGATTGTCGGGCCCCATATTCTCATCCAGAAAGATTACCCCGTAGGTGCAGTGGTACTCTATTATATCCTCTAAGAGTTCCTTGCTATTGTTTATTATCTTGTACCTCACCGGCCTTCCTGGATCGCCGTCGTTGCTCTTTATTCTCATCTTTTTTATCTTGTTCTCTATAAGTTTTATAAGGAATGGGTCGTCGTCTACCACCAGTATATCGGCTGTTATGTAATTTCTATATAAATTATCTATGTCTTTGTAATAAATACATTTTGGATTCTTTTTTAAAATTAAATTTGGTGGTCGACCAATCTCCGCCGGAGATGTTTCATAAAACGACATCATTACTTATTAAATGGAAACAAAATAAAATCATGCAATTGGTTTAATAATATTTACATTAATTAATGGCGGAAGACGTGATTGTGGAAATACACAACACCGACAACACACTGGACGGAGTTCCCTGGAATGAAGGGGGTGAAGAAACTAGGTCGTTCGTAGAATCTTTTACAGAAGTGTTGAAAACTTGCAGCCTTACAGGGAGATCAAAACTTATACTGAAACAGAGGTTCCTTGGTATGTACCTCCATTACGAGAACAGACATAAGTATATGAATATATTTCACAATGGTTCGAGGGTTATAGTAACGGTCGGTAGCATAATAATACCTGCATTATTGACATTAGACAACGAGATATCGGATAGATCTACAACCTCCCAGGCTATCTATTATGCTACATTCTCCTTGAGTCTTATCGTCACTGTAACCAATTCCATTGCGGAACTGATGCAAATAGGTAAGAAATATTATACGTACGCGACAGTCAAGGAGAATCTTGTTAACGAAGGGTGGTCATTCTTATCACTGTCCGGAAAATATAAACACTACACGGATCATTCTGAGTGTTGGAGAAAATTCGTAAACAAAACAGAAAAATTAAACTCGAATGCCGTTAATTCCAATCTGATACTATCTACCCAGAAGCACGACGACCACCACCCCGTTTTAACACCACAATGGAACGAACTATTAAACCAGGTATCCGATGGTTCTTCAGTAAATACGGGTATATCTGAGGATATTATATACACAACTAATTAAATATGTTTGCTCTAAACAAATGAGTATCCCTATAAATGAAATTCCTTGTTCTGCTAAAATCCCATTCAAATCTTCGACGTATGATAGAGGTATTTACAACGATAATTTAAAATGGCCAAGAGGGTCTGTGGGTGAGATAACGATAAGCTTTGATAATACGGGGTCGTATTCGAAATTAGGGTCTGATAGCACGGGGGTTACACCTTCTATGAATTTTGCATGGCTCGACCCCCCGTTGGGTAGTTTTACAATGGACGGATACACCTTTGATTTTAATACAAAAAGTGAATTCAGGAACGGGTGTTCGAGTAGTGCTAATTCTAGTTGTACGGTTGGGAGACAAGTTGAGTTTACGAATGGCGATCCGGCCCTGTGTGTGGCTGACGGGATTTACTGTAACCCCGAATTCGTACCGGGGTCCGTAGTTCTTCATGAATTTGGTCACGCCCTTGGTTTATACCACGAACACCAGAATGCACTCAATGGGGTCCCTATTGAGTATGATCTAGACGGAGCAACCCTATTTTCATTGACACAGATGAGTACTTCTCTGTGTATAGAGGATTATTGTAAGAAGATGTGTATAGAGGATTATTGTAAGAAGATGTGTTAC